>Ga0256832_1001116_pt1 | contig 18088 bp, 12 predicted proteins | sample 134614metaG_FD_190534 | JGI IMG/M metagenome (GOLD analysis project Ga0256832, IMG submission 190534) | Hydrothermal vent microbial communities from Lau Basin, Pacific Ocean - 134-614 | ecosystem: Environmental > Aquatic > Marine > Hydrothermal vents | place: Pacific Ocean: Lau Basin | collected...
CGCGCTGGCCATCGTCGTCAGCGAGGAGACCGGGGCCATCTCCGCCGCCCGCAACGGGCGTCTGGCCCGGCGGTTGGATGAGAAACGCCTGCGTTTCATCCTGGAGCGCTTCTACGAGGCCCGCCGCGACCTGTTCGAAGCGGAGGAGACGATATGAGCGAGTTCGACCTCGACGTCCCCCGCTCCGTGTGGCTGGACCGCCTGGGCTCCTTCATCCTGGCCCTGATCCTGGCCATCATCGTATGGGTGGTGGCCATGCAGCAGCAGAACCCCATCGTCACGGCGCTGGTGCAGAATGTGCCCGTAAGCGTGCGGGACATGCCCGAGGACCTGGTCTTCGACGAGGACCAGCCCGATCTGCCCGACACGGTGGACCTGCGGGTGCGCGGGCCGCAGGGCCTGATCAACACCCTCACCCCCACCGATTTCAAAGCCTATATCGACCTCAGCGACGCGCAGCCGGGCGAGCAGGAGGTCAAAATCCAGGTGGATTACTCTCTGGTGGGCGTGGACGTGCTCGATATCTACCCCGACACCGTCTTGGTGAAGCTCAACCGCAAGGTGGAGAAGGAAGTGCCCGTCACCGCCAACCTCATCGGCGAGCCGCCCTTCGGCTACCTGGCGGCCACGCCCATCATCACCCCCACCACCGTCATCGTGCGCGGGCCCGAGCCCAAGGTGAAGCGGGTGACGCAGGCGCAGATCACGGCCCGCCTCACCGACGCCCGCGAGGACGTCAAGGTCACCGATTTCGTCACCCTGCGCGACGCCAACGGCATCGTGGTCTCGGGCCTGGAAGCGGACCCGCCCACGGTGACCATGGTCGTGCCCATCGAACAGCGTCAGGGCTTCACCGAAAAAACCGTCCTGCCCAAAGTGCGGGGCCAGCCCGCGGCCAACTACCGCATCACCGGCATCACCGTCGCCCCGGCCACCGTCACCCTGTTCGGCGATCCCGACACCCTGAAGGAGATGCCGCCCTTTGTGGAGACCGCGCCTGTGAATATCGGCGGCGCCACCGAGGATATCGAGGAGCGCGTGCCCCTGGTCCTACCCGAGGCCGTTGCCGTGGTGGGCCAACAGGCCGTGGTCGTCCATGTGAAGATCGAACCCATCGAGGGCAGCCTCACCATGACCCTGCGGCCGCAGGTGCAGGGCCTGGACCCCGCGCTCAAAGTGGATGGCGTCTCCCCTCGCACCATCGACGTCATCCTGCAAGGCCCGCTGCCCAAGCTGCAATCTCTGACCGCGGACGTCAACGTCAAGGCCGTGCTCAATCTCTCGGGCCTGACCGAGGGCGCGCACACCATCATCCCCATCATCGTCGCGCCCGAAGGCATCACCGTGCAGACCGTCCTGCCCGAATCGGTGCAGGTGACCATCGTCATCAAACCCACGCCCACCCCCACGCCCACCGTCACTCCTACACCCTCGGTGACGGTGACGCCCACGCGCACGCCCGCGGCGACCAAGAAGCCGAAAGCCGCAGCCACACCCACGCCGGGGCAGTGAGCAGTGTTCAGTAATCAGTAATCAGTTCAGGGCAGGCCGACGTTGGGCGAGTCTGCAACCAGCGTAATGCGTAATGCGTCATCCGTAAGGTCGTTGTTACGCATCACGCATTACGCATTACGGATTCGGCTTCCCTCGCCAACGCCGCCATGAGACATTTTCATCCATAGCAACGAAACTCATCCCATGACAAATCGACATAAACCAAAGCCCATTGTCGCCCTGGTGGGGCGGCCCAATGTGGGCAAATCCACCCTCTTCAACCGACTCATCGGACGCAGGCAGGCCATCGTGGAAGACCTGCCCGGCACGACGCGCGATCGGCTCTATGGCGACGCGGAATGGGCGGGCAAGTCCTTCGTGGTGGTGGACACCGGCGGCATCGAGCCCCTGAAGGAGCGGGGCGGCAAAGTCATCTCCGCCTCCTACGATCCCCTGGCTTCCGCGTCCAAGGGCTTCGTGGCCGAAATTCGCAGCCAGGCGGAGCTGGCCATCGAGGAAGCCGACGTCATCGTCTTTCTGGTGGATACGAAGGAGGGGCTGACCGCGGCCGACGAGGAGGTGGCCGCGATGCTTCGCGGGACCGACAAACCCGTCATCCTGACCGCGAACAAGGCGGACAACGCGGAGCGTCGCATGAATGCGCTGGAATTCTACGCCCTGGGCCTGGGCGATCCCTATCCCATCTCCGCCTATCACGGCACGGGCACGGGCGACCTGCTGGACGTCATCGTCGAGCATCTGCCCGAAACGCCCGAGGAGGATGAGGAGGACGAGGAGGCCCTGCGCATCGCCATCGTCGGCCGCCCCAACGTGGGCAAATCCTCCTTGCTCAACGCGCTGTTGGGCCAGGAGCGGGCCATCGTCAGCGACATTGCCGGTACCACCCGCGACGCGGTGGACACCCATCTCACCTGGGACGGTCAGAAGGTCATCTTGGTGGACTCCGCGGGCATCCGCCGTCGCGGGCGCATCGAGCGGGGCGTGGAGAAATACAGCGTCATGCGGGCGCTGCGGGCCATTGGCCGCTCCGACGTGGTGCTGCTGGTGCTGGACGCGACCGAGGGCGTCACCGCGCAGGACGCGCACATTGGCGGCTACATTCTGGAGGAGGGCCGCAGCCTCATCATCGTGGTCAACAAGTGGGACGCCATCGAGAAAGACACGCACACCATGGCGGAATACAACCGCAAGCTGCGGGAGGAGCTCAAATTCCTGGACTACGTGCCCGTCCTTTACGTCTCCGCGCTCACCCGCCAGCGCGTGAATCAGATCATCCCTGCGGCGCTGCGAGTGAAGGAGCAGCGGGAGATGCGCATCCCCACGGGCGAACTCAACCGCCTGCTGCAAGACGCCATCGCCGCCAACCCGCCCAAAGCCTTCAAGGGGCGTCAGGCCCGGTTTTACTACGTGACGCAGGCCAGCAATGATCCCCCCACCTTCGTCTTCTTCGTCAACGACCCTCGGGCCGTGCATTTCACCTATGAGCGCTATCTGGAAAACCGCCTGCGGGAGCGCTTCCCCTTCGAGGGTACGCCCATTCGTCTGAAATTCAGGGGCAAGGACAGGAAGAAGGGCCGATGACGCGACGCTTGCCGCAATGGACGCAGCTCGCCGCGCTGGCGGTCTTCATCCTGGCGTTGGGTTATCTGGCCTGGCTGGGGTGGGGGCTGCTGCCCGGAAATCAGGAGGCGGAGGACGGGTTCAACGGCGAGCGGGCGTTGAGCTGGGCGCAGGCCCAGTGCGAGCTCGGGCCTCGGCCCGCGGGCTCAGAGGAAGCCGTCATGGCCGGGGACATGATCATCAAGCAGCTGGACGACCTGGGCTGGACGACCCGGGTGCAGAAATTCGACTACGAAGGCGTTCCCCTGCGCAATATCGTGGCCATGACCGGGGAAGATGGCCCGCTGCTGGTCATCGCCACGCACTACGACACCCGCTTCCGCTCCGACCGCGACCCCGATCTGGATAAGCGGGCCGAACCTTCGCCCGGAGCCAACGACGGCGCTTCGGGCGTGGGAGCGCTGCTGGAGCTGGCCCGGGCGCTGGATCGGGATCGGCTTCAGCACCAGGTGTGGCTGGTCTTCCTCGATGGCGAGGCCAACGGCGGACTGCCCGGCTGGGAGACGGGCGTGGGCGCGGCAAAACTCGCCGAAGCCGTCCACCCCGACGCCTTCATCTATCTCAACCTGGTGGGCGGCGAAAACGCCCGCTTTACCAAGCTCCCCAACGCCACCGACCTGCTGCAAGACCAGCTTTGGGCCGTGGCCGAGAAGCTGGAACTGGCCGGAGTCTTCGTGGACGACCTGGGCCCGGCCATCGACGACGCCCACACAATCTTCCTGAAAGCGGGCGTCCCCTCGGCCGCCATCCTCCAGCCCGACTATCCCTACTTCCGCACCACTGAGGACGACTGCAACCGCCTGGACGCGGCCTCCCTGCAAAACGTGGGCGCACTCCTCGAATTCTATCTGGAGGACGGGCGTTTCCTCACCATCGCCCCGGCGTTGAAATAGCCAGCCAGCACTCGTCACCACGACTGAAAGAGAACGCTGATGACGCGGATGCTTCGCATCGCAGATTGTCGCAGATTTTTTCTATCTGCGTTCATCCGCTTCAATCTGCGTCATCTGCGTTCCCTGATCCTTTCTCAAAGCGAACCAAATGACCCGACCCCCTATCCAACTTCAACCTGTCATCGAACGCGGGCTGCTGGTGGGCGTCGCGTTCAAGGGCCAGCCCGCGCTCTTCTCCCTGGAAGACAGCCTGGATGAGCTGGAACGCCTGGCCGAGACCGCGGGCGTGACCGTGGTCGGGCGCATGACGCAAACCCTGGAGCGCCCCAACCCCGCCACCCTCATCGGCAAGGGCAAGCTGGAAGAGCTGGTGCAGCGGGTGAAGGCCGAGGATATCCAGGTGGTCATCTTCGACGAAGAGCTCAGCTCCCGTCAGCAGCGGGAGATCGAGAAGGCCATCGACGACGAAAACGTCAAGGTCCTCGACCGCACCGCGCTCATTCTCGACATTTTCGCCCAACACGCACACACCAAAGAGGGCGCGTTGCAGGTGGAGCTGGCCCAATACGAATACCGGCTGCCCCGGCTCACCCGCGCCTGGACGCACCTGGCCCGGCAGGCGGGCGGCCGCGCGGGCGGAGCCACTGGCGGCGTGGGCGTGCGCGGGCCGGGCGAGACGCAGCTCGAGATCGACCGGCGGGAGATCAGCCGCAAGATCGCACAGCTCAAGCGGGAGCTGGAAGAGGTGCGGGCGCACCGCGAGCGCTATCGGGCCCGACGCCGCCAGTCCCATCTGCCCCTGGCGGCCCTGGTGGGCTACACCAACGCCGGCAAATCCACCCTGATCAACGCGCTCACCCCGGCGCAGGTGCGGGCCGAGGACAAACTCTTCGCCACCCTGGACCCCACCACCCGCAAGATGACCCTGCCCTCGGGCCGGGAAGCCCTCATCACCGATACGGTGGGATTCATCCAAAAGCTGCCCACCGACCTGGTGGCTGCGTTCCGGGCCACGCTGGAGGAAATCCTGGAGGCCGATCTCATCCTGCACGTGGTGGACGCCTCCCATCCCAACGCGTTGGAGCAGGCCCTGACCGTGGAGGAGGTTCTGGACGACCTGGGCGCAGCCCACATTCCCGTGGTCGTCGCCTTCAACAAGATCGACCTCCTGCCCGACCGCCAGCTTCCCCCCGAACTGCGGGAGGATTATCCCGATACGGTCCCCATCTCCGCGCTCAAAGGCTGGGGCCTGGACGCCCTCCTGGCCCGCATCGAGGCCGAGCTCATCGCCCGCATGACCCCCGTCGAGGTTTTCATCCCCTACGACCAGGGCGACCTTGTGGACATGTTCCACACCTATGGCGTGGTCGAGGCCATCGAGCACCGGGGGGATGGGGTGCGCATTCGCGGGCGGCTGCCCGTCACCCTGGTCGGGCGCTTCGAGCCGTATGAACGCGTTGCGTAAAGGGAACGCATGCCAGTAAGCAGGAACGCAGAGTTCGCAGAGAAAGCACTGATTACTGTTCTTTCGCGCCCATGTCTTTCAAGATGCCGCCCCATTCCGCACCCCACACCTTCCCCTCATCCCCCGACTGGGTGGCCGACGCCATCTTCTACCAGATCTTCCCCGACCGCTTCGCCCGCAGCGACCGGGTTCCCAAACCGCACAACCTGCAACCCTGGGGCAGCTCGCCCACGCGCCACGGCTTTCAGGGCGGCGACCTATCGGGCGTGGTGGAGCATCTCGACCATCTACAAGGGCTTGGGGTCACCGCCATCTACTTGAACCCCATCTTCATGTCGGCCAGCAACCACCGCTGCCACACGTATGATTACTATCGGGGGACCCGTTGCTGGGCGGCAACGAGGCCCTGCGCGAGCCACTGCACGCGGCCCACGCCCGCAACATGCGCGTCATCCCGGCTGGCGTGGTTGAACACGCCAGCCGGGGGTTATGGCCCTTCCATTACGCATCCTGGTGGAGCCTCTCTGCCCTGCCAAAGTTTAACATAAACAACAAAGAAGTTTGGGATTATTTGCTTGGGGTGGGGGAGCAGAGGATGAAATGCTGCTCATCCTCTTCAACGAGGGCCGCCAACCTGTCGCGCCCGTCATTCCCCTGGCCGATCCAGGCGTGGGAGCCCTGCGCGGGGTGGGGGACGCATGGACATTTGACATAAACGGCAAATTTCAACCCGTGAGCTGGCAGGCGGCGGGAGAGATCGAGGCTGCCGCCTTGCACATGCTGCTGGCACTGTGAGGTGCTCGCGTGCTGAAATTGCAGCCAGCATGACTGAAAGGCGAGTGTGGGAAATGAGTGTTGCACCTGTGGGGTTATGTCGAATAATTATGCGCCAATTAAGTGATCACTAGATATATTATGTCTTTTATTAACCGTCCCTGAGCCATTTTCTCGACATAAAGGATATGATTGAAGGTAATTGTGTGGGAAAACTGTGGGATAATGTGGGATAATGTGCGAAATTCTGTGAATTTTACTCCACGCGTCCTTACTCCCGCCTTGCCAGGCCCATCCAGCCCTGCTAAAATTTCTCAATCTCTCAATCTCCCACCGATACCAACCTTTTGACATAACTGATTACTGCTACTCCTCTCATCCCTCTCAATCTCGTCCCCTTTATGTCGACCAACCCCTCCCACCCCCACGCCACTCTCGTCTTCCTCCCCTCCGGCCGCCGCGGCCAGTTCCCCCATGGCATGACCCTGCTAGACGCAGCCCGTCGCCTGGGCGAACCCATCGAAAGCACCTGCGGCGGCCATCTCCTCTGCGGCAAATGCCAGGTGCGCATCGAGGCGGGCGACTTCCCCCGATTCGGCATCCATTCCACGCCCGACCACGTCACGCCCCCCACCGACGAGGAGGCCGCCTGGCTCCCCTCCCCTACCCCCTACCGCCTGGCCTGCAACGCCCGCATCCAGGGCGACCTGGTGGTCTTCGTGCCCGAGCACGCCCGCACCCACCAGCAGACCATCCGCAAGGCCGCCGGGGATCGGGCCATCCAGGTCATCCCGACGATTCGTCAGGTTTATGTCGAACTAACGCCTCCCTCCCTGGATGATCGCCTCAGCGATTGGGAGCGTTTGGCCGCCGGGCTGGCGGAGCAATGGGGGCTGGAGGGTTTGACTATCTCCTACCCCGCCCTTTTGCGCTTGCAGGACGCCTTGCGCGTAGGAAAATGGCGGGCTACAACGATTGTATGGGCTGAGAGTCAGGTGATTGGGGTGCGGCCCGGATACCAGGAGGGCGTTTGGGGGTTGGCGGTGGACGTGGGCAGCACGACCATGGCCGCCTATCTTTGCGATCTGGAAACAGGCGATCTGCTCGCTTCCCACGCCGTCATGAACCCGCAGGTGGCCTATGGCGAGGACCTGATGAGCCGCATCAGCTACGCCACGCAGAACGAAGATGGGGTGAAGAAGCTGCTTCGGGCCGTGACGGGCGCGTTCAACCGCCTGGCCGGTGAAGTCGCCCGAAAAGCAGGCATCCGCCGGGAGGACATTCACGAGGCCGTGGTGGTGGGCAACACGACCATGATGGCCCTGTTCCTGGGCCTGAACCCCGCCAGTCTGGGCGAGGCGCCCTTTACGTTAGCCAACCGGGAGGCCATGGACTGGCCCGCGTCCACTCTCAAGCTGCGGCTGCACCCCGCGGCCAACGTCCATATCCTGCCCGCCATCGCCGGGCACGTGGGTGCGGACAATGTGGCCGTGCTCCTGGCGGAAGAGCCGGAAACCCTGGACGAGCCCACCCTGATCATCGACGTGGGCACCAACGCCGAAATCGATTTGTGGGACGGCCAACAGCTTTACGCGGCCTCCTCCCCCACCGGCCCGGCTTTCGAGGGCGCACAGATCGCGTTCGGGATGCGGGCCGCGCCCGGAGCCATCGAGCGGGTGCGCATCGACCGGGAAACGCTGGCAGTACGCTACAAAGTCATTGGCGAGGAGCGCTGGAGCGATCAGTGGACGCCCGACGCGCCGCCCGCGGTCGCTCCGAGCGGCGTCTGCGGCTCGGGGATCATCGAGGCGGTGGCCGAGCTGTTCATGGCGGGCGTCCTCCTCCCCGACGGGCGCTTCAACCCCGACGCCCGCAGCGACCGCCTGCGCTGGGAAGGCAAACGGGGCGCGTTCGTGCTGACTCGGGCCGAGGAGACCGCGATGGGCCAGGATATCCTGATCACCAGTGAGGACGTGCGGGCCATCCAGCTCGCCAAGGCCGCGCTCTACGCCGGCTGCAAGGTGCTGATGCAGGAGGCGGGCGTGGATCGCGTGGTGCGCGTCGTGCTAGCGGGCGCATTCGGCAGCTACATCTCCCCCACGCACGCCCTGGCCCTGGGCCTCATCCCCGACGCGCCGGTGGACCAGGTCGTGGCCGTGGGCAATGCGGCCGGGGATGGCGCGCGCATCGCCCTGCTCAACCGGGAGAAGCGGGCCGAAGCCCGACGCATTGCCCGTTCCATTCGTTATGTCGAGACGGCTTCCCACCCCGCCTTTCAGACCGAGTTCGTCAAGGCCATCCACCTCCCCCACCAGGAAGATGATTTCCCCCATATCGCAGACTTGCTCCCCGAACGTCGGGCTTCGCCTCGCGGCCGGCCCCGGCGACTCAGGCGATAAGGTCACGTTGTCGGGAGTCTGTCCGGCATCCCAACCTGTTACAGACTCAAATCCGGCAGGCCTGCGGCCAGAGGACGCCCTCTGCCGTCCGTTCTTTGGGTCTGAGTTGTGATATAATTCTCCCCCGCATGAATGCGATGCAATTCAATTCAACAAGTGAGCGACCTATGAGCGATAACGACGAAATCATCCTCGAAGACCTGAGCAACGATGAGCTTTTCGAGCTGATGCAGGACGACCTCTACGACGGCTACGCCGATGAGATCGTCGAGGAGGTGCGCGAAGCCCTGGGCCGCGGGCTCGCACCCTATGAAATTCTTACCCAGGGCCTGGTGGCGGGCATGGATATCGTGGGTGAGGACTTCCGCGATGGCGTGCTTTTCGTACCCGAGGTGTTGCAGGCGGCCAAAGCCATGAAGGCGGGCATGCACGTGCTGCGTCCCCTGCTGGTGGAGACGGGCGCGCCGCGGCTGGGCACGGCGGTCATCGGTACAGTCAAGGGGGATATCCACGACATCGGCCAGAACCTGGTGAGCATGATGTGGGAAGGTGCGGGCCTGGAAGTGCATAACATCGGCATCAACAATTCGGTGGAGGATTATCTGGAAGCCCTGGAGAAGCATCATGCCAATGTGCTGGGCATGAGCGCCCTGCTCACCACAACCATGCCCTACATGAAGGTGGTCATCGACACGCTCAAGGAGCTGGGCAAACGTGATGACATCATCGTCCTTGTGGGCGGAGCGCCTTTGAGTAGCGCGTTTGCTGAGGAAATCGAGGCGGATGCGTACTGTGAAGATGCGAGTGAGGCGGTGGTGCGAGTGAAGGAGTTTTTGCGTTTGAGAAAGGGGATTGTTGGGTGAGGTTGTTGTGGGGATAGTGATTGGTTATGCACAAAGATAAAAACGAAGACAATTCAGGTTTGTTCGAGGCTTTTTTGACAAAACACGCCCGAAAGCGTTCACAGCTTTGCCCTAAACCCCTACTTACGCTATCATTTTTCCAGCCAATTCCTGTTCGAAGATGAGCATTTCCCCATGAATACAGCTTTCATCGACTCCCACGTCTCGACTCCCACGTCTCGACATTTTCGATTCATCCATCAGGCCAGAAGCGACGCATTCTACGCCGTCTCCTGGCCTTTTCTTTTGTAACTGCTAAGGTAGCCTGATTCGGCCTTGAAAATGCCTTGCCACGAAGGCTCGAAGGAACGAAGACAAAGCAGGTTTGCAAGTCGTAAGTGGCGAGTGGCAAGCGCCTCTGGCGGCGAAGTTTTTCACCTGCTACTTGCTACTTACCACCTGCCACTTTGCTCCTTCGCGCCTTCGTGTCGTCGTGGTTTCTGAGCTCGCTACGTGAGTAGTTACTTTCTTTTTCAAAAAAACAGGAGCAAAAACCATGCCTCGAAAACTCACCCATCTCAAACGACCTGTACCCAGCGATCTCGATATCGCCCAGTCCATCGAGCCCATTCCCATTACTCAGATTGCGGAAGAGGCGGGCATCCTGCCGGAAGAACTTATCCTGTATGGCAATACCAAGGCCAAGGTGCGCCTTGAGGTGCGCGACCGTCTGGCCGACCGCCCCAACGGCAAATATATCCTGGTCACCGCCATCACTCCCACGCCCCTGGGCGAGGGCAAGAGCACGACCACCGTGGGCCTGGCCCAGGCGTTGGGCGCGCATCTGGGCAAGCTGGCCTTCGCCAACGTGCGTCAGCCCAGCCAGGGCCCGACCTTCGGCATCAAGGGCGGCGCGGCCGGCGGCGGCTACAGCCAGATCATCCCCATGGAGGACTTCAACCTCCACCTCACGGGCGACATCCACGCCATCACCGCGGCCAACAACCTCCTGGCCGCGGCCATCGACACCCGCATGCATCACGAGTCCTACCAGTCGGATGAATCCCTGTTCAACCGGCTGTGCCCGCCCGACAAGCAGGGCAACCGTAAGTTCTCGCCCGTCATGCTGCGACGGCTGAAGAAGCTGGGCATCGATAAGACCGACCCCAACGACCTCACGCCCAAGGAGATCAGTCGCTTCGTGCGCCTGGACATCGATCCCGACACCATCACCTGGCGCCGGGTAGTGGACACCAACGACCGCTACCTGCGCAAGATCCTCATCGGCCTGGGGCCCAAGGAGAAATTCCAGCGGGAGACCGGCTTCGACATCACCGTGGCCAGCGAGATCATGGCCATCCTCGCCCTGACCACCTCCCTGGCCGATATGCGCGAGCGCCTGGGCAAGATGGTGGTGGCCATGAGCAAAAGCGGCGAGCCCATCACCGCGGACGACCTGGGCGTGGGCGGCGCCCTGACCGTGCTCATGAAGGACGCGATCATGCCCAACCTGATGCAGACCCTGGAGGGCACGCCCGCGTTCGTCCACGCCGGCCCCTTCGCCAACATCGCCCACGGCAACTCCTCCATCGTGGCCGACCAGATCGCGCTGAAGCTGGCCGGACCCGACGGCTATGTAGTCACCGAAGCAGGCTTCGGCGCGGATATCGGCATGGAGAAGTTCTTCGACATCAAGTGCCGATACAGCGGCCTCGTGCCCAACGCGGTGGTGTTGGTGGCCACCATCCGGGCGTTGAAGATGCACGGCGGCGGCCCCAAGGTTGTGGCCGGACGCCCCCTGGACCCCGCCTACACCGAGGAGAACCTGGAGCTAGTGGAGAAGGGCGCGGCCAACCTGGTGGTCCACATCAAGAACGCACTCAAGTATGGCGTGCCCGTGGTCGTGGCGGTCAACCGTTTCACCACCGACACCGATGCGGAGGTGGAGCTGGTGCGGAAGATCGCCATGGAGGCGGGCGCAGAGGACGCGGTGGTCTCCACCCATTGGGCCGATGGCGGCGCCGGCGCGGTGGACCTGGGCAAGGCGGTCATCGCCGCGGCGGAAAAGCCCAGCAACTTCAAGTTCCTCTACGACCTCGATCTCCCCATCAAGACCAAGATCGAGATCATCGCCAAGGAGATCTACGGCGCGGGGTCGGTCACCTACTCCGAACTGGCCGAGAAACAGATCCAGGCCTACACCGAAAACGGCTTTGACAAGCTGCCCATTTGCATGGCCAAGACCCATCTCAGCCTGAGCACGGACCCCAAGCTCAAGGGCGCGCCCAAGGGCTTCGAGGTGCATGTGCGCGAGGTGCGGGCCAGCGTGGGCGCGGGCTTCATCTTCCCCTTGCTGGGTGAGATGAGCACCATGCCCGGTCTGCCCACCCGCCCCGCCTTCTACGACGTCGATATCGATCTGGAAACGGGCCGGGTTGTGGGCCTGTTCTAACAGGGATCAAGCCCTCGGAGGTCATCTCAGGCCCCCGAGGGCTTGTTGCATCTCCTGGGGAGGTGGGGACCCGGCGCCAGGGGCGACACGAGCGGCTGCGCGCCGATACGGACGAAAACGGGAACGCTGATAACGCTGATGCTTCGCAACGCAGATTTTCGCTGAAGATTTTTACAGATTTTTTCTATCTGCGTTTATCCGTTTCAATCTGCGTCATCTGCGTCCCCCAAATCGTATTTTCAAAGCAGTCCGACGGCGGGCGCGCCCGCGCCGATACCGACGAAAACGCCCCGCGGCCACGTGGGCGCGGGAAGCCAAGCACGTAATGCGTAATGCGTGATGCGTAACGATCTCACGTTTCACGTTTTCACGCATCACGCCCGTTGTCGCCTCGCCCAACGTCGGCCAGGCGATCCTTCCGCAACCAGCGATCATTCTATTTTCATAGCAGCTCCACGGAGAAAGGAACGATTTCCCGAATGTCTGCTTCTGGTTTACAATCTTCCTGTTATGAAACGCATCCTCACATCGACAACCGAACCCATCCTGCGGAGAGAACGGGACCTGCTTGCCCGGCTGGAAGTAATTACTGCTCGTCTCGACGCCCCCGAAGAAGACCTCCAGCTCATCGCCCAGATTCGGCGTCAGCTCGACAGCCTCTTCCTCCTCGCGGTCATCGGCGAGTTCAACAGCGGCAAATCCGCATTCATCAACGCGCTCCTGGGCGGCCCCTACCTGGAAGAGGGCGTCACCCCCACCACCAGCCAGGTGGTCATCATCGCCTGGGGGCCGGAACAACGTCTGGTGCAGGTGGAGCCCTATCTCCAGCGATTGGAGCTTCCCATCGACTGGCTGCAAGACATCCACATCGTGGACACCCCCGGCGTCAACGTGGTCATCCAGCAGCACGAAGAACTGACCCAGGCCTTCATCCCCCGCGCCGATCTCGTCCTGTTCGTAGCCTCGGCTGACCGGCCTTTCAGCAAAAGCGAACGGGAATTCCTGGCCTTCGTGCGGGACTGGGGCAAGAAGATCGTCTTCATCATCAACAAGCTGGACATCCTGCCCGATGAAGAAGCGGTGGAACGGGTGACCGACTATGTGCGGGAGCAGGCGCAGGAATTGTTGGGCGTCACGCCCGAGATCTTCCCCGTGTCCGTGCGCTGGGCCCAAGAGGCGAAATTCAATCCCAACCGGCCCGGCGCAGTCCAACTCCTGGCCGCATCCCGCTTTCAGTTCCTGGAGGACTTCATTCTGGAAAGGTTGGATGAGCGAGAGCGGTTGCGGTTGAAGTTGGAGAATCCATTAGGGATTGTCGGGCGTTTAGTCAATGCCTATATGCAAGAAGTTGACGAACGCCTGAAATTACTCAGCGAAGACCTGAAAACCATCGCCCATATCGACGAGCAGTTGGAGGCCTATCTGGCCGACATGCGCCACGATTTCGAGTTCCGGCTCCACCGAGTGGACAATCTCTTACTGGAGATGCGGGCCCGGGGCGACGCATTCTTTGAGGAAACCATCCGACTGGGCCGTTTCTTCGACTTGATGAATGCATCCCGCCTCAAAGCTGCGTTCGAGAAGCAGGTCATCGCGGACACGCCGCGCCGCATCGAGCAGGAGGTGGACGCCCTGGTGGACTGGATGGTGGACCGCAACTACCGCCAGTGGCAGGCCATCACCAGCTACCTCAACCAGCGAGCTCAGGAGCATGGCGACCGCATCGTGGGCCAGGTGGGAGGCGAGTTCAACCTGAATCGCCAGCGCCTGCTCACATCGGTGAGCCGCGCGGCCCGCGAAGCGCTGGCCAGCTATGACAAAGCTGCGGAGGCCCGCAAGCTCACCCAATCGGTGCAGACCTCCCTGGCCGCCCTGGGCGTAGTGCAGGTGGGCGCGCTGGGCCTGGGCGCGGTGCTGCTGCACATCTTCACCCGGGCGCTGGACCCCCTGGGCGTCATCGCCGCGGGCGGCGTCGCCATCGCCGGGCTGTTCATCCTGCCCGCGCGGCGACGCGCGGCCAAGCGCGACCTCGAAGCCAAGATCGAAACCCTACGCGCGGACCTGCACGATGCCCTGACAAAGCAATTTGAGGATGAGCTAGCCCGCTCCATCCAGGAAATCCGGGAGGCCATCGCCCCCTACACCCGCTTCGTCCGGTCCGAGCAAGCCAAGCTGGAACAGGTGAAGGCCGATCTCGCGGCCATCGAAAAGGAGATGTTCGAGTTAAGGGAGATTGTACGGGCGTTGTAGGGGCGACAACGCCGCTGTTTATCCCCGCACAACCACTTCTCCTAGCATGAATTTGAGATAGCGAGCCTCGGGGAAATGCGCGGCCACGGGATGATCCAGGGGCTGGCCCGCGTCGTGCTGGATGATGAACCGCCGTCGAGTGTCCGCGGCAGCGTCCGCCAACATCGCCCGAAACGCGTCGGGGCTCACCTGCGCGGTGCAACTGCTGGCGGCCAGCACGCCGCCCGGCGTCAGACAGCGCATGGCCAGGGCGTTGAGTCGCCGATAGGCCTGGAAGGCCTGGGGGAGCTGGTTTTTGGAGCGGGCGAAGCTGGGCGGGTCCACGATGATGAGATCGAAGCGTCTGCCTTCGCTGTGGAATTTCGCCAGCAGGTCGAAGACGTCGGCCACGATGAAATCATGACGGGCGGGATCGAGATCGTTCAGGCGGAAATTGTGTTTGGCCGTGGCCACGGCCGCGGGCGCGATGTCCACCGAGGCGACCCGCGCCGCGCCCGCCTTCGCTGCATAGACGCTGAATCCACCTGTATAGCTGAACAGGTTAAGGACGCGTTTGCCTGCGGACCAGCGGGCCGCCGCGGCCCGATTGTCCCGCTGATCCAGAAAGAAGCCCGTCTTCTGCCCCCGCAGCATGTCCACCGCGAAGCGGAGCCCGTTTTCCCGAATGATGATCTCATCAGGCGGCGGCGCGCCCGCCAGTATGGTCCACCCCTCGCCCGACCGGTCGACGACGCCGGTTAGGGGCGTGAACGATGGCAGGGCGTCCACCACCCAATCGCGAATCCGGCTCAGGCTGGCGGAATAGGTTTTGATCACGGCCCAACGCCGCTCCCCCTCCTCGTCCCCGTACAAGTCCACGACGATGCCGGGCAGGCCGTCGCTCTCGCCGTAAATCCAGCGATAGGCTGTGGTCACGCCCTCGGGCGACCGCAGCGCGGCTCGGCGGTCCCACGCCTCCCCCACCCGATCCTTCACCCAGGCCCGGTCGGGCAGGGCGGCGTGGCTGAACAGGCGCACGGCAATGGGGCCGCGGTCATCCCACACGCCAACGGCCTGCTGATTCGCGCTTTGCACTCGCACCCACGCGCCCGCTGGCAGCCCCGCCGGAGCCCGCTCCACCGTGTCCCGATACACCCAGGGATGCCCCAGCCGGATCGCATCCTTCAGCCGGGGCGAGACGAAAATGTGTGTGGTTTTGCGTTTCGGTCGAGAGGTTTTGCGTTTGGCCATGGTGCGATGTGTATCCGTCGCATCAGTATCATCGGTGGCGAATTGTAACGCACGTCATCCACAAACTTGCATCAAACTGGCGATAAGTTCATAACAGACTCTAGAGATAGCCCAGCCCGCGCAGATGCTTTTGCAAGTCTTCGTCCAGCTCGGGCGGGGGCGCGGTCTCGGTCAGGGGGGGATGGTCCGCCAGCCAGGCGTCCAGCGCGGATTGCAGTTGGGCAGTGCGCTGCGGCAGTTTTTTGGCCAGGTTGATGGTCTCGCCGGGGTCGTCGCTGAGGTCGTAGAGCCAGAGATCGCCCCGGTTGCTGCGGATGAGCTTGTAGCCGTTGCGGATGATGGCGTCGTAGGTGCGGTCGTAGCCCTTGCTGGCCGGGTCGAAATGGGGATGGCGGCGGGCGAAACGATGGCGGTGGGCCGCGGTGTATTGCACGATCTGGCTGCGGGGCGCGCCATCCCTTTGGGCCAGGAGGGAGCGGCCCGGCAAAGGCCCGGGCGCGGGCAGTCCCGCCAGGTCGAGGAAGGTGGGCAGGAGGTCGGTGTGCTGGACCGGGGTGTCATCGTCGCCCGGGGCCAGCCCGTCGGGATAGTGGATGATGAGGGGCACGCGGGCCAGGGTCTCGCACACGCAATACTGGTGATCCATGAGGCCGTGATCCCCGATATTCTCGCCGTGATCCGCGCTGACGACCACCATCGTCTGCTCCAGCGCGCCCGCGCTCTCCAGAAAGCCGAGCATGTCGGACAGCATGGCGTCCACATACGCGATCTCGGCGTCGTAGAGGGCGCGCAGGCCCGCGAAATCCTCGGGCGTCATGGGCGCCTCGCCCGCCATGTAGGCCCACGCGTCCTGATTTGCCCGCCGTGCCCGCCGCAGTTCGTCGGGACTGAGCAGGCGTTCGGCGTAGCCTTTGGGCGGGCGGTAGGGCAGATGCGCGTCCAGGTAGAGCCCGAACAGGAAGAAGGGGCGGTCGGGGTCGCGCGTCTCCCGCCACCACTTGCGCACGTACCTGCTGAGCTTGCGCGCGCCCTTGTCCGACCGTTCCAGTAGGCCCTTGCGCAGGGCTTTCTCCCACCAGGGGAAACGGGCCTTGCCCATGCTGGGGAAGATGCGCCAAAGCGCGTAGAAGTCCTCGAAACCTCGATCCAGGCCGAAATGAGGCCCCACCCACGCGTTGGTGGAGAAGGCCGCGGTCTGGTAGCCGCCCCGGGCCAGGAGTTCGGCCAGGGTGGGGATGCGTTCATCCAGCCAGCGGGTCTCTACATTGACGCCATGCTGCCGGGGATAGAGGCCCGTGAACATGCTGGCGTGGCTGGGCAGGGTCCAGATGGCGGCGCTGCGGGCCTGGACGTAGCGGCGGCTGTTCTGGGCCAGACGGTCCAACGTGGGCGTCACCGGGCGAGGGTTGCCGAAGACGCCCAAACCGTCGAAGCGGACGCAGTCGAGGACGATGAGGATGATGTTGGGGCGTTTGTTCATAGGCCCAGTTTACGAAATTTGGACTGTCGTGGCAAAATCCGACGCCAGCAATCCTTGTCCACGCATTGACTTCAGTTTAGGTCCGACTCTTTGCCGGAAATCTCTAAAAAGCGCTTTCATCCCGTATCCATTTCCTCTCCCATGCGTTAGTGAAGGGTGAATGACGCAGATTTCCCATCCCCCTTCACGATTCAGACAAGGAGATGTCACCATGAAACGATTCACCCTTTTCTTCCTCGCTATCCTGGCCCTGGGCCTGGTTGTCCTCGCGCCGGCTTACGCCCAGGGCGGCAAGCATGGCGACCGGGAACGGCGCCCCGCCGCTTCCACCAACGGCCAAAGCCAGATGGTCCTGCCCAACCACGATGACGACGACGTCGAATTCGAGGGAACCATCGAATCCAAACACAGCGATTACTGGATCATCGACGGCAAGACCGTGTACGTCGATGGCAAGACCGAGATCGACGAAGAGCACGGCCCCGCAGACGTGGGCGCTTACGTTGAGGTCAAGGCCAAACGCCGAGGCGATGGCACATATTACGCCAAGAAAATCAAGGTGAAAGAAGGCCATCAGACGCCTCACCCCACGGCCACGCATCATCCCACCGAAACCCCTCATCCCACGGGCACCCCGCATCCGACCGAAACGCCCGACCCCACCGAGACGCCCCATCCCACCTCCACGCCCCACCACGGCGAGGAAGTCGAGTTCCGCGGCGTCATCCGCAGCCAGAACGGCGACCAGTGGCTCATCGATGATACTACCGTCACCGTAGACAACAACACCCGCATCGACGAAGAGCACGGGCCCGCGGTTGTAGGCGCCACCGTGGACGTGGAAGCCATCCGCCAGTCCGATGGCAGCCTCTGGGCCAAGAAAATCGAGGTCAAGGAATCGAATCACGACGACGACAACCATGACGTCGAGTTCAAAGGAACCATCGAGGCCAAGAACGGCAACATGTGGACCATCGGCGGCCGCCAGGTGATGGTGGACGGTAACACCGAGATGGACGAGCGCAAAGGCCCGGCCGACGTGGGCGCTTATGTGGAAGTCAAGGCCCGCCAGCAGAACGACGGCAGCCTCTACGCCCGCAAGATCAAGGTCGAATCCCACAACGGCGGCGATGATGACATGCCCCGGATGGAATGGAAAGGCGAGATC
>Ga0256832_1001117_pt1 | contig 18087 bp, 16 predicted proteins | sample 134614metaG_FD_190534 | JGI IMG/M metagenome (GOLD analysis project Ga0256832, IMG submission 190534) | Hydrothermal vent microbial communities from Lau Basin, Pacific Ocean - 134-614 | ecosystem: Environmental > Aquatic > Marine > Hydrothermal vents | place: Pacific Ocean: Lau Basin | collected...
ATCATCTACTACGATTTTCAACTGGCGAAAGAGGTGGGCGAAAACGGACGGCTGCTCATCGACGCCTGGATGAGCCTGAACGAAGCCATCCGCGGGCCCGCGTCCTTCCCCGACGACGAGGTCGATGACGAATTCCGCCGCCGGGCCGAGGCCTACGACCGCTTCCAGGTCGCGTTCAAAGAGCGGCTGGAGCAGGAAGAGCTGGTGGCCGTGGCCTTCAACTTCGCTGCGGGCAACTTCACCAAACCCGAACACTACCTCGACTGGTTCCCCCGCACCCTGGAAGCCTACACCTATCTGGGGTTTCATGAATACGGCTGGCCCTCGCTGAAACCGGGCTCGGACGTGGCCACAGCTGCGCTCTACTACCGCACGTGCATGGAGGGCATCCGCCAGCAGTACGGCGACAAGTTCAAGGTCATCATGACCGAAGCGGGCCTGACCATGGCCTACGGGCATCCCGAAAACCCGGATGAGGGCTGGTTGAACCCTCGCGAGCCCCTGACGGAAGACCAGTACTGGCAGAGCCTGCTCTGGTACAACAACGAGATGCTGAAGGACGCCTATGTGATGGGTGCGTGCCTGTTCGAGGTGGGCCACACCTCGAAATGGCAAACTTTCCGCCATCTGGGCGAAGACAATCAGGGCAACCCCATTCTGCTCATGAACCGCATCGAGGCCCTGAACGATATCCCCGGCCCAACCGAGCCGCCGGAGCCGCCCGAGCCGTCCTCGGGCGATATCTACGAACGGGTGGGCAAGCTGGTGGATGACCTTACGCACGAACGAGAGGTCATTGCCGGCATTCCCGACCAGACTGACGCCGTCGAGCGGGCGTTGACGCCCTTGAACGCGCCTGCAACCGGGGCCATCGAGGCGGAGATGCTGGCTCATAACCTCCGCACCCGCGTGAACCAGGTCTCCGCCACCCTCACGCAACTCGAATCCAACCCCGACATCGACCCGGACGCCATCCAGCGCATGAAAGAGGAAGCCGACCTGGCGGCCCAGCAATTGGACGCGCTCTCCCCGCGCGTGGCCAAAGCCGAGGCCGCGGGCCAGCAGGTGCAAGCCGTGGCCCAGGCTTTCCCCGCGCAGAAGCGGGCGGCACAGCAGACGCCCGGCCTCCTGACGCAGGTGGAATCCCTGCTGGAACGGGCGCAGCGCCTGCAATCCGACCTGCCCGGCGGCGAATTCACGCCCCCGCCCGGCGTGCAGGACATCCGCGAGGACATGCCCCACCACCCCACCAAGACCTGGCCCTCCCGCATGCCTTCTCAGATCAAGCTCATCGTGGTGCATCACACCGTCACCTCGCCCGAGACCGACCCCATCGCCCTGGCCCGGGCGCTTATCGCCCGCCGCGACCTCCCCGGCCTGCCCTATCACTTCCTGGTGCAAGGGGATGGCGACGGCTTCTGGGCTGAGCCGCTGGAGACCGCGGTGGGCCAGACCTTGAAAGACGAGATCAACCAAAAAGCTGTGGGCGTGGCCCTGGCGGGCAACTTCACCAACGACCCGCCGCCCGAGCCCCAACTGGACGCAGCCGCAGCCATCATCGCTCAGCTCATCAAGACCTACGGCCTGAATGTGGATACGGACGTCATCGGGCGCAGCGAGGTGGACCCGGTGGCTTCGCCCGGAAAGCAGTGGCTGCAAGGCGCGAAGTACAAAGTCACTCTGCTGGACAAGGTGCGGGCGTTGCTTTGAAAATAGGATTCGGATCAAGATTAGGATTAAGATCGCCAGGCCGACGTTGGGCGAGGCGGCAACGGGCGTGATGCGTAATCCGTAATCCGTGAGGTCATTACGCATCACGCATTACGCATTACGTGCTTGGCTTCACGCGCCCACGTGGCCGCGAGGCGTTTTCATCGGTATCGGCGAGCTTTCGCTCGTGTCGCTTGTTTTGGATCACAGCCGTTATGTTTGTTGGGAATAGGGAGATCGTTGTAAAATAGGGGTCGTTATGGAGATATTTCTCAACGGTCTGCGCCAGGCTCTCGCCCTGATCTTCAGCCTGGACCCCGACCTGCTGGAGATCGTGCGATTGTCGCTGCTGGTCAGCGGGCTGGCGCTGGTCATCAGCGCGGCCCTGGGCCTGCCCGCGGGCCTGTTCCTGGGCTTGAAGGATTTCATCGGGAAGCGATTGGTGGTGGCTTTGGTCTACACCGGCATGGGCCTGCCGCCCGTAGTCGTGGGCCTCACCATCTATCTTCTCCTCTCCCGTCAGGGCCCCCTGGGCGAACTGGGCTGGCTCTTCACCCCGCGGGCCATGATCGTCACCCAGACCATCCTGGCCTTGCCCCTGATTATCGGCTTCACCATGACCGCGGTCGGGGCCATTCCTCCAGCCCTGATCATGCAATTGCGCTCCCTGGGCGCAACACGACGCCAGGTTGTGCTCACCCTGCTCTACGAGGCCCGGGCGGGCGTGTTGGCCGCCCTGGTCGCGGGCTTCGGGGCCATCATCTCCGAGGTTGGCTCCGTCCTCATCGTGGGCGGCAATATCGAACACAAGACCCGCGTCCTGACCACGGCCATCGTGCTGGAGACCCGGCGGGGCAACTTCTCTCTGGCCATCGCCCTGGGCATCATCCTGCTGTCCATCACCTTCTCCGCCAACTGGCTGCTTCTGCATCTGCAAGGTCGACTCGACCCGCGCCACCCCTGACATGAACCCCATCTTACGGCTCGATGCCATCCGCCACAGCTACGGCGGGCATTTCACCCTGGACATCCCCAGCCTGGCTATCTGGCCTGGGGAAGTTTTTGCGGTGGTGGGGCCCAGCGGCGCGGGAAAAAGCACCCTCCTCCGCCTCCTCAACTTTCTGGAAAAGCCCCAACAGGGCCGGGTGTATCTCCACGAAAAAGCTTACACCGCCAGCAATCTCCCCATTGAGCTGCGACGCCGCATGGCTGCCGTATTTCAGCAGCCTCTTCTGCTCAACGCGTCTGTCTGGCGAAACGTGAGCTATGGACTACGGGTGCGCGGCTCTCGCAATGGCCGCGACGCCATCCAGCAGGCCCTGGACGAGGTGCGGCTGACCCATCTGGCGAAGCACCCGGCCCACCGGCTCAGCGGCGGCGAAGCCCAGCGGGTGTCGCTGGCCCGGGCCCTGGTGCTGAACCCCGAAGTCCTCTTTCTGGACGAGCCCACCGCCAACCTCGATCCCGGCAACGTCCGCATCATCGAAGACATCATCCGCCAGGCCAACCAGGTTCGAGGCGCAACCGTCGTCCTGGTCACCCATAATATCTGGCAGGCGCGACGTCTGGCTCACCGCGTGGCCCTGCTCTTCGACGGCGAGATCATCGAAACCGCGGCCGTGGATGACTTCTTCCAGCATCCCCAAGACCCCCGCACCCAGGCCTTCCTCACTGGCGATTTAATCTATTGATCCCTAGCACAATCTCGCCACGGGCAACACGCGCGGTGGCGCGCCAATACCGATGAAAATGAGAACGCAGATGACACGGATGCTTCGCAACGCAGATTTTCGCAGATGATTTTCGCAGATTTTTCTTTATCATCTGCGTTCATCCGTTTCAATCTGCGTCATCTGCGTCCTCCAAATCTATTTTCATAGCAAACGTTACGAAAATTCAATGACGAGCTTCCTGTCAATCGCTCGCGCCAATCGTTCCAACACTTCCAGCGTCACCGAGGTGTTATTGGGATCGAGCAGCCGATCCACTTGCGAACGACTGGTATGCAATCGTCGCGCCAGTTCGGTTTTCGTAATATGTTGTTCTCGCATGGCATCCTGCAATTGCAGAGCCAGCAGCCGTTTGTGAGCACGAGCGGAGACTTCTTCGAGAATGCCCTCTTCTTCGAGGAAATCATCGAAATCGCTGCCAGTATATCGATTCATGGTGTTATCCTGAAAGCCAGAGATTCTTTCGTTCCCGGGCGAGTTTCAAGTCATGCCCGGGCGTCTTTTGAGATTTCTTGATGAAGCCATGCAAGAGGACCATTTCACCCTCTTTGACGGTGAAAAATACACGGGCGATTTGGCCTTTCGGCAGTCGGGTGCGAACTTCCCATAGATCGGTCTCGATTTTCCGCACGGTTGGCATGCCAAGAGGCCAACGAAACTGGACGAGTTTGATATCTTCGCCTATGATCTTTCTGTGTTGTTTTTCGAGACTCTTGAGCCATTCTCGAACAGGCTCCCGACCCAAAGCGGTGCGGAAGAAGACAACACGAAGCACGGGCGCATCTTTCATTAGAAAATTGTACCACACATGGTACATATCCCCCAATTCCCAATGTGACTATGACTGAACTCACGCATCTCGATGAAAGCGGCGCCGCCAAGATGGTGGACGTCAGCGACAAACCTGTCACCCATCGCACGGCGATTGCCGCGGCCAAAGTCATCATGCGGCCCGACACCCTGGCGGCCATCAAGGCCGGGAATGTGAAGAAGGGGGACGTGCTGGGCACGGCGCGGGTGGCTGGCATCATGGCCGCCAAACGCACCCACGAACTCATCCCCATGTGCCATCCCCTGCTCATCACAAAAGTCGCGGTCGATTTCGACTATCTGGACAACGGCATCGCCATCCGGGCGACGGTCAAATGCCAGGGGCAGACGGGCGTGGAGATGGAAGCCCTCACGGCGGCGTCCGTAGCCGCGCTCACCATCTACGACATGGCCAAAGCACTGGAGAAAACCATGCACATCGAAAATGTGCATCTGCTCTACAAAAGCGGCGGCAAAAGTGGCGAGTTTCATTCCCCTGACGCTCAACTACCCCACACCACACAGGAGACCGATTCATGAACGTTCGCGTACGCCTTTTTGCATCCCTGCGGGAAATCTTCAAAAGCCCTTATCTCGAAGTCGAACTGCCCGATGACGCCACCGTCGCCGACCTGGTGGAAGTCATCCGCGAGGAAGCGCCCCACCTGGGTCGTGGGGGGCGGTTCCATGTCACCATCAACAAGGACTTCGTGGACATGGACGCGAAGCTGCACGATGGGGACGAAGTGGCCATCTTCCCGCCCGTGGGCGGCGGCCAGGAGCGCAAGAAATTCCGGCTTACTACCGAGCCCCTCTCTCTGGACGAGGTGGCGGCGCTGGTGACCACGCCCGAGGTGGGCGGCATCGCCCTCTTTTCCGGCACGGTGCGGGGCGTGACGGGCGACATCCACACCGACTATCTGGAATACGAGGCTTATGTCGAGATGGCCGAGGCCAAGCTGGCCGAAATCGGCGATGAAGTGCGGCAAAAGTGGCCGCAGGTGCTGGATATCGCCATCGTACACCGCATCGGGCGCGTGGACGTGACAGAATCGTCCGTGATGATCGCGGTGGCCGCGGCCCATCGCGAGGGCATTTTCGACGCCTGCGCCTACGCCATCGACCGGCTGAAGCACATCGCGCCCATCTGGAAGAAAGAAGTCACGCCCGACGGCGATTTCTGGGTGGAGGGCCCGGTGGACGAGACCAGCCCGCCCATCGTCGAAGTGTAGGCGACGCAACTCAACCCCAACCATCACAAAGCCCGGAGCCTGTGACAGCTTCCGGGCTTTTTCATGCGTCTCTGGGGGAAGTGCTGCGGCCGGACACGCCATTGTGTCGGTCGCAGCAACGTTGTCAAGTCTTTCAACCTGACGGGGCCAAGCTTACCCCAACCAGAGAGGATTTGTCAAAGAGAAGGCCGGGCGACCTCCAGCCCCATACGAATGGCCATTGCAAGCCTTATTTGACAACACATGATAACTCATGCATACTGATGCATAGAAGAACGCCCGGCGCACGCCATGCGATGAGAGTATCATGGACGAACTATTGACCGTCAAACAGGTCGCCCAACTTCTGCAATTGCACGAAATCACCATTCGCCGCTACATCAAAAGCGGCCGGCTGGAAGCCGTGCGCATCGGCCGGAATGTGCGCGTGCCCCGTCGCGCCGTCGACGCGTTGCTGCAAGAGCAACATACGGCGTTACGCGAAGCCCCTCCTGTGTATCGGGTTGGAGATGAATCGGATGATCGATTGCCACCGGGCGCGATAGAGGAGGCAAAGGAGCGAGACGCTTTCCTGGTCTGGATAAAAGAAATCACTCAGTCGGCCAAACGCGGCGAGACGATCCCCAACCCAGACGAGAATGACAAACTTTTGCAACTGGCCGGAATCATTAAATCCGATATCCCTGAGGTAAGCGACCGGCATGACGAATTTATCGGCCTGGCGATTTATGAGGATGGATTGAAGCCATGATTCGTCCGACGATCTTTGTAGACACGTCTGGCTGGGGACACTTCTTTATCCAGAATGAACCATTTCATCGCGAAGCCAAAGCATTGGTCTACGCCCTCAGAAGAGAAGGGCATCATTTTGTGACCACGAATTACATTCTTGCAGAGCTAATTGCCTTGATGCAAAGCCCGCTGAAGCGGCCGCGACACGAACAGATCCAGATCGTGGAATCCATCCGCAACGAAGACTGGATCCAGGTGATTCATATCGACGAAGCGCTTGACGAATTGGCCTGGGAGTTGTTTCGAAGCCGGAGGGATAAATCGTGGAGCCTGGTGGATTGCGCTAGCTTCATTGTCATGCAGCAAGAGCAGATTCTTTACGCCCTTTCCACTGATCATCATTTCGAGCAGGCGGGATTCGTCAATCTTCTGAAATGACGCTGCGCATGATTATGCAACCGCATATTCCGCCCGCAGTTTCTCCAGCCGGGCGACGCTGTCCCCGAACCCGCCCGGACGGCTGCGTGCATGCCACAGCTCGCGATAGGCGGCGATGAGCCCGTCCATCTCCTGGGCCAGGGTGCGGCGCAGAGCGGCGTCCTCCTGGCCCGCGCGGCGGCTGTTCACCCAGGCGATGCGGCGGCAGGCGTGCCACAGCATCCCCGCCACCCAATGAAACTCGCGCTGGATGAGGTCGGCGTCCGGGCGCTGCATCCGGGCCTGGGAGAGAGGCTCCATGATCGCCTGAATGGCGGCCAGCACCTGATTGCACTGCTCCCGGCTGAACCCATTCCCCGGCCCGACGCCCGTTTGGGCCAGAGCGTCAGCGTCCTGGATGAAAATGTTGAACAGCAGGCTGCTATTGAAGCTGTTGGGGTCCAGAAGCTGATAGACGTTCCCCAGGTCGTAAGCCAGCCGCCCCATGACGCCCGCGTCATCCCGAAATACAAAGCGATCCAACGCCGCGGGCAGATCAAGTTCCCGGGCGGCTTCATGATGCCACGATTCCGCCGCGCCCGCCAGAAAACCCAGATAGCTCACGGGCAGGGGCTGCATGTGGCCCTCATCCCCCCAATCGGTGATGAGATAGCCGACAGCGCCGTGCTTGAGGCCGTTTTCCGCGGCGCTGCGCAGATTGCCCAACGCGTTGTCGGTGCGCCCGGCCAACGTGCGCCAGCTCGATGTGCCCGGACAAACGTAAAATGGGATGCCCGACGCCGCAAAGGTGGCTCCGTGGGCGTCGAAAGGATGATGGGCCTCATAGCCCCATTCCAGGGCGATGGCGTCGCGCGGGAGTTCGGGCACCAGGTCGGGATGCTGGACGATGATATCGCCCCAGAACTGCATCGCGCGCCCCCGCGCCTTCACCTCCCGATAGATTTTCATCAGGAAGTCGAGATACACCCGGCCCACGCCCTCCTTCGCCACCCGCTCCTTGCTCGCGCCCTGGCCCAGGTCGAAGGTCTCATCCGCATTCACATTGACCTGACGACTGCGGAAGTGAGGCAGCAGCTCGTCCAGCAGATCCCGCACCAGGGCCAGGCTCTCGTCGGTGGGCGTCAGGGTGAAAGGCTCGTCATAGCGCTGGCCCCAGGGCGCGGTCCAGCCCTCGGGCGCTTCGGCCAGATGGGCGTAAGGCTCGTGAATGAGCCAGCGGGTCATGTGGCCAAAGGTATTCTGGTTGGGAACCAGTTCGATGAACCGCTCCCGGCAGTAGGCATCCAGGGCCAGGATCTCCTCGCCCGTCATGGGCGACGCCTTCTCCCACACCAGGGGATGGCTGCGATAGGCGAACGCATGCTCGGTGTAGAGCTGAAACTGGTTGATTTTCAGCGACGCCAGCAGGTCGATGAGGCCGTACAGGGTCTTCATGGACGGCACTCGATCCCGGCTGATGTCGAGGAGGACGCCGCGGTTGGGAAAATCGGGCCAATCGCTGATGCGCAGGCCCGGCAGGTCGCGGCCCGCCTGCATCAGCAGCTGGCGCAGGGTCTGAACGCCGTAGAAAATCCCTGCGGGCGCGCTGGCGACGATGTGCACGCCCGAACCGTCGATGGCCAGATCATACCCTTGGGGATGGCGGCTGGCGCGGGCCGCGATGTTCAGGGTGATGCGGGCCTGTTCGGGCGCGGGATTTCCGGCGACGATATCCAGATGCACGCCCGCTTCCGCTTCGACCGCCTGCTGAAGCTGGCGGGCGGTGAAGAACAACTCGTACGCGGCGGGCGCGTTGATGGCCAGCAGGCCGGGCGACAGGGTGAATGAGGCGCCGGAAAATCGAACGCGTTGGGGAACGGGAGCGAAAACCAATTCGGACATGTCAAATCTCTTGGATGACAGGGATTTCCCGCCCCCATCATATCAAATGGGCTGTTTTTCCGATAGAAAGCTTCGAGATGTCTCAAGAAGCCGGGGCCGCAGGCGGGGAAGAGAAAGTCCGGCTTGCTGCATTCCCAGCAGCACCGCGCCCATGACCGGCGGCGCGGTCAGGCGCACGAACCGGGCCCGCGGGGCCTCCTGCCAGACGCTCGCTTTCATGGGATCGGTGAGAAGCGGCCCGCCGTTAAACATGCTGCCCACCAGCACGATGTCGAAGGCCCGATCCTGGAAATGGAGCTGGCGAATGACCCCTTTGGCCAGGTCGGCCAGCTCCTCGCCCGCCCAGCGGATGAGCCCCTGCGCCACGGCGTCGCCTTCCTCCGCCACCTGAAAGACCAGGGGAGCCAGCCACGGGCCGGGGTGCAACTGCTCCAACTGGATGCCTTCCAGCAGATGGGCCGCGTCCGCCACGCCGAAACTTTCGACGAAGGCGGGGGTGAGGGCGGTGGCCGGGCCGCGCTGCGTCCATGCTTTGGCGATGGCGATGATGGCCTGCATCACGAGTTCGTAGGCCCCCGCGTTTTCGCCGAACCTCATGCCGCCGCCGATGACGCGGCCGATGTTGTGATGCTCGTCCCAGCCCCAACAATTGTTGCTGGTTCCCGACACCAGCGCCACGCCCCAGCCCGCTTCCGCGCCCGCCACCAGTCCGATAACGGTGTCGTTCACCACCTCGATGGGGCAATCCAGCCCCAGGGCGTCAATAGCCTCCAGGGTGGGCGGCAGTTCCGAGGGCCAGTCATAGCCGGCCACGCCAAAGCCCGCGCCCGCAATTTGACTGCGGTCAATGCCCGCGGCCCGGGTCGCCTTGCGCAAAAGCCGCCGCAACACCAGCTTCAGTCCATCGTACCCAACCACTTCGTGATTGCCGGGCCCGGCTTCGGCAAAACCCACCGCATGACCATGCTCGTCGGCGATGAGCGCATGGCTCTTGGTGCCGCCGATGTCAACGCCCAGGAAGTATCGGGTCATGCGGTCCTCCTCAGCGCGTCGCGCAGGACCCTCATGCCGATGGGGGTGATGTCCAGTTCCCGGAGCAGGTCGCCAAACGCGGGGTCGGTGAGCAGGCGATAGTCATCCACCCGCGCTCGCCAGTCGGGGGCGAAGGCGCGCAGGTCGGGCGCATCCACTGCAGGATGGAGGATGAGGTAGGTCATGGAGCCGGGCGGGAGGGCGGAGAGCACTGCGCGGGCCTCATCCAGCCCCCCGGCGGTGCGGCTCAGGTCCATGACGTGAAAATGATCGAAGAAGGGCAGGCCCCAGGCCTCGCTCTCGGCCAGGATGCGCGTCAACTCCCGTTCGTCCTCCGGGGCCAGGTTGGCGCTCTGGATGTGTTCGGCGTTGGGGCGCAGGAGGAAGGGCGGAAGCTGGTATTCGCTGGCCAGTTTGAGATAGACGCCCAGCAGTCGGGGGTGGAACAGGGTCCCCATGTGGCTGTCGATGTGGGTGACGTCGACGCCCGCGGCCAGGGCGGCATCGATCTGCGCCCGCAGTTCGTTCTCCACCGCAGCCACGTCCACATGACTCCACACATGCACTTCCAGGCGATGGAAGTAGCCCTCACTGTCGATCAGGCCCGAGGCCCGGTCGCGGGTGGAGACGGGCCCCCAGCGGTAGCTGTCCCACTCGCTGTTCAAAGTGAGATGGACGCCGATATCCAGACGGGGATGGTCACGCAGCTCGCGCAGCATGGCCGCCGCGCCGGGAAACCAGGGGCAGGGGACCATGACCGCGGCCGCTGAGAGCGCCCCCGCGTCTAGCAGGTCGGGAAACCCGGCCACGGTGCTGTATCCCATGCCGATGTCGTCGGCGTGGATGACCACGGCTCGGGCGTCTTCGGGGAGGTTGAGTTTGGTGAGAAAGGGGTTCATGATCATTTGGGACGCGGACGAACGCGGAGAAACGCGGAAAAATTAGATGGAATTAGTTGATTTGGGTTGCCATGTTTTTGTTTTCTTGCGGTGATTATCGAAGCTCAATCGTTTGAAAGAGGCCTTTGGACCAAAATTCAGTAAGAGACCAACCTCATAAGGCGTTGCTCTAAGATAATTCAATAATTGCGCTTCATGAGCAGGATCAATTGTCTTCGCCGCCTTCAGTTCCACCAGAACGGCATCTTGGACGACTAAATCTGCATAATACACCCCCACAATCGCATTGCCATAGTACACATTGATAGGCGCTTGCTGTTCAACCTTTAAGCCCATCTGTCGTAGTTCCAAAGCCATCGCATTTTCATAGACCTTTTCGAGAAAACCATAACCAAGCTGATGGTAAACTTTCTTGAAAAAGACATGCAGTATCTTTTCGGTGATGTCGGCGTGTTTCAATTTGGTCTTCTGCGCCATTTTCTTTTCCTTCAATTTGTCCGCGTTCATCCGCGGCCATCCGCGTCCTGACAGAAGAACTGCGGAAGAAACGCCTTGTTGGTCTCCAGCATGTCATCGAGGACGGCCTGGACTTTGTCACCACTAGGCCCCAACGGATGGGCCAGGAGGGCCAGATAGGCGGCGCGGCGGTCGCCGTGCACCGCGGCCTCGACAGTGAGCAGTTCGTAAGCCTTGACGTGGGCCAGCAGCCCGAATTGGGCCGGAGGCAGGGGCTCGGCCGGGAGGGGCTGGACGCCCGAACGCCCGATGCGGCTCGGCATCTCCAGCACCCAATCCTCGGGCCAGCCCGCGACCGCGCCCCGATGGGGGACGTTGACCACGTGAATCTCGTTCAGGTCGTTGTAATGGGCGTTGAGAAGCTGCGTGGCCAGGGTGGAGTACCAGGCCCCGCCCCGCTTCATCAAGTTCGCTGGCGGTTCGGTGCGGTCGGGCTCCGCGTATTCGGCCAGCAAATCCTTCTCGATGGCCATAACCTGCTCGGCCCGGCTGCCTGTCTCCTTCCAGGCCTCCTGCTCCGCCAGCTTCTTCTCGGTGAAGTAGTAGTATTGCAGGTAGTAGTTGGGGATCATGCCCAGGTTTTCCAACAGTTCGGGGGGCCATTCGGGGTCATCCTCCGTCCGCATCCGTTCGATGTAGCCTTGCAGGATCATGGGCCACATATCCTGACCCTCCACCGTGAAGCCCCGATGCCAGGAGAGGTGATTCAGGCCCAGGGTGTCGAGCTGCGCCCGGGCAGGGTCGATCTCCCGACCGGTGGCCTGCTCCAGCTCCTGAAGGATCATCATCTTGGCGGTGATGGGCACGTTGCATACGCCCACGGCGGGAATGTCGGGCGCGTAGCGGAAGATGGCTTCGGTGTTGAGGCCGGCGGGGTTGGTGAAGTTGACCAGCAGCGCGCCGGGCGCGACATCGCGCATGTCCGCGGCGATGTCGAGAATGACAGGGATGGTGCGCAGGGCCTTGGCCATGCCGCCTACGCCCGTGGTCTCCTGACCGATGAGGCCCCAGCGTTTGCCCAGGTACTCATCCTCGCGGCGGGCTTTCATCCCGCCCACCCGCAATTGGGTGATGACGTAGCTCGCGCCTTCCAGCCCCCGACGGCGGTCGGTGGTGAGATGCACCTGAAAGGGTTCGCCGTGGGCGGCGACGATGCGTTGGGCGAAGCCGCCCACGATGTCCAGCCGTTCCTGGCTGATATCCACCAGCCACAATTCGTCGATGGGAAAGGTCTCGACCCGGTCGAGAAAGCCTTTGATGAGTTCGGGGGTGTAGCTGGACCCCCCGCCGATGACGGTGACCTTGAGCATGAAAAACTCCTGTTCCGAAAATAGAGGACGCAGATGAACGCTGATAAAGGCAGATTCACACAGATAAAATCAAAATAAAAAGTAACTGCTAACGTAGCCCTGTTCACTCGACACGGATACGAGGAAACACGGATAAAATCTTTTTTGAATGACTTCGCGCCATCGTTTCCTTCGTGTCTTCGTGGCAAAAGAGGGGCGATTGGGGCCAACTACCTTAGCAGTTACAATAAAAAATCAATCTGTGCAAATCTGCGTTCCCATTTTCATCGTTATGTGGTGAGCTCTCGCTCATGATGACTGTTCCGAAAATAGCATTACGTTCGTCTGCAAAAGCAACTCGAAGCCTACGTTGGGCGAGACAGTAACGGGCGTGATGCGTAATGCGTAATCCGTGAGGTCGTCACGCATTACGCATTACGTGCTTGGCTTCCCGCGCCAGCCTGGCCGCGAGGCGTTTTCGTCGATATCGAAGCGGGTGCACCGGCCTCAATGATGCTTGCCCAACGTGCAGGCGGGGACCATGAGGTAGACGCTGGCGGTGCGGCGTGGCAGGACGACCTCATCCCCATTCTTCATCTCGATGGGATCGAGGTTGTGGAAGCCCTCTTCCTCATCCAGCCGCCAGATCTGCACCGACCCGGCGATGTTGAAGTTCTGTAGCCATAGGGGTATGCGTTTCTCTTCATCCGAGCGGTTGATGAAGATGATGGTGAGGACGTCGTCCGGGCGTTTGGCCGCGTAGACGGCGACCTCGGGATCACCAGAAGAGGCGTAGACCAACTGATTGCCAAAGCGTTTGTAGAGTTCGTACACGTAGTAGGTGGGACGCGGCCCGTAGCCTTCCAACAGCCCGTAACCGCCCTGCTCATCCCGCGTCACCAGGATGAAGTAAGTGACGATATCCACCTTGTTCTTGATCATCCGGCCCAGGACGTCGGCCCACCAGATGGCGTTGGCGAAGGAGTCGGGCGTGGCCTCGCCCTGGATGGCATGGGTCCAGTCGGAGTTGATCTCGGTGACCGCGATGGGCAGGTCTTTGCCCACATACTTGCGGATGGCCCGCCGCAGGTTGGGGATGATGGCATCCCATTCGGGCGGGTTGGCCAGCAACTCCTCCACCGTGGTGGGGACGCCCTCCTCGATGGGGAAGGGGTAGCGATGGATGGCGACGATGTCCACTTTGTCGCCATTGGCCTTGAGAAATGCGTTCATCCAGTCCCGACCGCGGGTGTCTTTGGGATCGGTGGCGGGATTCCCGGTGTACTGGTGGATTTCCGGCCCCAGGATGAGGATGTCGGGATCGACGGCGCGCATGGCCGCGGCGAATTTGGGCCATTGCTTGTTGTAGTAGGCCGTGTCCCACTGCTCCCATCCTGTTTTGTACTCATACAGGCTCGGTTCGTTACCGATGCCCCAAAAGCGGATGTTGTAGCCCTTTTCCACATTGGCGTAGCGCACCAGGTCCGCGGCCTGCTCGGGGGAGCCGCCGGGCATACGCACGTTGATGTAGGGCTCCGCGCCCAACTGGCGGGCCAGGGCCACGAACGCGTCGAGTTGGTAGGGCTGGATGTCGTTTTTATCGCCCCATTCGCCACCGGGCCAGCGCAGGATCTTCAGGCCCATGTCCTTGGCCAGGGGCAGGGTTTCGGGCCGCAGGGAGACCCAGGGGCCGTAGTTGGCGCCATAGACCAGGGGGCTGATCTTGCCCAACGGCTGGTCCGTGTCTACGAAAAGGACGCCGGGCACAGGGGTGGGGACGGGGGTGAAGGTGGGCAGGGGGCCCGGGAGCGCGGGCTTTGCCGACGCGGGCGCGAGGGGCGTGGGCGTAGGCGGGACGGGCGTGGGGGTGGGCGTGTCGGGCGGCGCTGAGGAGGGCGTAGGGGCTGGCGTCGCTCTTCCGCACGCGGCAACGCCGAGGAAAAAAATCAGTGAGAGCGCCAGGGAGGTTGCCAGGAGGCTGAAATAGGGTCGGCACATGGTTATGAGATCGAAGTATTCAGTGTTCAGTATTCAGATTTTTTACCGTAGGCGTCTGCATCAAACTGAATACTGAACACTTGCTCACTGAATACTGGTTACTTCTCCACGCCCGTGATGACGACACCCTGGATGAACCAGCGTTGGGCCAGGAAGAAGATGAGCACGGGCAGGACCAGGGCCATCATGGCTGCGGCCTGGATCAGCGGCGGGCGGGAGCCCCAAATGCCGTTGAAGAAGGAGAGGCCCACGGCAATGGGCTGGAGTTCGGGCTTGGTGGAGAGGTAGATCAGGGGGCCGAAGTAATCGTTCCAGGCCCAGACCAGGTGGAACAGCGCCACCGCGATAACCACGGGCCAGGATAGAGGCAGGATGATGGACCAGAGGATGCGGAAAGGGCCGGCGCCGTCGATGCGGGCCGCGTCATCCAGGTCGAAGGGGATGGTGAGGAAATACTGACGTAGCAGGAAGACGTTGTAAGCGTTGGAGAAGAAGTGGGGCACCAACAGCGGCAGCCAGGTGCCCACCCAGCCGATCTTCACGAAGAAGGTGTACATGGGCACGATGGTCACGGCGCCGGGGAGAAAGATGGTGGAAATAAGAACGATGAAAAGCACATCCCGGCCGGGAAAGCGGAAGCGGGCGAAGCCATACGCCACCAGCACCGAGGAGATCAGCGTGCCGATGATGCCGATGACCGCCAGCATCAAGGTGTTGAAGAAGAGCCGGGGGAAGTCGATCTTCTCCCAGGCCTCGGTGTAGTTGCTCCAGGTGGGGGCCCAATGCCATACTCGATCCAGTTTGCGCCAGGACCCCTCCCATTCGATGGGCCCGGCCTCCGGATTCTTGGGATCGATGAAGAGGCTCTTCTTGCGTCCTTTCTTGAGGAGCGCCAGATGTTTCGTCGCACCATCGGGCATGGGCACCTTGTAAACATCCAAAGCCTTGCCGTTGTATTCGAAGATTTGGGGTTCGGCGGGCCAGGGGGGCGAATTCAGTGCGCTCATCTGCGCCTGCGTGCTGAGGGAGATGAAGACCATTTGCAGGAAGGGCGCCAGGAATCCGGCCAGGATCAAGGTGGTGAGCAGGGTGATGATAAGCGCCCGAACAGCGAAGCCCCAGTTGATCCGTTTACCTTTCTGCGCACCGATGATAATCGAACTGCCTGCCATCTTTCAATACTCCTTACGAACGGGCCTCGGCCGCGTAATAGACCCAGTACTTGGCCGACCAGAAAAGCGCCAGGGTGACGATCATGATGATGACGAAGAGGAACCATCCCATGGTGGCGCCATAGGCCATGTTCTGGAAGGTGAAAAAGGTTTTGTAAAGATAGAGGTTGTAGAACATGGTGGAGCCAGCCGGGTCGCCCGTGCCGCCGTTCAACACCAGGGGCACGGTGAAGTATTGGAACAGGCCCACCACGGTCAGCAGCAAGTTGTAGAAGATCACGGGCGAGATCATGGGGATGGTTACGTTCCACAGGGAGCGCCACCAGCCCGCGCCGTCGATCTTGGCCGCTTCATAGAGCTCGGTGGGCACGCCCTGCAACGCGGCCAGGTTGATGAGCATGGCGTTGCCAATGCCCCACAATCCCAGGATCACCAGGCCCGGATACACCCACCGCGTGTCGTTCAGCCAGTTGGGCGGGTTGGAAACGCCAAGAGCCCGCAGAAATTCGTTGATCCAGCCCGTGCTGGGGTTGAGCATGGCTCCCCAGATGAAGATGGCGGCCACGAAGGGGATGACGTAGGGGAAATAGAAAAGCGTGCGGAAAAAGGCCTTGCCATAGAGGTAGGCCGAATTCATGAGCAGGGCCAGCAACAGGGGTAGAATCATGCCCACAGGCAAAGCCACCAACCCGAACTTCACGGTAACCATCAATGAATGCCATATCTGCCGATCTCGCAGCAACAAAGCATAGTTCTGCAATCCCACGAAATTCACCACGTCGCTATCCAGCCGCAGATCGGTGACGCTGAAGGCCAGGGAGGCGATCATGGGGACAAGGGTGAAGACCAGAAATCCAATAATCCACGGAGAAATGAAGAGATAGCCATACAGCGCTTCCCGTTTGGCGTTCTTGCTCATACCGCGAAAGCCGAACTTCCTTTTCTTGATCTGGGCTGTGCGCAAGGTATCAAGCGCCTCCATAAACCAACTCCTGTTCCGAAAATAGGACGCGGACGAACGCGGATGAACGCGGATAAGTGTTTCGAAAATGGAACCTCGAAGATTAAAGATTAAAGACTAAAGATTATCTGCGTCAATCTGCGTTGCGAAGCATCTGCGCAAATCTGCGTTCCCATTTTCATCGTTATGCGGTGAGCTACCGCTCGTGGTGACTGTTCCGTAAATAAGGCACGAAGGCCCTCCTCCGGCTCCCCCCACACGCGGGGGAAGAGGCGAAGGCACGAAGGAAAAAGAGAGTAAAGGTAACTGCTAACGTACTTGACTTTAGGCCGCCAAAAGCCACGAAGGCTCGAAGTTTTTCGAAGACACGAAGGAAAAATCAAGAAAAATACGTCGTGCCTTGGCTTTTCTTCGTGTCTTCGTGGCAAAAAGTGGTGGCGATACCTTAGCAGTTACGAGTAAAGCCAGTCATGAGAGCCGGAGGCTTGCACCCCCGGCTCTTGATGGTTGCGACTTATTGCGCTTTATCGAAGATGACCTGGAGGTCTTCCTTGAGTTTGTCGATCTCCTTGTCCAGATCCAGGCCGGATTCGTTGGCCATCAGACTGCCGAAGGCACCTACGCGGTCCCATGCCTCGTTCCAGTTGGGCATCCACCCCTCGGCGCTGGGAATGTCGGGATAGTTCAGCCCGGCCTTCATGATGTCCCAGTTTTCCACCCAGGGGTACTGCTCGGCCTTGGCCTGGAAGAAGGCTTCCTGCCACTGGGGCAGGGCGGGCATGGCGCCGTACACCGTCAGCAGCTTGGGCGCCGCATCCTCGTCGGTCAACAGGTAGGTCAGCACCTCGAAGGCCTCATCCGGATGCTGCGTCCCCTTCCAAATCCGGAAGGTGTCTGCATCCACCCGACCATGAACCTCGCCCTCGTACGCAGGCAGGGCCGCCAGGTCCCAATGCTCCCCGGCATCGGTGATGCAGCAGGTGTACCACATGTGGGTGATGGCCATGGCCACCTTGCCACTGTTGAACGCATTCCCCGCACCAAACTCGGGACTGGCAACCACCGGGTCGCTGGGAATGAACTTGTCCTTCCAGATGCCATCATAGTACCAATGCCAGGCCGCACGCCACGCCTCGGGAATCTGTGCGGTCTTGCCATCCTCTGCCACCAGGCTGCCCGCTTTGAAAAACGCAGCCATGTGGTTCGGATGCTGCCACTGGGGATAGTACCCATACTGCACCACATGCTCGGGGTCGAACTCGGCCATGGACGCATCGTTGCCGTCGGCGTCCACGGTCAGAATCTTGCCGATCTCGCGAATCGTATCCCAATTCCACTCCACCTCGCTGCCATCGGGCATGACGTACTTCTCCCCGTACTTCTGCGGCGGATAGTTCAGGCCCGCCTCGTCGAACATCTCCTTCTGGTAGAACACGGCCGCAGGGAACACGGCGAAGGGCAGACCCACCTGACCTTCCTCGGTCTGGTAGAACTTCACCAGCTCTTCATTGAAGATGCTCGTGTCGAAGCCGGTCTTCTCGATGAGGGGGGTCAGGTCCAGCCACTGGCCGTAGAAGGCGTTGGAGCCGCCAATGCCCACGGGCCCGATGATGTCCGGCCCGTTGCCCGACGCGATCTCGGTGGAGAGGGTGTCGCGGGCGCTGTCGTAGGGCACCACCTCGAGAAT
>Ga0256832_1001118_pt1 | contig 18082 bp, 13 predicted proteins | sample 134614metaG_FD_190534 | JGI IMG/M metagenome (GOLD analysis project Ga0256832, IMG submission 190534) | Hydrothermal vent microbial communities from Lau Basin, Pacific Ocean - 134-614 | ecosystem: Environmental > Aquatic > Marine > Hydrothermal vents | place: Pacific Ocean: Lau Basin | collected...
GAAAAATGGTACAGATCGTTAAACCGGACGACTCCATGCAGGCGCTGGAAGAATTGCTCGGTCATGCCGAAGTGATTTTACAGAAACTGAAACTGCCCTACCGTGTAGTGGCTTTATGTGCCGGTGATATTGGCTTTTCTGCTACAAAAACCTATGATCTGGAAGTCTGGGTTCCGGCCCAGGAAACGTATCGGGAAATATCCTCCTGCAGTAATTTTGGTGATTTTCAGGCCCGGCGAATGCTGGCCCGCTGGCGTAATAAAGCCACCGGCAAACCAGAGCTGGTGCATACCATTAACGGCTCCGGTCTGGCCGTGGGCCGTACCCTGGTGGCCATTATGGAAAACTATCAGCAGGCAGACGGCTCCATTAAAGTTCCCGAAGTGCTTATCCCATATATGGGCGGTGTGGATGTTATCCGCTAAGCTCCTGCTGATAAACAGCCTGAATTTGTGATCCCTAAAATTATTTCCCGAAGTGCGCCAGTGGATGCCGCTGAACTGATTCAGCGGCTTTCCCTGTCTCCGGTACAGGCCCGCATTGTGGCCAACCGTATGGATGGTCTGCAGTGGCCGGTGGATGAACTGGTTAAAGCGTCCCTGCAGCATATTGCACCGCCGCATCTGCTCAGTGACAGTGACATAGCCGTTGAACGTATAGCCCAAGCCATAAAAGATAATGAACGTATTGGTCTGCTGACCGATTATGATGTTGACGGCATTACTTCTCATGCCATTTTATTTTTTGCCCTGAAAGATTATTTTAATGTGCCTGAACAGCGTATTCAGCATCTAATCGGCCATCGTATTGATGACGGTTACGGTATCAGCCAGGGGCTGACGGATCGTATTCTGGCACTGGATAATCCGCCGCAGCTTATTATTACTGCAGACTGCGGTTCTTCTGATGAAGCACAGATTGTGCAGCTGACAGATCAGGGTATTGATGTAATCGTTACGGATCACCACGCCATACCCCAGGAAGGCATCCCGGTTTCTGCTCTGGCAACCATTAATCCGACCCGTGACGACTGTGCGTATCCTGACAGTACCATTGCCGGGTGCATGGTGAGCTGGCTGTTAATGAGTTATCTGCGTGCCAGACTGATTGAGGATGGAGAACTGGACGCGTCTGCACCCAAATTATCTGCTCTGCTGGACTTTGTCAGCCTGGGTACTGTGGCCGATGCGGTATCGCTGTCCAGTCCTATCAACCGTGCCGTGGTAAAAGCGGGGCTGCAAATTATGAACAAGCTGCAGCGGCCCAGCTGGCAGGCTATGCAGAGGTTGCTGGACCGAGAGTTTCAGCCTTTTACTGCCGAAGACCTGGGCTTTCAGATTGGTCCCAGAATTAATGCCCGCAGCCGAATGTCTGATCCCTATATGGCTCTGCATTATCTGTGTGCCGCATCACTTCCCGAAGCTCTGAACAAACTCTCTGAACTGGATAAGGATAACCAGAACCGCAAGGAAACGGAAAAACAGATGCTGGATATTGCCTTTGAGCTGGCAAGAAAACAGCTTAAAAAACAGGCCTGGTCACTGGTCATCTACCATCCGGATTTTCATGCCGGTGTGCAGGGTATTGTTGCTTCCCGTCTGATGGAAAAATTCGGCCGGCCTGTTATTGTCCTGAGTCCGGCCAGTGACCCGGATGTTTTAACCGGTTCGGCCCGTACCATTCCTGCTATCCATATTCGTGAGGCCATAGAAACCGTTAGCAATCAGGATGAAAATCTGGTGCTGGGCTTTGGCGGGCATAAGGGCGCCGCCGGTCTAAAAATACCAGGAGACAGCCTTGAACGCTTTAGTGAGTTGTTTGATAAAGCCATAGCAGAGCAGGTAAAAGCCTCTGTTCTGGATGAAAATGATGCATTGAAGCCGGTTATTTTAACCGATGGAATACTGGCAGAATCTGAAATCAGTTTTGAAACCATTGCTGAACTTAAAGGCCTGGAACCTTATGGCAGAGAATTTGAAATGCCGGTATTTGAGGGTGATTTTATGGTGCAGAGTATCCGGGCTATCGGATCAGAGGGTATTCATCTGATGCTGCAGCTGGCAACAGAGTCCGGCAGTTTCCGGGCAGTCTGGTTTCGGGCTCTGGAAAATAAAAGCGATTCTTTTCCCTTTAAAGAGGGGGATGAAATACATGCGGTTTATCAGTTAAAGGAGAACTATTACCGGGGTAATTTTTCTGTACAACTGCACCTGATTTATGCACAAAAAATTCCATTTATTACTTAAAAAAATAAAAATATACTATAATTTACTCATTAAATGTGAGGTATTATGAAAAAAATACATTTTTTGCTGCTGTTAGTCGTTTTTCTTACAGGATGCAGTAATGATTACGACGAACGTCTTAAAATTTCAGTTAATGCATGGATTGGTTATACACCGATTTTTTATGCTTATGATAAGGGCTGGCTGGAGTCGTATAATATAGAGGTTATGAACCTGGTTTCTCTGGCTGAAAGCATGTATCTCTACGATTCAGGAAATTCAGATGCTCTGACAGGTACACAGTATGAATATAAGCAGCTTAAAAAGGAGCACCCCGAATTAACACCATTAATGCTTTTTGACCGCTCCAATGGCGGTGATATGATCCTGTCCAATCTATCGATAGAGGAATTAAAACAAACTGATCAGAGCATTGATATCTATCTTGAAATTGACTCGGTTAATTCTGAGTTAATCAGGGACTTTTTGAACTATTACAAACTAAGTAAAAAGCAGATACGCTATATTAATAATGATCAGGCTGTACTGGCCAAGATGAACTATGTTGCTGCTCAAAAGCCAGTTCTGATTGTTACTTATATACCCTATAATATTGCCCTGCAAAAGAAAGGGTTCAAAATTATTTCTTCTACCCGGGAACCGAATGTTATTACTGTGATTGATGCGCTGTTTGCAACCCAGAAAGTCATTAACCAGCATCAGAAACAGTTTAAACAGTTAAAAAAGGACGTAGACCGGGCTATTTCTGTATTAAAGAATGATCCCCAGGAATATTATAAACACGTTAAACACTATCTTCAGGATATTACTTATCAGGAGTTTTTATCCTCACTGGAGCAAATAAAATGGCTTAATGAGCTGTCTGCTGAAGAAATAAAAAAGGAGTTGCCCAGTGTTGATATTCCTTTAAATGGTTTGATAGATGCTAAGTCTTAGAAAGTTATCCTATCTTATACTGAGCGGGACTATATTTATTTTTTTTGTGTCCTTTTATTTCTTTTTTAATAAACAGCTCCATACTACAGCGGATGTTATTGTGCATGACGTAAAAAAAGATACCGCCAGTCTGGTCTATAGTATTTCAAAAAACCTACAGCAAGCTGATGATCTTTATCATTTTATTTCAGAGATTAAACGTTTACCTGCCAGTAACCCATTTGTCAGTGCAGTACAGGTGTTTAAGGATAACAAACTGATGCTGACTACTGATCAGCGTTTGCGTACTCAGCCGGATTCCAGGCAAACTTATATCCCTGAAAAAATGGATAGCTATGATCTATTAACACAAAATAAAGTCCTGACAAATCACCTTTATTATTTTTCAGGGCTTAATAAATCATTTCTGACATTGTATATCTATCTTGACCGGGAAGCGGTTAGTGTATCAATAGATAAACTTTTTTTCCAGATGATATTCTGGATGCTCTTACTGACAATTATATACTTTATCCTTATTTTTCTGATTGTAAAAAAAGTGATTATCAACCCGGCAGAAATATTAAGACAGTATGCTTACTATCAATCTGAAATACCCAAAAAAATGCTGCTTACGGATTATGAGTATATACGCTCTTCAATGGTTCATACTTTTGAACGCCTGGAAAAAGAAAAAAAAGCCCTCTATCGTATTGCCAGAACTGATAAGCTCAGTGGTTTGCCTAATCGTGAGGCTCTGCATGAAAAACTGGACTGGTTGATTTCAGTATCAGAGCGAACGAACAGTGAGTTTGCCTTATTATTTCTGGATCTGGATGATTTTAAAACCATAAATGATTCCTTAGGACATAGTATTGGTGATGCATATTTAAAACAGGTGGCCCTGGTTATAAAAAATATTGTTCGCAATAATGATATCGTGGCTCGAATCGGGGGAGATGAATTCATTATTATTCTTAATACTTATAAAAATTTACTTGATTTAACTCAGATCATTGAACGAATACAAAGTGAATTAAAGAAACCCCAGATTGTTGACTCCCATCCTATAGAATCAAGCTGTAGTATTGGTGTGGCATTCTATCCTAAAGACGGGAAAGATGAAAATACATTAATGAAACAGGCTGATATTGCCATGTATCAGGCGAAAAAGAATGGCAAAAACCAGTATCATTTTTTTACCTCTGCACTTTATGAGGCTGTGCAGAAAGAAATTAAACAGGCCAGAGAAATAAAGAGTGGAATAAAAAATCAGGAATTTGAACTATATTACCAGCCTAAAGTAGACCTGGAGAGTGAAAAAATTATAGCCTGTGAAGCTCTGATACGCTGGAATCACCCGCAGGACGGCCTGGTCGCCCCCAATGATTTTATTCCTCTGGCTGAAAAAGAGGGGTTGATTATTGAGCTGGGAAACTGGATTATAGAGGAGGCTATCCGGCAGCAGATGGTATGGAAAGAGCAGGGCATTTGTGATATTCCTATTGCTGTCAATATATCAGCCAGACAATTATTTTATGAAGGTTTTACGCAGAATATAAAACAGCTTATAGAACAAAATAACTTTGAACCGCAAAATCTGGACATTGAAATTACGGAAACACTGTTTATAGAAGACACCAGTAAAAGTCTAAATATCTTAACGGAATTATGTAACCAGGGTTTAAGTATTTCACTGGATGATTTTGGTACCGGCTATTCATCGCTGTCCTATTTAAAACGATTTCCTATCCATACTTTAAAAATTGATAAAGTTTTTATTGACGATTTTCAGACCCATACCGATTCAGTATTCCTTGAAACTATTGTTACTATGGGAAAAAATCTTGGGATCACAGTACTCTGTGAAGGAGTAGAAGAACGGGAGCAACTTAAGTTTCTGCAAAAGATAGGTTGTGATCAATACCAGGGATATTACTGCTCTAAACCATTATCGGCCAAAAACTTTGCCGGGTTTATTTCGGAATATAATACTGCAAATTAAAACAATTCAATATCATCATCACTGTTATTATTCTGAGTCGCCTGATTAAATTCTTCCAGAGCCTCCTCAATGGGGGTGCCTGATAAAACCTTATCAAATAACCGACGTTCTTCTTCCATAGTATATTTACTGCGAATTTCTTCCTGCAGAGCCAGCCATTGCGGTGGGGAATATAAGGCGGCTGGATCAGAAATCAGTTTAGTCAGGGAATCCAGACTGTGGCTGACATGATCCAGACGTTGGGATAACTTATCGTAAAACTGAAAAGCAATAATGGCAGCATGTACCTTTGTGCTGGAGTCCGTAACAAGGTTGCTTAAAGATTCATTATTAATATTTTCCTGTGCAATAGTATTCTGAATTTCACTTAGATTAGTGGCCAGTGCCGTAAAAGAATGAGCCAGGGTATCCACCGAAGAGGTGCCTTCATGCATGGACTGCTTGATCTGGGCAATGGCCAGATTAAGCATCACCACTGTCTCTTTTAACTGACTCCAGTCAAGATCAGGGTTGGCAGAAGATGAACTGATGGTAGATGGCATGATAATTCCTTTAAGCCTTAGGTTTTTTTGTTGTTTTTTATTAAACTATTCAAAGCGTTGTCTTAGATTATAGAACTAAATTTATGATTTTCATTTATATCGTTTAAAAAAAGCTGTAAAAAATACGGTTTTTCCAAATAAATGAATAATTGTTCTATAAAAGTCTAAGAAAACCCATAATTCTAGTGTAAAATAACGGGTTTTCAATTTAAAGTGAATTAGTGTTTCAGTTATTATGATAGAAGTAACAGGCCTGAAATCCAGAATTATCGATATCCGCAAACGTACTGAGTTGCTTAGGGGGTATCTTTGACTATGATGCCCGCAAGGAACAACTGGAAGAAGTCAATCTGGAGCTGGAATCACCTACGGTCTGGGATAATCCTGAAAATGCCCAGGCGCTAGGCCAGAAAAAGGCTTCTCTGGAGAAAATTGTTAATGGTCTGGACAAGTTGTTTAATGGCCTTGCTGACATTGATGAACTGCTGGAAATGGCTCTGGCAGAAGATGACGAAGAAGCCGTTCAGGACATTATTGACGAACTGGATGAACTGGAAAAGGAAGTCTCTGAGCTGGAATTTCGACGTATGTTTTCCGGTGAAATGGATGCCAATAATGCTTTTATCGATATTCAGGCCGGTTCCGGCGGTACCGAGGCACAGGACTGGGCCAGCATGCTGCTGCGCATGTATCTGCGCTGGGGTGAAAAAGAAGGTTTTAAAACCGAAGTACTGGAAGTGACCGATGGGGATGTAGCAGGTATTAAGGGCGCTACCATCAAGTTTACTGGTGAGTATGCCTTTGGCCTGTTAAGAACAGAAACCGGAGTTCACCGCCTGGTACGTAAATCACCCTTTGATTCCGGTAATCGCCGCCATACTTCCTTTGCTTCGGTGTTTGCTTATCCGGAAGTCAGTGATGATATTGATATAGAAATCAATCCGGCAGACTTGCGTATAGATACCTATCGGGCCAGCGGAGCCGGTGGACAGCACGTGAATAAAACCGATTCAGCCATTCGTATTACCCATGAGCCTACCAATGTGGTGGTGCAGTGTCAGAATGACCGTTCCCAGCATAAGAATAAGGCCGCAGCTATGAAAATGCTTAAGGCCAAGCTGTATGAACTGGAAATACAGAAACGCAATGCCGAGAAGCAGGAACAGGAAGAAAACAAGTCCGATATCGGCTGGGGCAGTCAGATCCGTTCCTATGTGCTGGATCAGTCCAGGATTAAGGATCTGCGTACCGGAGTGGAATCGTCCAATACCCAGGCAGTACTGGACGGAGATTTGCGCCCTTTTATAGAAGCGTCCCTGAAGTCCAATTTATAATTTTTGTAACTAATACGTTATTATCAAGTGAGATAAGTTGATGTCCGAATCTGAAACAAATGAACAAGCCATAGTCGATGAAAACAAGCTGATTGCACAGCGCCGGGAAAAGCTGGCTCAGCTCAGGGAAAAGGGCAATGCCTTCCCTAATCATTTTCGTCGTGATTCACTGGCTGCCAGTCTGCATGCTCAATACGACCAGTATTCCAAGGAAGAACTGGCGGAAAAAAATATCCGTGCCGCTGTAGCCGGCCGCATGATGTTGCAGAGAATTATGGGCAAGGCCAGTTTTGCGACCATCAAGGACATGTCCGGTACCATTCAGTTATTTGTCCAGCGTGATTCATTGCCCGAAGGCTTTTATAACGAGCAGTTTAAAAAATGGGACATCGGCGATATTATCGGTGCCGAAGGGGTACTGTTTAAAACCAAAACCGGTGAACTGTCTGTTAAAGTGGACAAGCTGGAACTGGTGACCAAGTCACTACGTCCCTTACCGGAAAAATTTAAGGGCTTATCCGATCAGGAAACCCGTTATCGTCAGCGTTATATTGACCTGATTATGAACGATGAGACCAAACAGACGTTCATCCTGCGTTCAAAAATCATAAATTATATTCGCAATTTTATGATCCAGAAAGACTTTATGGAAGTGGAAACACCCATGATGCAGGCCATCCCAGGCGGCGCCACAGCCCGTCCTTTTACGACTTATCATAATGCCCTGGATATGGAGTTATATCTGCGTATTGCCCCGGAACTGTATTTAAAACGTCTGGTAGTGGGCGGCTTTGAACGGGTATTTGAAATTAACCGTAACTTTAGAAACGAAGGTCTGTCCACCCGGCATAATCCTGAATTTACCATGATTGAGTTTTATCAGGCCTATGCGGATTACCGGGATTTAATGGATCTGACCGAAGAAATGCTACGCGGCCTGGCCAACGAGGTATTAGGTAAAACCGCTTTTGAATACCAGGGTATGACGGTGGATTTTGGTAAGCCATTTACTCGTATGAGTGTAAAAGAATCTATTCTGCACTTTAATCCCGAGTTGTCCGAAGCCCAGCTGGATGATATAGGGCAGGCCCGTCAGGTGGCTGAATCTCTGGGGATCCCGCTTAAGGACAGCTATGGTCTGGGCAAGGTTCAGATAGAAATCTTTGAGAAAACAGTGGAACACCGTTTAATGGATCCCACCTTTATCACCGCCTATCCAACCGAGGTATCACCTCTGGCCAGACGCAGTGATGACGATCCATTTGTTACGGACCGCTTTGAATTCTTTGTGGGCGGCCGGGAACTGGCCAATGGCTTTTCTGAATTAAATGATCCGGAAGATCAGGCAGAACGTTTCAGAAAGCAGGTGGAAGAAAAAGAAGCCGGGGATGATGAAGCCATGCATTTTGATGAAGATTATATCGTGGCTCTGGAACATGGTATGCCGCCGACAGCCGGTGAAGGTATCGGCATTGACCGTCTGGTTATGCTGTTAACCGATGCGCCTTCAATACGTGATGTGCTGTTATTCCCTCATATGAGACCGGAAGCATCGTCTTAAAGCCTGGGAGTGCGGGCATCGTGCCCGCATAAAATACTTTATCCCCCTTTGAAAAAGGGGGGACTTAAGAGTTGAGCAATTTTTGGATGCACATTAATTAAACAACTGCTGGGTAATTTCAATTTCTTCCATTACAATGTCTTCAATTTCAACCATTTCAACTTCACCTGCAAGACCCAGTTTGCAGAAAGATGGAATGGTATTCCAGTCTATCTGGGCATCCGGATCATCGGTACCTTCCAGGTTTTGCAGTTTGGCTACAATAACCACATCGACATAATCAACTGCATCGCTATTATAGCGGTAATTGCTGTGTTCTTTAGCAACCCTGACCATCTCTTCAGAGAAGTTCCAGCTTTCCATAATGGAAGCGCCAATAGGACCGGACAGGCGTTTGAGCAGGGAGGCAAAAATTTCTTCATCCTGTAACAGGGCCGGAATTTCTTCAGCACGGGTCAGGATGGGTAAAGCGCCAATATTATGCACCAGACCGGCCAGCATGGCCTGATCAGGTTTCAGTTTGGTAAAATGGCTGGCCATAACTGAAGCAATAGAGGCCACCTGGGTACTTTGGGACCAGATAGACTGCATGTATTTTTCTGTCAGCGGGTGAGTCGCCTGAAATATTTGCTCCATGGCCATGGTGGTGACCATGGACTTAACCAGAGCATGTCCCATACGAGTAATGGCCTGATCCACCGTTTCGGTTTTCTGACTGCCGCGCAGTAATGGACTATTCGCTACCTGAATCATCCTGGCAGAAATGGCCGGGTCTTCAGAAATAACTTTTGCTATCTGTTTGGCACTGGCATCTTCATCAGATACCGCATCACGGATTTTCAGTGCAATTTCGGGCAGGGTAGGTAGTACCAGTTTCTGTTTTTCCAGGTCATCCAGTAATGCGACGTAAAATTTATCTTCAAGAACTTTGTTGCTCAATGTAACCCCTTCTTCAATTTGTTAATAATCAAAAACTTATCTTATTTATAGCATAAAGTTTTGTGATATCAACTATAATGCCTGTTTTTATGGTTTACTTGACAATTTCAGTTCTGTTGACTAATTATAAAGTTAATGTAAGTTTATTATTTTAAAAGGTTAATTCTGATAATGTATATATATTATCATATAAAACGGCACATCAAAAAAGCTTTCCTTTTTTCTTTCCTGTTATTAATAATTTCCCCATGTATCGCTTCTGAAAACCATACTCGGGTATACACTATTGGAGTAGTGCCTCAATTTGAAGTTAAACGTTTACATGCTATCTGGCGTCCAATACTCAAGCAACTTGAGCTGGAAACCGGTTATCATTTTAATCTACGGGGAGCGCCCAATATACCGGAATTTGAGGAAGAATTTAAAAAAGGACAGTTCGATTTTGCCTATATGAATCCTTATCATCTTATTATAGCCAATAACTCAGCGGGTTATATTCCATTGATACGTGACCATGGACGGCAGTTATACGGGGTGCTTGTTGTTCGTAAAGACAGTAACATTAAGGATATTCATCAATTGCAAAATAAGGTGGTTGCTTATCCCTCACCCAATGCGCTGGGAGCATCCTTATTAATGCGTCAGGAATTAAAGGATAAATTTGCTGTTATCACTCATCCTGAATATGTAAAAACCCATGACTCGGTTTATCTTAATGTTATATTAGGCAAAGCCAGTGCTGGAGGAGGTGTTCAGAAGACCTTTAACCATCTGAAACCGTCTTATCAAAAATTACTAAAAATTATTTATACTACACGCAAAGTTGCTCCACATCCTTTAGCTGTTCTTCCTTCAGTCCCTAAGGAGGTTCAGGATGCCGTTAAAAAAGCATTTCTAAAAATGGGCCAAACTACAAGTGGTAAAAAATTATTAGAAAAAATTCCAATAAAACAGGTGGGAACGGCAAAAATGCAGGATTATAAAATCCTTAATACCTTAAAGCTAGATCGTTATACCTCCAGGTAAGATAAATAGTGAATATTAAAACCAAATTATTATTACCACCCTTAATTGGTTTCTTAATTTTTATAGCTTATATGCAATTTGTCTGGGTTCCATTAGAATTAGAGAATGCCAGGGAAGAGTTTAAAGTAAGAAACACAGAGATTCTGAAATCTATTTCGACAGATATCATGCGTTCGATGATGGAAAATGATTTTGCGGTTCTTTTTTCTGAACTGGATCAACAACTGGAAATTCATGGTGAAACCTGGCATAAACTGTTTTTATATGATGATGCTGGAAAAAAAATATATCCACTTTTTTCTACTAAAGAGTCTGAAATTGATCAGAAAAATATTTTTCTGATCAATTATCCAATTAAGACATCAGATATTTCATTAGGGCATATTGAGTTATGGGTAGACTGGACCAGGGCAAAAGATAAAGCTGTTTATTTACAAAATCAGCTGGTTCTGATGCTTATAGGCATTATGGGGCTGTTTTTCCTGGTGAGTCTGATAAGTATCCAAAAAATCTTATACCTGCCGTTAAAACAGCTGGAAAAAGCAGCAAACAAATTATCCAGAGGCAGTTTTCAGGTTGAACTTCCTGCACCGAGGAATGATGAACTAGGTGAGCTTACCCGTGCTTTTGATACTATGCGCACTGAGCTTGAAGCTTCTTTAAAAAGAATTCAGAGTGATGAAGAACGTCAACGGGTTATTATTGAGACGATAGGGGATGGTCTGTTAATAGTCGATGCAAGAGGTGTTATTTTATCTGCTAATAATGCAGTAACGCGTATTCTGGGCTATTCGACAGATGAACTGAAGGGACAGTCACTGGAAATGATTTTACCCAATAATATTCGCAAGCAACATTTTGGACTGATGCAAAAAATGCTAATCTCTCAGGATCTACATTCAAAAGTGATTGGTAATACCAGACCCTTACGTGCTCAATGTAAAGATGGTAAGGAAGTTGATATCTCATTAAATGTAGGGGAGTTTGAGATTAACGGTGAAAAACAATACAGTACCGTTTTTCGTGATGTAACAGAAGAAAACAAAGTTAACAAAGAACTGGTGAAGGCCAGGGCAGAAGCAGAAAAAGCGAATCAGGCCAAAAGTGAATTCCTGGCCAATATGAGCCATGAAATCCGTACGCCTATGAATGCCATTCTAGGGATGTCATATCTTGCCCTGACCAGTAATCTGGATGCTCATAATCGCAATTATATTGAAAAAGTTTATCGTTCAGCGGAGTCTTTATTAAGAATAATTAATGATATTTTAGATTATTCAAAAATTGAAGCAAAACATCTTGAACTGGAGTCAGTAAATTTTCAGATTGAAGAGGTTCTTGATAACATTGTTAATCTACTTGCTCTGAAAGCAGAAGAAAAAAATATTGAGTTGTTATTTCATTTTCAAAATGAAATACCTCGTGCCCTGATTGGTGACCCATTAAGATTAGAACAAATATTAATTAACCTGGGCAGTAATGCGATTAAGTTTACAGATGCTGGAGGAGATATTCTAATAGACATTAAATGTCTGAAAAAAAGCAAGCAGGAAGTGAGCTTGCAATTTTCAGTTATTGATACGGGTATAGGTATGACGTCTGAGCAAGTGAAAACATTGTTTAAACCTTTTGTTCAGGCAGATACTTCCATTACCAGAAAATATGGGGGTACTGGGCTTGGTCTGTCGATTTCTCAGCATCTGGTAGAACTCATGGATGGGAAAATCTGGATAGAAAGTACACCCGGTCAAGGAAGTGCATTTCATTTTATTGTTAAGCTTCAATGTCAGGAGGAACATGATTCCCCAGCTGAACCTGAAGATATTAGTTTATCCTTTTCTGATAAACCCCTTGCTGAAACTCGAGCACTGGTCGTAGATGATAATGCCAATGCCAGAGATATTATGTCTGAAATGTTACGCACATTAAGCATTCAGGTATCCTGTGTTTCCTCAGGTATTGAAGCTATTAAGACATTTATGAATAGTGTAAAAGAGAAACCGTTTGATTTGATATTTATGGACTGGCATATGCCAGAACTGGATGGTGTTGAAACCATTCGAAAAATTCAGGAACTGACAGATAAAGAAAATGCTCCGGCTATTATTATGGTAACTGCTCTGGCGCGCAATGATGCACTTAATGCGGCTGAAGATATTCATTTAAAAGCTTTACTGACCAAACCCGTAACGCCATCCAGTTTACTGGATTGTCTTATGCACTATGATAAAAAGAAAAATTTACCTCCAACATTTAATAAAGAATCTGATATTGCCAGGCTGGCTCAAAATATACATGGTGCGCATTTATTATTAGTAGAAGACAATTCATTTAATCAGGAGCTTGTTTGTGACCTGTTATCATCTCATGGTATTTATGTAGAGGTTGCTTCAAATGGTCAGGAGGCACTGGATATGCTTTCCAGTCAGTCTTATGATGGCATTTTAATGGACTGTCAGATGCCGGTTATGGATGGCTATACTGCAACTCAACATATCAGAAAAATGGAGGGTATGGCAGAACTACCGATTATTGCCATGACTGCAAATGTTATGAGCGGTGATCGGGAAAAGGTTATTGATGCAGGAATGAATGATCATATTGGCAAACCTATTAATGTTAAAGATTTATTTTATACCTTAAGTCAGTGGATCAAGCCTGTAAATAAAAACCTTTCCTCAGATAATACTGATTATACTACACCTACTGATTCAGTGGCTTCTACAGATAATAAACAAGCACCACAATTACCTCATTTTTCCTTTATAGATCCCAGCATAGGATTAAACTTGCTTGATAATGATGAGGTACTTTATCGTGAGGTGTTAATGACGTTCGTTAATTATCATGGAAATACGGAACAGGAATTACACTCTGCTCTGGCACAAAATGATATGGAAGTAGCCAGGAGAATTATTCATACCATTAAAGGTATTGCTGGAAATATCGGGGCCTTTAAATTGCAGAAAGCCAGTGAGGAGCTGGAACAGGTAATTAAAAAAACAGATAATAATATCCCGGATTCTGAGCCATCTCTGATCCATTTTTTTGATCAGCTCAGGTCTGTTCTTAATGAACTGGAATTACTTTCGGCAACGGAAAGTGAAAAAAACAATAACTCTTTTACAGATCAAGAGGTGGCCGAAAAACTGGAAGAAATCAGGACGCTTCTACAAAATTCTGATACAGAGGTGGAAGGGAGGGTAGCAGAGCTTTGTTCTGGTATAAATAATAAAGCAGTAGAAAAACATTTAAAAAACATAGCCAGTTGTTTAGAACGGTATGATTTTGAACAGGCTCTTAAAGAACTGGATAAAATTAGTTTTTCCTGATCCGAGATTATTTAATGGAAAATGAAACAACAACAATAGAAACAAAACCTAAACCAACAATTTTAATTGTTGATGATACCCCGCTTAATATTGATATTCTTAAAGGTGTTCTTTCTAAACAATACCGTATTCGCGCGGCAACCAGTGGACAGCTTGCACTTAAAAGCATTAATAAAGAAGTGCCTGATTTGATTCTGCTGGACATCATGATGCCGGAAATGGATGGTTATGATGTGTGTCGATATTTAAAATCACAAGCTGAAACAGCAAATATTCCTGTCATTTTCGTTACAGCTAAAAATGACACTGAAGATGAAGAAAAAGGTTTTAGTGTAGGTGCTGTAGATTATATCAGCAAACCCATTAAGCCTGCACTGGTCAAGGCTCGTGTTAAAACCCACTTACAACTGGCTGACCAACATCGTTCCTGTATGTCGACAGTGGCACAACGTACACGTAATCTTAAAGCATCTCAACGGGCAGCTATTTATATGTTAGGTGAAGCCGGTCATTATAATGACACTGAAACTGGTGTCCATATCTGGCGAATGGCTGATTATGCCAGCACTCTGGCTAAAGCATTGGCCTGGTGGCCTATTGAGCGGACAAACTTGTTAGAACTGGCTGCTCCTATGCATGATACCGGAAAAATAGGCATTCCTGATAATATACTCAAAGCACCTAGAAAATTAACACCCGAAGAGTGGGAAATTATGAAAACCCATACGACTATCGGTCACAGTATTCTTAAAAAATGTCAAAGTGAATTATTTCAGATGGCTGCTGAAGTTGCTCTTTATCATCATGAACGCTGGGATGGCAGTGGTTATCCTGAAGGTCTTTCAGGTAAAGATATTCCTGAAACTGCCCGTATTGTTGCTATAGCCGATGTTTTTGATGCCCTGACTATGAATCGTCCCTACAAAAAAGCCTGGTTGGTTGATAAAGCCATTAAATTAATTAGTGAAAAAGCAGGAAGTCATTTTGATCCTGAAGTGGTTGAAAAATTTGTCCAGATTCAGGACAAAATTCTTGAGGTTAAATCCAAATGGGATGATTATGAGAAAAACGATGAGGATAACAGTCATGTATTTAATTAGTTATCCCCATTGTTAAATAAGAATCAATCTTTTTTCGTTAACTTAATCAATGTTGACTGCATAGGGTAGTTCTTGAATGGTTAACGGTTGCTGCATAGCCTCATCCAGGAAAATATCCTGCTTTTCAACGGCATCATTGGTGATAACGGCCAGCAGAGTTACTTCTCCCTGGGCGGAGAATTGTGCATCGACAATATTACCGGCACCCTGGCCGCTTGAGGAGGAGGCGGAATAGAGGCTGGCACCGGGTTCGGGTAATGTTTCACTCTGACAGTCTGCCAGGTACATGCGGCGTTTTAATTTGCCCAGGTACTGCATGCGGGCGACGACTTCCTGTCCGGTATAACAGCCTTTTTTGAAATTAACACCATTGAGGAACTGCAAGTTGACCATTTGAGGAATAAAACTTTCAGCGGTCTGAGGAAAAACATTGGGTATGCCGGCTTTAATATCCAGCAGGCGCCATTGTTGAGTAGAAAGCAGTTCTGCCTGCTCAGTTAATGAGTCCCATAAAGTTTGAATGGCATCAAAATAACCCAGACATTCAAAACGCGGTATATCTCCGGCCAGACGCAGCAGGAGCATATTATTGTGCTGAGTGACCATATTGGTCTGCTCAGGAATGGTAAATCCGGCATTCTGCAACACCTGTCTGGCATTTTTTCCAGCCAGACCGATTTTTATAATATCATCGCTGACATCGTTAAGTTCGACCTTGCTCATGAGAATAAACATTTTCAGACGCCTGATATTTTCTGCCAGTAGTGAGTATGGCAGTTGCAGTAACAGACTGTCTTCATTCTGTATAGTGTTCTGTATTATATGGAACAGGGCACGCATACGGCCTTTAGGTGTACACAGGGCACTAAGCTGAGACAGGCTGGAACTGACGGCATTTATATCATTGGTTAACTGCCCCTGAAGATAGGTCAGTCGATCATCACCTCTGACTTCCATGATGCCCAGCCAGGACAGATCGGTCAGATACAGCTCCGCTTCAGGGAGACCTGAGGTGGAACTATTGATTACCTCTCTGTCTGAGTTAAAATTAATGCCGGTTTCAGTTAAATAATCGATCCATTTATTCGTCATTTTGTTGATCTACTCTCATTTAGGTATATGCTTTAGACATATAATGTCATTCAAGAGAATTTTCAATGCATTCAAGTGTTCATTCTGCTGTTCGTTCTACTAAAAGTCGGCCTAAAAACCTGAATCTTCTGAGCGTCCGTTTTCCCCTGTCGGCAGTCATGTCAGTGGGTCACCGGGCGGCCGGTATCTTATTATTCCTGGCATTGCCCTGGTTTTTATACCTGCTGCAATTATCCCTGTCCAGTGAAAGCGGTTTTCTGCAGGTTAAAAATGATTTAAACAGTATCTGGCTAAAAATGCTAATACTGATATTTATCTGGGCACTGGCACATCATTTTATTGCCGGCATCCGCTATTTTCTGCTGGATCTGGATATTGGTATTGAACGGCAGATGGCTCAGAAATCGGCTTTATTGGTAATGATACTGGGTGTTCTGGTTACTGTGATAGTGGCTTTCTTTTTATTTTGAGTAATAATTTTGACTAAATATATGTTAGGAGTCTGACTGAATGTCATATCAGGCAAAAGGCCTGCAGGCCTGGCTGTTACAGCGTTTAACCGGTGTATTTATGGCGCTGTATATCCTCTATGTACTGGGTGTTGTGTTATTTTCTGAAAACCTGAATTATCAGCAATGGAGAGACTGGCTATCTCATCCGCTGATGAATACGGCTACCGGTCTGTTTTTTCTGACTCTGGCTTACCATGCCTGGGTGGGAATGCGCGATATCGTTATTGACTATATATCCCATGATGCACTTCGTTTACTGGTACTGACCCTTATCAGTCTGTTTCTGATCAGTTCAGGCCTCTATCTGCTGAAAATTCTGTTTTCCCTGACACTGACCGTTTAATGATAACTTTAATATTTCCGGAGAAAGTCTGTAATGACGATTGCCAAAAGAAAATTTGATACTCTGGTCATTGGTGCCGGTGGCGCGGGACTAAGGGCTGCATTGCAGTTGTCCCAGGCTGAAGCTACGGTGGCGGTGGTTTCCAAGGTGTTTCCAACCCGTTCTCATACGGTAGCGGCTCAGGGTGGAATTAATGCCGCTTTGGGTAATGTCACGGATGATCACTGGCACTGGCATATGTATGATACGGTAAAAGGCAGCGATTACCTGGGCGATCAGGATGCCATTGAATATATGTGCCGTGCGGCCCCTAATACGGTTATTGAACTGGAACATTATGGAGTACCGTTTTCCCGTCTGGAAAACGGTCGGATTTATCAGCGGCCCTTTGGCGGCCAGAGTCAGAACTTTGGTGGTGAACAGGCAGCCCGTACCTGTGCCGCAGCGGATCGAACCGGTCATGCCATGCTCCATACCCTCTACCAGCAGAATATTAATGCCAGAACTCATTTTTTTGATGAATTTTTTGCCGTGGATTTACTCAAAAATGAGCGGGGCGATATACTGGGGGCGCTGGCTTTTGATATTGAGAGCGGTGAAAAAATTATTATTGAAGCCAAAACTACGCTCATTGCTACCGGAGGAGCCGGGCAGTTATTCAGAACCAATACTAATGCCAGTATCAATACTGGTGACGGACTGGCTATGGCTTTACGGGCAGGTATTCCTTTGCAGGATATGGAGTTTTTCCAGTTTCACCCCACCGGAGTCGCCGGTAAGGGGATGCTGATCAGTGAAGGGGTGCGCGGTGAAGGCGGTTATCTGGTTAATAGCGAAGGTGAACGGTTTATGGAGCGTTATGCGCCTCATGCCAAAGACCTGGCTTCCAGAGATGTGGTCAGCCGGGCCATTGCGGTTGAAATAAGAGAAGGGCGGGGCTGCGGACCGAATAAGGATCATGTCCTGTTAAAAGTGGATCATCTGGATCCGGAGGTGATAAAAAAACGCCTGCCGGGGATTCGGGATATTAGCCTGACATTTCTGGGGATTGATCCCATCGAAGCGCCCATGCCGGTGTTTCCAACAGCACACTATACTATGGGCGGTATTCCGACCAACCGTTATGCTCAGGTGG
>Ga0256832_1001119_pt1 | contig 18081 bp, 17 predicted proteins | sample 134614metaG_FD_190534 | JGI IMG/M metagenome (GOLD analysis project Ga0256832, IMG submission 190534) | Hydrothermal vent microbial communities from Lau Basin, Pacific Ocean - 134-614 | ecosystem: Environmental > Aquatic > Marine > Hydrothermal vents | place: Pacific Ocean: Lau Basin | collected...
TGCCGCTGCTTTTCCATTAGGTTCATATCCTTCTGGTGAAGCAATAGAAACATTTAATCCCATTAATCCGCCAGCTATTAGCCAAGTATTTGCCATATTATTCCCATCACCGATATAAGCTAATTTTAATCCTTCAATCTTTCCAAATTTCTCTCTTATAGTTTGTAAGTCTGCTAATATCTGGCAGGGGTGAAGATAGTCTGTAAGTGCGTTTATAACTGGAAAATCAGAATATTTATCTAATTCTTCAACTTCTGAATGTGAATATGTTCTGATAACAAGACCGTCAAGATACCTTGATAAGACTCTTGCCGTATCTTTTATGTCTTCACCTCTACTCATCTGTGTTGATGAACCTTGAATATAAATAGGTTGACCACCCATCTGATAAACACCAACTTCAAAAGACAGTCTTGTTCTTGTAGATGGTTTCATAAAAACAAGACCTATTGATTTATTTTGTAAAGTTTTATCTTTAAATTTATCTTTTTTGAGTTCTTCAGCATAATCTATCACATGAAGAACTTCTTCTTTTGTTAAGTCAGAAATAGATAAAAAACTTCTTTTCACACCATTCCTCCTGAATTGTAAATATAAAATATAACATTGTTTGATTTTTTTGGCAATTTTTGAGGAAGTTAAGGAATTTGATCTAAAAAACTTTTTCTAATGTTAGATAATATTTTCTCTCTAGATTATTCACCTTATTTATTCCAAAAGGTGAATAGGAGAGAGATTCAAACCGTGAACCTAAAAGATTTTCACCTTTGATTTTAATACAAAAATCTTTTTTCAAAGAATAGCTTAATCCTAAGCTTAGATTTAAAGAATCTTTTGTTTTTATATGTTGTATTTTTATTCCTTTTCTAAAAATTAATTCACAGAATGTGTTCCACTTTGTTTTGTATTTTGTGAATTTTAGGGTTCCGCCATCCCTTGGACTGTAAGCATCATCTAAAAAAACTTTGTATATGTTTCCATAAATCTTGGTATTATCAAATATTTTATGTTCGTATTCTAAAGCTAAGAATGGAGAATTTCTTTTTTCAGAATCATTAGTTAAACCTTTTGTGGTTGGTACTATCAAATCCTTAACTTCTGCATATCCTGATAATATCCTGAAGAAATTTTTATCAGATTTATAATTTAATTCTACAGAAATTCCTTTAAAAATCTCATTCTTTAAAGGTTTCACAGCTAAATCTGTTTCAAAAAATGATGGTGGTATGTATGTTCTGCTGGTAAATATTTTAAAGATCCAGTTTTTTCTAAAATTTGATATATAAGCAATTCTCCAGATGTAATCTGTATAGTCGTCATATCCTCCATTTCTAAAATGTTTATCTGTTTTTAAACTGAAAAACAGTAAATTTTTAGGTGTAATATTAAACTGATTTTCTATAACAAAAGAATAAAATTTATCTTTGTTAAATGGTAAAAAATCATTTTTGGTTGATGTTGTGTTTAATGTTTTATACTCTATTTTGGAAATATCATTATTTTTTTCTTCATAAGATACTAATGTAAAAAAAACATTTCTTTTGGTTTTAAACTCTTTGCTCAATAAAAACTGCAATTTTTGAAGTTTTCTTTTTTCATGATAAAAAATCGGTGTGTTTGGCGAAGGTGGTGGTTCATAAATTGGAGCTATAAAAACGCCACCTTCAAGATAATTATTCTGTTCTGTGTATTTTCTTACATTAAAATCGTATAAAAATTTAAACACTAAAGAGTTGTCATTTAAAAACTTATGTTTAAAACTGATATGATAATCTTCTGATTCTGTGTTTCCTTTATCTGGAGCTAAATCAACTGATAAACCTTCGAAAATATCTCTGTGTAAGTTTGCCAAATTTAAATAAATATCTGTTTTCTTGAATTTGAGAGCCATGTACAGGTATTTTTTCTTTAAATTTCTATATATATATTGATTGTTAACCTTCTGTTTATCAAATTTAATATTACCTCTATTAAACATTACTAAATATTTAAGACCTTTTTCTGTTTCTCTGGCATCCATCAAAGTAACATCAAAACCTTTTTTAGAAGAACCTGTGAATCTTATTGTTGATGCATTTTCTTTCTCAGGCGGAATGGTATAAAGCTTTATAATTATGGAAGAAGGTTCATTTCCTAATCTAACTGCACCTGATCCTATGTATATCTCAATATGATCTATATGATCTAAAGGATAGTTATCAAATAATAAGAATGGTGAGCTTGTATGTACAGAACTAACTTCGTGGTCGTCAATGTAAAGTCTGAATGATGTTGGTATTCCTGGAGGAACACCTGCGTTATTTAATGTTTCTACTCCAAATCTTGTTAAAACTACCTGGTTAAACGGAATAGATTTTAGGATATCTGATAGTTTATAAGCCTGCATAGAAATAATATCTTTTCGTGTGAAAATTATAACGTGTCCTAAACTTTCTATTCTTGTTTTTTTTGAAGGTTCTGATACTTCCTCGTATCTTAATAACAGTTCTTTTAAAGATTCACCGTATGTATAAAAGGAAAGTAAACATACTCCCAAAAAGGATATAAAAATTTTGTTTAATTTCATAAAAATCCCAAACCTTGTCCTTCTAATGTTAAAAAAAATTATAAAATAATGATATTATTTTCGGAAGATTTTTATAAAAAAAGAGAGGAAATTATGTATTTATGGATTAAAGCTTTACATATTATTTCTTTTGTTTCGTGGATGGCAGTTTTATTTTATCTTCCAAGATTATTTGTTTATCACGTTGAACAAAAGGATAAAAAAGAATTTGTAGATGTTGTGAAAATAATGGAACGTAGGCTCTATTATGGTATAGGAATGCCTGCTTTTACACTTACACTTTTTTCAGGATTAGGATTAATAGCAATGAATCCTTCTATCTTCCAGTCAGGAATGTGGATACATATAAAACTTACTGCTGTTATTTTGATGATTGCTTATTATTTCCATAATGGGTATGTAAGGAAAAAGTTGGAAAGGGATGAGTGTGATAAGTCAGGTAAATTTTTCAGAATGTACAACGAAATTCCAACTGTTTTGTTGATTATTATAGTAATTATGGCAATAGTAAGACCTTTCTAAAGGTAAAAAAATGTTGAATAATCTTTTTGTTAGGCAGAAGTTAGAGCAATTTTTACAGGAAGATATAGGGCATCAGGATATTACCACAGATAATCTATCTTTTGAGAAAGAAATCAACGCGAAAATCATAGCCAAAGAAGAGTGTGTTATTTGTGGAATTGATTTTGCTAAGCAGGTTTTTCATCTGATAGATGATTCTATAGAATTTGATTTTTGCACTAATGATGGTCATTTAGCTGAAAAAGGCGAAACAATTTTAGAAATAAAAGGAAATGGAAAATCTATACTGAAAGGTGAAAGGGTTGCCCTAAATATCCTTCAAAGATTATCAGGAATTTCAACGAATACTAAAAAATACGTAAAAGAGCTTGAAGGAACAAAAGCAAAAATCTTAGACACAAGAAAAACGACCCCAGGATTTAGGGCATTTGAAAAATACGCAGTAAAAGTCGGTGGTGGATATAACCACAGATTTGCACTTTATGATATGGTTATGCTGAAAGATAACCACATAGCCCTTGCAGGCGGTATAAAAAAAGCCGTTGAAGAGATAAGAAAAAATGTTTCTCCTATGGTAAAAATAGAAGTTGAAGTTTCCGATCTTGAACAGTTTAAAGAGGCTTTAAGTCTCGGTGTTGATGTTATTATGCTTGATAATATGAGCATTGAGGATATGAAAAAGGCAGTTCAGCTAAACAACGGTAAATCTGCTTTAGAGGCCTCTGGAAATATCACATTACAAAATATCAGACAGGTGGCAGAAACAGGTGTTGATTTTATATCCTCTGGAGCATTAATCCATGCTGCACGATGGATAGACTTAAGTTTAAAATTTTTAGACTGATGTTTATTTAGCATATATTGTGAAATTGCACTAAATTAAATAATTGCTATGAATAAAAATGTATTAGAAAAAGACAGCTTAATAAAAAGATTAGTTTCTAAATTTAATTTAGAAAAATCTATTGAAAAAGTTATTTTATTTGGAAGTTATTCTAATGGAAATATTGATGAATTTAGTGATATAGATTTATTAATTATTTTAAAAAATCAATCTAAAGCCAAATCCAGAGATGAGCTAATCAAAAGAAAATTATTCTATAAAACTCTTCTGTCTAAAGATTTTCCAGTTCCTTTAGATGTTATTGTTTATACAAAAGAAGAATGGGAAAAGTTAAAAAATTTAAATACCTCTTTTATAAAAGAAATCAAAGAGACTGGAAAAGTTATTTATGAAAGATAGTACTAAAAACTGGTTAAATTTTGCTTAAATTTTGCAAAAACTGATTTAGATGCTGCAAAAGGACTATTCAAAAATGAAAATTTTACAAATATCGTATCTTTTCTTTCTCAACAATCTATAGAAAAAACATTGAAAGCAGTTTTAGAAGAAAACAATATAAAAATACCCCGAACTCATAAAATTCAAATTTTATACACAATGCTTCCTGAAGATTTAATAGAACTTTTACGTCTTGAAAAAGAAATCATTTATTTAATAGACTCTGTATATATAGATAGTAGATATCCATCAGATATTGGGTTACTTCCAGAGGGCATACCATCAATTTCCCAAGCCAAGGAATTATTAAAAATAGCCTTTGTATATTCAACTATACAAACCTATTTAGAAAACAAATAACCACCTTTTCTCCATGTATAATAATTAATGAACAAATCAAAAACAGGAGGAATATTTATGAAAAAAAGCTGTAAAATTGCTGTTTTACCAGGAGATGGAATTGGCCCAGAAATAATGGAATCAGCTTTAAGAGTCTTAGAAGTAATCTCAGAAAAATACGGAATTAATTTTGAATTTAAAGAAGGGCTTGTAGGTGGAGCTGCAATTGACGCAACAGGAGATCCTTTACCTGAAGAAACATTAAAAATCTGTAAAGAAAGTGATGCAGTTCTTTTCGGTGCAGTTGGTGGGGAAAAATGGGATAACTTACCTACAGACAAAAGACCAGAAAAAGGACTGCTCAGAATCAGAAAAGAGTTAGAACTTTTTGCCAATCTCAGACCAGGAAAAGCATACTCTGCACTTATTGATTCTTCACCTTTAAAAGAGTCTTTAATCAAAGGAGTTGATCTTTTAGTTATTAGAGAATTAACTGGTGGAATATACTTTGGAGAGCCAAGAGGAATAGAAGAGAGAAACGGCGAAAGAGTTGGATACAATACTATGATTTATTATGAACACGAAATAAAAAGAATAGCCAAACTTGCTTTTGAAATGGCAAGAGGAAGAAGAAAAAAAGTTACAAGTGTTGATAAAGCCAATGTATTAGAAGTAAGTGCAGTATGGAGAGAAGTTGTTACAGAAGTTCACAATGATTATCAGGATGTTGAGCTTGAACATATGTATGTTGATAACTGTGCAATGCAATTAGTAAGAAGACCAAAAGATTTTGATGTTATCGTTACAGGAAATCTTTTTGGAGATATCATATCAGACGAATCAGGAGCTTTAACAGGAAGTTTAGGAATGCTACCGTCTGCAAGTATTGGAGAAAAATATGCATTTTACGAGCCTATCCACGGTTCTGCACCTGACATTGCAGGTCAGGGAATAGCAAATCCTTCTGCAATGATTTTATCGGCTGCTATGATGCTTGATATCACCTGTAAACTCCCTGAAGCTGCTAAGGAAATCGAAAAAGCAGTCGAAAAAGCATTAGAAGATGGATACAGAACTGCAGATATATGGTCTCCTGGAACAAAAAGAGTATCCACAAAAGAGATGACAGATATTATTATTAAATATATTAAAGAACAATAATTTGGGGAAAGTAGGGGCTTTTGCCCCTATTATTTAAAAATTGAATTTAATAAAAAAATACATCAGTGATCATAAGTTAGATATTATTTTTCATAGGCTTATTTTTTTTATCCAAAAAGAAACCACCAATTATGAAAAATATCGTCCCCTAATAGAAGATTTTAAAAACTTTATAAAACAAGATATTCCTGAAAATAAAATTTGTGAAAAACTTGAAGATTTGGGAAAAATCTGTGTTAAACAAAATCTTATATATGAAGAATCCTTAAGTATTATTGATTTTTTACGTTTAAATACCATTGCACATTTACCAAATGATCTTGATTTGAGAATAGCTAAAAAGTTTGAAAGATTTTTTAAATTTATGGAATCTTGTTTTTCGAAAGGATATCTGAACGAAAAAATATATAGGGATTATGAAAATTTTAAAAATTTTAAAAAATTCTTAGAAGAAAAAAATTTAGATAGTGAGCTTTTTTATTATTTTAACTTGCATTTGGAGTATTATCTTCAACTTTTAGAGTGTATTAAAACAAAAAAATTTTGTCTTTTAAAAAATACAGAATACTGTGAATTTGGGGTTTGGCTTAGAGAAAGAAAGTCAGATTTGTTAAAGGAAGAAAAACATATTGTTAATGATTTATTACAATATCACGAAAATTTCCACAAATTAATTCTTTTGATTGAACAGGCATATAACAGAAAAAATTATAAAAAAACCATCCTCCTTCTAAGAGATTTAGAAAATCATGTTCTATGGATAGGAAACAAAATTTCTATACTAAACAATCTTTTAACATTGAAAAAAATGTCCAGAGATCCTTTAACAGACCTTTTAACAAGACAAAATTTAGAACTTATTATTGAAAAACAGTTGGACATTGTTAGAGTTACAGGTGGAAAAATATCATTGATGTTTATAGATATAGATAATTTTAAACATATCAACGATACATATGGTCATATTGCAGGGGATATAGTTTTAAAAAAGATTGCACAGATAATAAAATCTTCAATCAGAAAATCAGATTATGCCTTTAGATATGGTGGGGAAGAGTTTTTAGTTGTTTTACCTTTTACATCAAAAGATGAGGCGTTATTGGTTGCTGAAAAAATACGAAAAAAGATAGAAAAAACGGTTATCAAGTACAATAAACATCTTCTTAAAATAACAGTTAGCATCGGTGTTTCAGAATATGATCCTCACAAAACACTAAAAGAAAATTTAGAAATAGTTGACAAAAAACTATACGAAGCTAAACGTTCAGGTAAAAACAAAGTAGTTATTTAATTTTTTAAAGGATCAGTCATTCCTAAACTTTCAAAAGCCTCTTCCCTTTGTTGACAAGTTGCACATTCTCCACATGGTGGAATTGTTCCTTTATAGCAGGAATATGTCTTTTCATAAGGAACACCTAATTCTAATCCCAACTTCAAAACATCTGTTTTTGTCATTCCTAAAAATGGAGTATAAACTTTTATTCTGTTTTTCTTTTTAGCTACCATCACAGAACTTGCATTTATAACTGATTCAGCAGAAGACGCAAACTCCGCCCTACAGTCAGGATAAGGTGAATCAACAGAATGTATCCCAATTCCGATATTTTCAATCTCATAAACATCTGCAAAAGAGGCGGCAATTGCTAAAAAATTAAGATTTCTCATCGGAACCGTGGTTATAGGAGGTTCGTCAGGATAGTTTTCAGAAGGAACTTCTATGTTCTCGTCTGTAAGGGCACTTCCTTCTATTCCTTTAAGATGAGGAACTTCGACGATAAAATGTTTTTTTACCTCTGCTAATTTTGCAAGTTCTTTTGCAAAATCTAATTCTATTTTATGTTTTTGTCCGTAATCAAAAGATATAGCATAAACATCTTTAAACTCTTTTTTTGCAAGCCATAAAAGAGTTGCACTATCCATTCCACCAGAAACAAGCACGATAATATTACCCATTTTACACCTTCTAAAATTTATTTTTGTATCATAATTTTATATTAACTAATACAATCTGCAAGGAGGAAATCATGTTAAGAATACTTTTAGTTTTACTGGTTCTGTTTAATTTCTCACATGCTGTTAATATTGACAAAAAATATATTAAAGATGTAAAACGATGTGAAAAGCTCTACTATTCAGCCTTAAGCCACACTATAACTTCTGATATATCCTCAAATTATGCAAATATGTATCTTGCGTGCGTTAAGAAAGCAGAAGTTGATCTAATTCTTCGTTTATATAAGAAAGGTTTAAAGTTTTAACGTTTTAAAGTTATTTCACTCTTAACTCTATAGTATCTTTCCTGTATTTGTAGCTTTTTATCAGGTTTCCTTCTTTGTATTCTGTACAGGTTATGAGATAAGTCCAGTCTGGATAGACAGAAGGCTTGGCTACAATCGTATCTCCAAAAACATCAATCCAGAAACATACTGCCTTATGTTTTTCACAGGAACATGCTATTTTCTTATCTGTGTGAATGTAGTTCATCATATCTGCAGCCACGTTTTTTATTAATCCACTTTTCTTGATCATAGCTGGGGCAATTACAAAAACCTGAATTCCTTTTAAAATAAAGAAAAAGAATAAAGTCAACACAAACACTTTTTTAACTTTTTCAGATGCGTTGTATATATAATATCCTGCAATCACTGCAACAAAAGGAAACAACGGAAGTAAATATCTTCCATGTGAACCTGCTGATAGGTAATAAGGTATGTAGTTTATGGCTAAGATAACTCCAAATGCTTTTAACTCCTCAGGTGTAACCATAAAAACTTTGTTTTTCATTTTAGAGTATATCTGTTTTCCGATGAGATATAAAAGAAATATACTTGCAGGGAGTGTTTGTTTAATATTTTCTAAAGGGAACATTAATAGATGTTTAACAAATTTACCGATATTCTTTCCTTCTTCAGCCCTCATAAAACTTTCTCTAAATAGAACTTCTATATGTTTCCACGGATCTAAAGTATTTATTATCCACAGCATTGGAATAATGATAGCCAGTAGATAAGCAACAAGATAAGATGATCTGAACAACACCCAGAATCTTTTAAAATATATAGAAAGTCCCAAAAATGTTAGACCGTAAAAAAGGTAAGAAGGAAATCCTTTGAAAAGAAACACAATACCAGCCATAAAACCTGAAAAAATAATCCATTTTGAAGAATTTTTACTGAAACCTAAATACTGGGAAGCCATCATTATAAAAACAAATAACGTTAAAGAAATATCAATCTCCCCTATCCATCCATACCAGAACCAGACATCAAGGAATGTTACAAAAATTAAACTGGATAAAACAGCCATTTTTTTATTTTGAAAAAGTTTGTTAGAAAATAAGAAAACACCGAAAGCTATCAAAACAGTTGATAATATGGATAGAATTCTGACGGTAAGCTCTTGCCATCCAACTATCTTTGATGAAATAATTGTCATCCAGTAAAAAAATGGAGGCTTATTGTAATAAAACTCACCTAAATAAGTTAGATTAATCCAGTCTCCCCTTTTAAACATTTCCCAGCTTGGAATCAGCCTTAAAGCTTCTTCACCTCTAAGGTTGAAAACATTTATATAAGGGAACATCAAAACTACGGCAAAAAATATCAAAAACAGAACAAATCTTGGATTTTCAACATTTATTATTTTCCAGAAACTCATCTTTTCCTCTCTCAAAATGATCTAATCTTTTCTTCTTTAATATGGATAAGGTTTTTAAGTACATAAATATAATGTGTTCTAACAACTTCACCTCTATAGATAACAGGAAAAACGTAGCTCTTTTCAAGTTTTTCAAATCCTTTAAGAACTCTTTTATCTATTGGTTTATCAGAAACATATATTCCATAATACCCTTTTTTGCCTTCGAACTTTTTTATACTATCCCACAGATCAAACTGATTCATCCTTCTTCCTAAGTTTATACAGTATGTTTTGGGATGTCCTTTAACATAAAAAGCCATCTCAGATGCAATATGATAGGAATGACTGAAAATGAAATTTTTATCTGTTCCTAAAGATTGTCGGATTTCAGTTACTTTTTTCCCTAAAGCTTTCCATCCAACCAGTCTTTTAGTTGGATCTTTTTTAGGTGGAAGTAGGTTTCCAGCCCCTATTTTATCAAGGATCGGTGTATAAAATAAAGTTATAACTGTAAAAAGTGATAGCGTAAAAAGTATAAATGCAGACCTGAACCATCTTTTAGTATGTATGTAAAAATAAACAAGTATATAAAAAGTTAGATACGCAAATGCAGGCCAGTTTGCTTCTACTCTTTTTTTATGGGAGATATAAAGAAATACCAAAAACACAAAAACAGCAGGAATCCATAAGTAAAAAATTCTGTTATCTTTTCTATCTCTAAATCCTCTATAAAATGCATAAATAACAAACGGAAATAAAAATATAGAATTTATCGCAATCTGCCCAGCAATATAATCGCCCATTTGTTGCAATGATTTAGAAAAAGTAACTTCTTTTATATTTGCACCTTCTAAATGCCCCACATGCTTAAATGTGACAAAGTCGTGCTGAAAGTTCCATATTATTACAGGTAAAGTGAATAAAGAAGCTATCAAAATGGAAATATAAAACCATTTTTCTTTAAAAATCTCCCTTTTTCTGAAAAATGAGTAAATCAAAGCTACAGGTAGAAAGAAAACCATAGAATATTTTGATAAAAAACCTAGTCCTGCATAAACTCCAGTCAATGACCAGTCTTTTTTTCTATTCTCTTCAATACTTCTATAAAAATAAAAAGATGTTAAAACCCAGAATAAAACAAGAGGTGTGTCAGTTAAGAATATGATTGAAGCAAAGTCATATGTATAAAATCCGTATATGAAAAATGATGAAAATAAAGCCATTTTTTCATCTTTAAACAGATATTTTGTGAAAACAAATACAAGCATCGCCAAAACAAAACCGATTAGAATTGCATTAATCCTTACTCCTATTTCCGTATCACCTAATATGGAAGTTGATAAAGCATTCATATATGCAATTAACGGAGGTTTTGAATAATAAGACCAGTCAAGATGTTTTGACCACAGCCAGTACTGTGCTTCTTCTGTGGATAGATCTATATGCCCTGATAAAACATAAAAAATCCTGATTAAAGCCAAAAATATATGTGCAATTATTAATTTTTTTAACATTTATAATAAAAACCTCAAAATCATTCTGAATTTCTACTTAATTAAATTATAGCCCAGCCTTTTGGTATAAAGATTCGTTCGTAAGTTTTGATGGCAAATCTGTCTGTCATTCCTGCCACATAGTCAACGGCAGCCTGTTCAGGAGGATATTCACCCCAAAGCTCTAAATACTTTTCATAGTAAGGTATTTCATGATAGTTATCCACAAAATATTCATAAAGAGCCTTTACTATTCCTTTCCCCTTTTCAAGTTCTTTTACAACTGGTTCAGATAAATAAACCTTGTCAAAAAGCCAGTCTCTCAGCTCATACATTGCGTTATAAATTTTTTCATCCATAACGATATGCTGATAGTCATTTTCAATGGTTTCATTTATAACACTGTAGACAATTGTTTTTATCCTTTCTGACTTTGTATTTCCTAAAATCTTTTTTACATTTTCAGGAATATCGCTTTCATCGACTATTTTAGCCCTTATGGCGTCTTCAAGGTCGTGGTTTACATAGGCTATTTTATCTGCAAGTCTAACTATTTCACCTTCTAACGTCTTAGGCATATTACCTTCTGTAATCAGAGGTGATTTACCTTTGCTGTGTTTCAAAATTCCATCTTTCACTTCAACTGTAAGATTTAACCCTTTTCCATCATTCGCTAATTTTTCAACAACTCTTAGACTTTGCTTTGAGTGGTGATAGCTGGTTTTTCCTTCTTTTAAAATAAATTCTCCTGCGTGTCCAAATGGTGTATGCCCCAAGTCATGCCCTAAAACGATGGCTTCAACTAAATCTTCGTTCAATCTTAAAGCTCTCGCAATAGTCCTTCCGATTTGAGAAACTTCTAAGGTATGAGTCATTCTTGTTCTGTAATGATCTCCTTCAGGAGACATAAAAACCTGTGTTTTGTGCTTTAATCTTCTGAATGCTTTTGAGTGGAGGATCCTGTCTCTATCTCTTTGAAATTTTGTTCTGATGTTACACTCTTTTTCATACTCAGACCTTTTTGCTTCTCTGCTTTTAGAAGCTTTTGGATGTAATATTTCATATTCTAAACCTTCTATCTGGTTTCTTATATCCAATTTTATTATCCTCTTTTCTTTTTCTTTTCGAAAGTTGTATCTATTTAAATACAAGTTTAATAAACTTAACGTACAGAAGCAAAAAAAGATAAAATAAGAATATAAATAAATATATTTAAATATAAATGGAGTGGTTTTTATGATTGAAGCTCTTGCCATAATAATAGTAATAGTCCTTTTATCAAGATTGTTTGAGGAAATAACAAAAATCCCAATAAACTTACCTTTGATTGCTTTATCGTTTTTTGTTTCACTTTTATATCCTGACCTTTTTCACGTAACACCTGAATTTTTTGATGAAATTCTAATAATGCTACTTCCTGTTATTTTATTTCCAGACGTGATAAATTTATCAATAAAAGAAGTAAAAGAGAATTTTGATGCAATCTTTTATCTTGCATTTTTTGGTGTGGCAGTATCTATAGCAATAGCAGCTTTTACAGCCCCGTTTCTTTTCCCTCAATATTCTGATATCCCAATAGGAGCCTGGGCCTGTCTTTTTGCACCATTAATGGCAACTGACGCAATAACGGTTACCAGTATGGCTGGGAAGTTCAACCTTCCGGAAAGACTAAAAGTTATAGCAGAAGGTGAAAGTTTATTTAACGATGCAACGGCACTTATTGCATTTTTCTTTGTTGCACTGCCTTTATTACAAAAAGGGCATATCAGCCCAATTGAAGTTTCAATAACACTTTTAGAAGTTTTTGTATTTTCTACATTAATAGGGATAACTGTTTCACTTTTAGGTTTTATTCTTATTAAATTTTTAAGAGATCCAATTGAACAATTTTTTGCAGCATATCTTGTTGCTATACTTGCATTCATAATTGCAGAACATTTCCATCTTTCAGGAATTTTTGCAATTTTAATATCTCTAATGTTGTTTAGAGTTCTAATAGATAAAGAGATAAAGAAAGGAATGATTATAAATTATGAGCTTAAAACAGGTCTTTCTGAACTGTCGAAAGAGAAAAGAGGAGGAAATCTTCTTAAACGAGTATTATCTGAAATCCAAAATTTTGTTTTAAAATCCCCGGCATTATCAAACATTTCTTTTCGAGCTTACAGAAAAGAAGCCATTTATGTAGGGCTATTTGCAAATGCAGTTTTATTTATTCTTATGGCACAACTTATAAATGTAGAAACATTGCTGAAATACTGGAAAGAAATCCTTATAGTTTTTGTTTTTTCTACAATTTTAAGATTTGGACTTGTATCAGGACTGATGGTATTAAAAGGATTTCCTCTTAGATGGGTGAATGCCATAACATTTGCAGGTATGAAAGGTGGTCTTACTCTTATTATGATACATGCACTGCCTGAAGAATTACCATATAGAGAAATGTTTATATCTATTGTTTTAGGTATTGTTTTCCTTTCAATATTTTTATATACATTTGTTTTACTTTATTACCTTGCTAAACATAGAAAAGAGTTTGAACTTGATATGTTAAAAGAAGAAACATGTGTTCCAGATTCTGTCATAGCAGAAGATTTAGAGCAAATATTGGAAAAGGATCCTATAACAGGTGTCTTTAATAAATTGAAATTTAATAAGCTATTAAAACAAGAGATAGCAAGATCTTCCCGTTTTAAAACGCCTTTATCATTGATAATGATTGAAATTGTTAATTATGATGAAATTAAAGAAAAATTAGGAGAAGAAAATTTAAATAAAATCCTTAAAAGTTTAAGAGAGATAGTGCTATCTGATATTGATATATTGGATTTCATAGGAAGAATAGCAGAAAACAAGGCAGCAATATTAACAATTAATAAAACTATAGAAGATGACCTTAAAGTTGTTCATAGAATAAAAACAGATATGGAAGAATTTGCCAAAAAAATGAATATACCTATAAAAGTTTGTTTTGCCATAGGTTCATTTGTTGATGGAGAAACAGTAGATATATTCTTAGAAAAAACAGAAGAAGCCCTTGAAAGAGCTAAAATGAAAAACTGTGAAATAGTGGGAATATCGATTTAGTCGTCAAACGGAAGTTCTTCTTCCATTCCCATTTCAGATAGTTTTTCTGTTTTAAATCTTTCTTCCCAGCATTCTGCACAAAAATAAAGATCTTCTATATTTGGATCTTCATAAACAGGCTCACCCTGTTTTCCACATTTATAACATTCAGCTTTTTCGCCTTCTATCTTTTTTAAATTCTTTAAATTTTTAAATTCCATATTTATCACCTTTTTATATTTGCCAGCCTAATTTCCTGAGCTTTTCTTTACCTTTTTCAGAAATCATGCTTGTATTCCATGGATGAGAAAAATCTAAATCAATGTATATATGCTCTATTTCAGGAAATTTTTCTTTCAACTTATTTTTAACACTGTCCACAATATATCCCTCAAGGGGACATTTTGGTGTGGTTAATGTCATAGTTATATTTATACAACCTTCATCACATGAAACATTTTTAACAAGACCTAAATCAACCACATTTAAAGGTATTTCTGGATCGCAAACTTCTTTCAAAGCCTCTAATATTTTCATTTTATTCATTTCTTTTGTTTTAACCTTAACAAATTTATCCTTTATAAACAATTTTTCCATCATAAAATGTGTATTTTACTTTTCCTATCAGTTTTCTACCAAGAAGAGGAGTGTTTTTACTTTTCGATAAAATAGATTCTTCATTAACTTCCCATGATTCAGTCGGATTAAATATTGTAAGTTCAGCTTTTCTTCCTTCTACAATTGAAGGAGGTTGTATTCCGATTTTTCTTGCAGGTGCAGTTGATAGAACTTCAATAGCCCTTTTCATATCAAAATAATCTTTTTTTACCAGTTCCAGAACTATAGGCAGAGCAAACTGAAGTCCGATCATTCCTGGAGGACATGCATGATGTTCTAACATCTTTTCGTGGTGGGCGTGTGGGGCATGGTCAGTTGCAACAAAATCTATAATACCTGATGATAAAGCCCATCTTACTGCTTCTATATCCTCCTCTTCCCTTAAAGGAGGAGAAACTTTTGCTTTACAATCAAAATCAAGCCATTCTGCATCAGATAAAGAGAGGTGATGTGGTGTAACTTCGGCAGTTACTTCTGCACCCATAGCTTTAGCCCATGTAATAACTTCAACTGCAACTTTGGTTGATACATGACAGATATGAACAGGCATTCCTGTATGAATAGCTATAATACAATCTCTTGCCACCATAGTGTCTTCTGCTTCAGGTGGTAAAGGAGGAAGCCCTAATGCTGCAGCTATTTCGCCTTCGTGTGCCACACCATTTTCTGATAAAGATAGATCCTCACAATGGTCAGCCACAAAACTACCAATAGATCCAGCATATTCTGTTGCTTTCCTCATAACGTGAGAATCCATTACAGGTGCTCCATCATCTGTAAAATATACGGCACCTGCATCTTTCAGAAGAGCCATTTCTGTAAGTTCCTTTCCTCTTCTTCCTTTGGTTATAGCTCCAGCAGGTAAAACTCTGCAAAGTCCTACTTCTTCACCTTTTTCAATAACATATCTTATTAAAGAAGCATCATCTAACGCTGGAAGAGTATTAGGCATACATACCACTGTTGTATAACCACCGGCAACAGCTGCCATACTTCCTGTTCTAATATCTTCTTTATAGGTTTGTCCAGGATCTCTGAGATGAACATGAATGTCAGTAAAAGATGGTGAAACGATCATTTCATCTGCATCAATAACTTCACATCCTGAGAAAGGTTCAATATTCTTATCTATACGTCTGATATTACCTTTTTCTATCAAGATATCAAACTTATCGTTAATATTATTTTCTGGATCTATAACATGTCCATTTTTTATCAAAATTAAGTCCAATGGCCAAACCTCTAAAAATTTTCAATTCTAAATATTTTAAATTAAATTTGCTAAATTTTAATCTGTATTTGATTTTTATACATTTCTATAATTTCTGCTTCAGTTGTAGCATCTTCTGGTTTCTTATCAAATCTATATCTGCCTGTGAATCGAGGAAATCTTAATCCTAAACCTCTATTCAACTTGATTTTATCCCATGCACAAGTATGGACGGGACTTAATGTAAGCTCAGCACCTGTTATTTCTAATACAAGGTAAGGTTCGTACCATATATCTGCAGAAAGTATTGCATTAACCCTTGGATGTTTATGTTCTATTTGATGAGGTTTTAGAAGTTCATCTAACTTTTTGAAATCGTCCTCTGTGAATCCGCTACCAACTTTACATACTGTTTTAAACTGGTCAGTTTCTGGATCATAGCAGGCCATTAACAACGAACCAAAATATCCTGCTCTTTGACCCTGACCATAAAAAGCTCCTACAACAACCAGATCTAGTGTGTCAGCTAAATGAGAAGTATAATCTCTTTTATATTTAATCCATAAAAATCCCCTTTTTCCAGCCTGATAAATAGAATCTTTTGCAAGAGATTTGCAGACCAGTCCTTCACATCCATTTTCGATTGCTTCATGGAAAAAAGCTTCCAAATCATTCGTGTTATCAACAATCTTTCTTGTGGCAAGGTTTATTCTGTCAGTTATTTTTATTTCTTTTTCTAAAGTTTTCCTTCTCTCAGGATAAGGTTTTAAAGTTAGATCTTGACCATTTAGATACATAATGTCGAAAATAAATCCAGCCACAGGATACATCATAATATGAAATCTGGTTACATACTTTACCCTTCTATTCATCAACATCTGAAATGGTTGTATAGCACCACTACTTGGATCTATTACAACACATTCCAGCTCCAATATGCATTCTTCAGGAATAGCTTCTTTCATAAATTCTATAAGATCGGGGAATTGATGTGTAATGTTCTCAAGTCTTCTTGAAAATAGATGAAATTCATCGCCTTTTCTATGAACCTGTATCCTTTCTCCATCATACTTATATTCTGCCCCTGCTTTTCCACCTAATTTTTTAAGTATAAATTCAGGGATAGATAATCTCTCAGCCAGCATTGGTCTTATGGGTCTTCCAATTTGAATTTTAATTTTTTTAACACCTTCAAGACCTTCTTCCACCAAAATTTTTGCCACATATCCTAAATCTGATGTCAGGTTATAAGCTCTCTCTATGTAAGTTCTATTTTCTTTACTTCCTGTAAAAGCTATAGCAAGGGCATCCATTATTGTGTTGTCGCCTATGCCTAATCTTAATCTTTCTATAATTGTTCTTAAAAGATACTTTACTTCAAGAGGAGAAGCTTTTGATATTAAAGATACAAACAACTCAAGTTTCTTTTTTGTTGAACCATATCCAGTGGTTTCAGCAATTTTTCTTAAGGTGTTATAAACTTCTTCTACTGTAAGCTTTTCTTTAGGCTGTATCCCTTTTTCTTGATATAACTGGTATCCCGCTTCTCCTAAATCACCTGTTTCGATAACCTTTTTTTCTATTTCGTGCTCATCTATACCTAATACTACTGATAAGGCTTTTATGGCACTTTTACTGCTAAAGTTATAATCTAATCCAGTATATTCAGGTGCAATCTTACCGATCGATAGGTAAACCACTTCATCAATAAGTTCTTTAGGTGTAGATTTGAAAAGTTCCACAAGAGCATTTGTCATTTCAATACGGCTTGTTGTTTCCTCAATCTTTTTATAAAACTCTGCTAGTTTTGAATATTCCATCTTAATCCCCTCTTTTTCTTTGTAGTTTTAAAATAACTTTTTTTGGATTTCGATTCAATCTATTTATTGTCTTTTAGTAAAATTTTTATAGTTTTTTCAATTGGTTAGAAAACAAGGTGTCACAACCCCTTGACACTCTGAGGAAAAGGAATATAATAGAAAGCCGTTTTTGAAAAGAATAAAGTGAAATGAAAAAAGGGTTGACAAAGATAGAAGGTTGACATATATTATTAGACCGCGTTTGAAGAAAGGCTAATTGACAAAAAGAAAAAAGAGAATAAGAAACAACAAGACATCTCAAAAAGGGTTGACAAACCCAAAACAAAGCATAAATTATCAAACCGCTTTAAAGAGAGAAAAAAAGA
>Ga0256832_1001120_pt1 | contig 18078 bp, 12 predicted proteins | sample 134614metaG_FD_190534 | JGI IMG/M metagenome (GOLD analysis project Ga0256832, IMG submission 190534) | Hydrothermal vent microbial communities from Lau Basin, Pacific Ocean - 134-614 | ecosystem: Environmental > Aquatic > Marine > Hydrothermal vents | place: Pacific Ocean: Lau Basin | collected...
CTCGTCATCTTCCCGAAGGAAATGTTACCGTTCGACTTGCATGTATTAGGCCTGCCGCTAGCGTTCATCCTGAGCCAGGATCAAACTCTCCATAGTTGAATTATCTTCAACGGGCCTTATTTTTTTCCAATATTCTCTCCCTCTGTCAATGAACTTTTTTCTTTCCCTCATAACCCTGTCGGTTAAGGGATTGCAAAGATAAGGACATTCTATTTGCCACGCAAGCTATTTATTTAAATAATTATTGAATTTTTATACAAAAATACATAACTAACACATTATCAAGTATTTACACCTAAATAATTGATAAAAAAAAATTATTCTAATACTTATTTTATCTTGATTTTGCTGCTTTTACTTCCATTTAACATCCCCAAACCAACCAATAAATCACTAAGAATCAATCATTTAGGCAGTATGCTATAATAAAATGCTCCATTAGACAAGGTTTTATAGTAAATGTGAACGGCCTTTCATCCCTACTGGGGGCTTGGTTGATTCTATGGGGACGAATACAATTCGCATATTCTGTTTCTCTAATTTTATATTTATAGACTTATTATGTCGGCTTTCGCTAACTTTGCACATTCTAATGTAAATGTGAATTTACTGGATGATTCCATATTTTTTTTTTGCGCAAGCAACGTACCTATATATATGGAGTCCTTTTTCCCGAAAGGGAGCAAATAGTTTACTATACTATATAGTAGGCTACTTCTAACCGTTAAAAAAAAGACTCAGATGAAAATGCACAATTTTTACGCAGGTCCGGCCATCCTTCCCAAAGAAGTCATTAAAGAAGCAGCAAAAGGAGCGCTTAATTTTAATCAGTCAGACCTTTCTATTTTGGAAATCTCTCACCGCTCCAAGGACTTTACAGAAGTTATTGAATCAGCCGAAGCTCTTATCAAAGAATTGCTTCACCTTCCCAAAAATTATCATGTTCTTTTTACCACAGGGGGGGCGAGCACTCAATTCTTTATGACTCCCATGAATCTCTTGAATGACAATGAGACGGCCTACTACGTTAATACAGGCACCTGGTCCACCAAAGCGATTGCGGAAGCCAAAAGTTTTGGTAACTTGGTCGAATTGGCTTCTTCTGAAGATAAAGGGTTTAACTATATCCCTAAGTATAAAATGCCTAGCTCCGGAAAATATTTACACTTGACTAGCAACAATACCATTTATGGTACCCAATTTCATCATTTTCCGAAAGGGAATCTACCTATCGTATGTGATATGTCCTCTGATTTTTTGAGTCGCCCGATTGATGTGGAAAAATTTGGACTTATCTATGCCGGAGCACAAAAGAATCTTGGACCGGCAGGGGTCACGGTAGTTATTGTAAGAGAAGACATGTTAGGCACCGTCAGGCGTCAAATCCCTACCTTATTAGATTATCGGACTTTCGTCAAAAAAGGCTCTATGTTTAATACACCTCCTGTTTTCCCTATTTACGTAAGCATGCTTACGCTAAAATGGATTAAAGCCAAGGGTGGTGTAGAGAAAATAGAACGAATGAATAAATCAAAAGCTAAATTGCTATACGGCGAATTAGACAAGAATCCACTTTTCGTCCCAAACATCCCTAACAAAAGGGATCGGTCTCTCATGAATGTTACATTCCAAATGACCAACCCAAAACTGGTAGAATCCTTCCTTGCTGAGGCCGGTAAAAATGGAATCGTAGGCATTAAGGGACACCGGTCGGTCGGAGGATTCCGTGCTTCTATTTACAATGCGATGCCTAGAAGTAGCGTTAAAGTGTTGACTGAGTTGATGAGCGATTTTGCCCAACGCAAAGGTTAAGACATTGTGTAACAATAAGCTTAGACATTATGGACGCCCGCTGTGGCGTCCAATTTTTATAAACTCCAACCATCTGATTCCTTGAAGCACAAAACCCAAATAGAAATCGACGGTAAAAAATACCCCCTTGACATCTGGGTCGAACGTCGGCGGGATATCCGTTTTTCGATTGCTCGAAAAAGTATCAATTTGCGTGTTCCTTATGGTATAGACCAAAAGCAATTGAATGAACAAATTGAACATACAGTTCAATGGGTAAAAAATATTTTCTCTGAAAAACCACATCTGATGGAGCGTTTTCAGATAAAATCTTATGCGGATGGCGATGTCATCCAAGTAGGTAAACGTTCTTACACGCTTCACATCAGTCACATCAATAAGACCAACCATAGTGCCAAAATAATTGGCCAGGACATCTACCTTAAACTCTCTGCAAATACGACTTCCGATAATCATCACAAGGCTACCAAAAAATTAATCAGCCGGTTAGTGGCTCATGACTTCCTTCCGGAAATAGCTAGGCGGGTGGATGAATTCAACGACCAATATTTCAAGGAAGAAATCAACAAGATATCCATCAAATACAATCTTTCTAACTGGGGGAGTTGTTCTTCCAAACGAAATCTTAATTTTTCTTCAAGATTGCTCTTTGCACCGGATGACGTCATCAATTATGTTATCATCCATGAATTAGCCCACTTAAAAGAAGCAAATCATTCCCCTAAGTTTTGGGCCGTCGTCGCCGGTATTATGCCGGATTACAAAGAAAAGGAAGCGTGGCTAAAATTGCATGGAAAGGAATTGGATTTTTAGTGAATACTCTTGTTTTTGACAATCATAATGATTTACCGATGAGCTTTTTCCTGTAGATTTATTTTCTCGCTGATTTGAATCCCGCTGATTTATGCAGATTTTTTCCCGCAGATTTACGCAGATTTACTTCCCGCAGATTTACGCAGATTTGTCTCCCGCAGATTTTTCTTTCTAGGAAATTGTCAACTCTCACTACTCATCACTCATCACTCACCACTCACTACTCGTCTCAACCAGCGCAGCGTCTCAACCACGAAGTCCGAATCCACGATAGTAATCGGGACGTGAATCAACTAGCGTAGCGAATCAACTTCTTCAACTTTCTCACCACTCACCACTTCCTTTTCCCGCAGGATAGGCAGATTTTTCTTTCGTGCCCCCCCTTAACCATTAGCCATTCCATTCACCAAATCAAGGAATTCCTGTTCCGACAAAATATCCACCGTGCCTAAAGCTTTTGCTTTTTTTAGTTTAGACCCGGCCTTTTCACCTGCTACTAGAATATTCAGATTTTTGGAAACGGCAGAGATATTTTTGGCTCCTGCTTTTTCCGCAAGGTCTTGGGCTTCCTTTCTATTCATTTGAACCAACTTGCCTGTAAAAAGGATTGTTTTTCCCGAAAGGGGACCGTCTGTTGGCAGCGCCTTAGGCCGGTCTTCTTCTTTTTGGTTGAGATTGACGCCTAGTGCTTCTAATGACTGTAAAAGGCTTACATTTTCCGGAATCTTAAAGAAGGCGATAATATTTCCCGCAAGGATAGGGCCGATTTCATTAATTGCTGTCAGCCGCTCCATTTCCCAATCTTTTAGGTCTAACAGATGCTTTATCTGTCCGGCAATCAACTTTGATGCTTTCCGACCCAAATGATGAATACTCAAACCATACAAAAGACGATGAATAGGATTGTTCTTGGACATCTCGATGGCTTTTTTCAAATTTTCTACGGAGCGTTGCCCAAATCCATCCAATTTCTGAATCTCATCAAAAGGTAGCCGATAGATATCATCAAAGTTATTTAGCCAACCCAAATCATGAAATTTACGAATCTGAGACTCTCCCATACCGTCTATATTCATCGCATTTTTGGAGACAAAATGAATCATTCTCTGAATCACTTGCTCCGGGCAATGATAATTAGGACAGCGCCAAGCAGCCATATCTTCTTCTTTGACCAATGGGGTCTGACAAGATGGACATAGCTCCGGAAAAACAATAGGACGAACAGAATTATCACGCAATTCCGGCAAAGATTTGACAATGTATGGAATGACATCACCTGCACGCTCTACCACCAGATGGTCGCCTATACGAATATCCTTGGAACGGATAAATTCTTCATTGTGCAAAGACACCGACGACACTGTAACACCGGCTAATTCGATAGGTTTTATCTTAGCGACGGGTGTAATCGCCCCCACTTTGCCCACCTGAAACACGACATCTTCTAATATGGAAGTCTCTTGTTTTGCCTTAAATTTGTAGGCGATAGCCCAGCGTGGATGATGTGCCGTCAAACCACATTTTTGCTGCAAATCCAAACGATTGACTTTAACGACCATGCCATCAATTTCGTAAGGATATTGTTCTCTATTGCGCTCTGCTTCTTGACAAAAGTCAATCACTTCCGAAATATTTTTGCAAACTTTAATCAAATCATTGGGAATCAAAAAACCAATCTCACTCAAATATTGGAGCATTTCTGAATGGGTCGAAAATTTTTGGGTGGCATCCCTTCCTTCGGCATCTTCTGCATAGGTCAATTGATAGATAAAGGTGTCTAACTTTCTTTGAGCCGCTTCTTTAGGATCTTTCATGCGCAAGCCCCCGGCTGCGGCGTTGCGTGGATTCGCAAAAAGGGGTAATTCTTCCTTGGCGCGCTGTTCATTGATGGCTTCAAAATAGTCCTTCCGGATGAGTGCTTCGCCCCTTAATTCCACTTTATGGATTCCCCTTGCGGAAAAATCGGCAGACAATGGAACTGTCGGCATCGTCTTAATATTGGGGGTAATATCGTCCCCTTGAAGGCCATTGCCGCGGGTAGCGCCACGAACCAAATAATTATTCTCATAAATCAAGGCTACAGAACTACCATCAAATTTAGGCTCTACAACATAAGTAATGGGATTTTCTTCTCCCGTTAATTTACGGACTTGCTTCTCAAAGTCTTTTAAATCATCCGCATTGTAACTATTTTCCAGCGAAAGCATCGGCGAAAGATGAGAAACCGTCGGAAAATCGCTTGATAAATCTGATCCCACCCTTTGAGTCGGAGAATCCGGTGTAATTAAATCAGGATGTGCGGCTTCAATTCTTTCCAGTATTTTGAAAAGCATATCATATTCAAAGTCTGAAATAACCGGATTATCTTTGACATAATATTTCCATTCGTGAAAGCGAAGTAGCTTACGCAAAATAGGCAATTGGTCGGAAGAAACCTTTTCAGGGTGCTGCAAAAATACTTTTCCCCGTTGAATAAACTCTTTCTGTGTCGATGCGTCGTACATGTAGGCCAAAATTTTACGCAAGTTAGTGGTAATTTGTGAGAGTGTATAACGGAATATTGGGCTATCGGTTTAGAGATTTTGTTTTTGTCTTTGGTCTTTGGGGCGCGCCGGTGGCGCTTTTGGTCTTTGGCTTGGGTAGTGGTGTTTTTGACTTCATTATTCGGTATTCGGCATTCTGTATTCAATATTCTGATAGTTGAGAAAGTTGAAAGAGTTGATTCGCTCGCAAGCTTCGCTAGTTGATTCGCTTCGCTAGTTGAGAGATTTGGTTTTTGATTGGGATTTTACTTTATCATTTGATATTTGGGATTCTGTATTTGATATAGTTGTAAGATTTTTTAGCTGCCTAGCCGTTACACCGTTATACCGTTACACCGTAATACCGTTCATTGCCTTCGGCTCCCTGAACTCGTCCCGATTACTATCGTGGATTCGGACTTCGTGGTTGAGTTCTTCACAGGTTGAGACAATTTGGGTATTTACTTGTTTTTATACTTCATTATTCGGTATTTAACATTCTACATTCGTTATTCTGGTAGGTTTTTAGTTGAGAGAGTTGAGTTACAGCTGTAGGCTGATCTAATCTTTTGTATTTGCCCTATTTAGAATCTATCAACTAAAAAAACACCAAAGGCTTGAACTATCTACAAAAAAAGATTACCTTTGCACTCCTTTGGAGACATTTCAAGTGAAACAGTAAAAAATACTTAGTAATGAAACGGACATTTCAACCATCCAATAAAAAGCGCACAAACAAACATGGCTTCCGTGAGCGTATGAGTTCTAAGAACGGACGTAAAGTTTTGGCGCGCCGTCGGGCAAAAGGTCGTCACAAATTGACAGTTTCTGACGAATTTCATGTGAAGTAATTACTTCGCATTAACTGCATAGGCTATGCCTTCGCACCCATTTCCGACCAAGGAAAGACTAAAAAATAAAAAGCATATAGCATTGCTATTTAAAAGCGGCCAATCTATGGCCGCTTTTCCTGTTTTGGGTATCTATCGCACCGACCCGAATCCCCAAACAGCTATTTCTGTGGCTTTTACTGTACCCAAAAAGCATTTCAAAAAAGCCGTGGATCGCAATCTGATTAAGCGAAGAATACGAGAAGCTTGGAGATTGCACAAAAATGACCTAGTGGATAGCCTAGAAAAGCACCATATCTCCACCCAAATCATCATCATTTACCTTGGAAAAGAAATACTCGAGTTCAAAAGCATCGAAAAAGGCGTAAAAAAACTTTTGCGAAAGCTAAAAAAACAAATTAAGTAAGGTGACTTGATACACCTTATTTTATGGTAACTACTCAGCATGACTCATTTTGGCAAAAAAATCCGTGTTTTACTGCCAAAGCTCTCAGGCTGAATAGTTACGTTCTTATTTACAATAAAATCATCTGTGTTTGCGATTAGTTAATATCCAACACTCACTCTTAATGAAAAAAAATGAATCGACTACTCAGTTTTCTTGTGATTAGCTTATTTTTTGCGGCTTCTTGCACAACGACCAAACCCACCGTTACGACACCGGTCACCGAAACCAGAAAATTAGACGACCTAGTTGTCACAGCAAAAAAAATAGAGAAAGACCCGACCCAAATCAAAGTTCCGGTCTATCATGGCTCTCGTACTCTGGAAAATGATTTGATTCACACTCAGTTGGCTGTCAGCTTTAATATCCCCGCTCAAGAATTAATGGGCAAGGCCACCTTGACTTTAAAACCCGTTTTTTATCCAATGGATAACTTAACACTGGATGCCAAACAATTCACTTTTACGAAAGTAAAGCTAAACGGCCCAAACGGTAAGGATCTAAAATATCATAACACAGGCAGCCAAATCTTTATTGACCTTGACAAGTATTATTCCCGCCAGGATACTTATAAAATCTATTTGGAATATACGGCTCATCCCACTAAAGGCCCCAAAGGGGGAAGCTCTGCCATACAATCCGATCAGGGGCTTTACTTTATTGACCCAAACGGCACAGATCCTGAGAAACCAACCCAAATATGGACACAAGGGGAGACCGAAAGCAACTCACGTTGGTGTCCGACCATAGATTCCCCAAATGAAAGAGCGACCCACGAAATAGCCATCACCGTCGATAATAAATACAAAACATTGTCTAACGGTGTCTTTGTAAAAGCCGAAAAGAATCCGGATGGTACACGGACAGATTATTGGAAGATGGATATTGACATTCCGCCTTATCTGATGATGATGGCCGTTGGCGACTTTGACATTGTGAGAGACACTTGGCAAGGCAAGCCGATAGCTTACTATATGGAACCCGAATACAAGGATTATGCTACAGATATTTTTCCATATACCAAGGAGCTACTGACTTTTTATTCTGATATTTTGGGGATTCCCTATCCTTGGCAGAAATATGACCAAATTGTCGTAAGAGACTATGTGTCCGGTGCGATGGAAAATGCAACTGCCGTTATCTTTGGTGAATTCATGAATGGCACCAAACGAGAATTGATGGGGCAGCATCGCAATGAGTTAATCGTAGCGCACGAAATGTTCCATCATTGGTTTGGAGACTATGTAACTACTGAATCTTGGGCGAATACCACCTTAAATGAAGGTTTTGCTAATTATAGTGAATACCTATGGCTTGAGCATAAATACGGCAAAGACGAAGCGGATGCACATCTAGATGAGCAACTGAACGGCTATTTGGGCAGTCATCCCTTACACCCGCTGATTAATTATCACTACAAGAACCGGGAAGACATGTTTGATGCGCATTCCTATAACAAAGGGGGATGTACACTACAGATGTTGCGTAATATCGTAGGAGATGAAGCTTTTTTTGCGTCTCTGCACCGTTATCTCAAAACCAACGCCTTGACAGCTGTAGAAGTAGATGAGTTGCGGATGGCTTTTGAAGATGAATTGGGAACAGATTTACATTGGTTCTTTGATCAATGGTTTGAGCAAGCAGGACACCCTGAATTAGAAGTAAGCCATAGTTATGATGCTTCCGCAAAAATATTAACACTGACCATTGAGCAAACTCAAAAGGGCGATAACATTCCGGAAGTGTTCTTCTTACCGCTAAAAGTAGATATCTATGACAGCAAAGGTAAAGCAGACCGCCAATCCATCGAAATGAATGCCCGCAAACAAGTCTTTAAATTAGCTGTGGATTATGACCCTACCGTTGTCGAACTAGATCCGGAAGGAGTGTTAGTCGGCACAATTGATTATTTGGATCGCTCGCAGATTACTTGGCAAGAGCTATACAACTACATGCCTTCTTACCGGAGTCGTAAAAATGCGATTAAGCACTTATTGACTCCCTTACGGGAAAATGGCCAAATAAAAGCTTTTGCGAAAGCCCTTATAAAAGACCCCTATAGCGGGATTAGACAAACCGGACTTTATGCGCTGGAAGGGGAAAAATTAGACGCACCTACGCTTGCGACCATTGAAAAAATTGCTCAATCTGATTCTTCCCCGAGAAATCAAGCAGCAGCACTAAAGTTACTCGCATCCACCGGGGATAAAAAGTATGTACCACTGATGCAAAAGATTTTGAAGGATAACAGTTTGGCTTATACAGTTACCGGTTCGGCACTTTCCGGTTTGAATCAACTGGCTCCAGAAAAAGCCGCCCAATCGCTCCAACCGTTGGAAAATATCGAAAGTCAAAGTATTCTTTCTTCCATCTCGGAGATTTATGCCAATAATCCTACACCGGAGCATCTAAAATTCTTTGAGAAAAATCTGACTAAAATCAAGGGTTTTGAAGCCGTTGACTTCTTTGGCAACTACATTATTTCGATTATGAAACTAGATCCCAGCCTTTTGGATCAGGCATTTTTGCGATTTAAAAATATTGCGACAGATATGACTCAAGCTCCGGAAAGAAGATTTGCCGGCGCCAAAATGCTTTCGGAATTCCAAAAACAAGCCAAAGGCAATCCTTTAGTAGATACCGTCACCCAATATCTAAAAGAGATTAAGCAAAAAGAACAGATTGATGAGCTGAAGTCTATTTATAATCAAATGTTCTAAACTAAACAGGGTGCAGTCGGGTTTTGTCCCCATTGACCCTTTTCGATTATTTGTAATGGGCGTAAGTTTCTAGGAAAAAATGCGGCTAAAGCCGGCTTCCTACTTAGTTTTTATCCGTCAGCTAAAGCAGACGGTAAAAGCTAAGAAAGTGAAATTAAAGAGATACCCGGAATCCAAGTTTGCGCCTGTTTTACCGTTGGTTTTTCTTTACCGTTGGTTTTAACCAACGGACAAAAAGCAAAACTCTTAGGGGCTTTAGCCCCATTGACTGACTAAACAAAAATAGAAAAAATGCGGCTAAAGCCGGTCTCCTACTTAGTTTTTATCCGTCAGCTAAAGCAGACGGTAAAAGCTAAAGCAGACGGTAAAAGCTAAAGCAAATGGTAAAAGCTAAAGCAGACGAAAAAGCTAAAAGTAGGTAGTCCGGAAAAAGTCCAAACACCTTGACTTTAGCCTGCTTTACTGGTAGTTTTAACGGACGAAGCAGAACTTTCACAATCAAAGCCAAGCCCACACCTCAACAACAACGAAGTCCCAAGGACAAGTCCCAACCGGAGAGCCGTAGGCGACCGCCTCTACTCCTTCAACTAGCGAAGCTTGCGAGCGAATCAACTTTTTCAACTAGCGAAGAGAATCAACTTCTTCGACTAAAACCCAAACTGAATTCCAAATATCATATAATGAGTAAAATCTCAAACAAGAACCCAAATCATCTCAACCAGCGAAGCTCTCAACCACGAAGTCCGAATCCACGATAGTAATCGGGACAAGTTCTCAACCTAGAGAGCCGTAGGCGAACGGTCTCAACTTCTTCAACTAGCGAAGCCTGCGAGCGAATCAACTTCTTCAACTTCTTCAACTCTAACGAAGCGAATCAACCAACGCACTCCCCTAATTTACTCAAACTTTCCAATATACCGATTCCGCATTTTCTCGTGAATATCAGCGATGGTTACCAGAATTCCGGTTTCTTCTACAAAGCCAAAGTCATCATTCAAAGCAGAGCCAAAAGTCTTCATCGTGGATGACAAATTCATGTAACTATTGATTAAAGGTGGGATGTTATGTTTCCTTTCCCTGATGAATTTGTTCAAAGCACGATGTCCTTCTTTGTAGGTTTTTCCTTCAAACATTTCACGAAAGTGCTCCCAACCATAGTCTAGATGCAGTGGTTCTTTGGGAACCACCAACTTGTCTTTATCCGGGAAATAATAATGCATAAAATGAAGCAAAGCATCTCGACTTTCCCGATTATAGTCCGGATACATCGTAACTTTTCCAAAAAGATAGTCTATATCCGGATTGTCATGGATAATTGCTCCAAGCCCATCCCATAAATTATCTAAAGCAAAAATACCCCGCCGGGCATTGCCTTCTCGCCCCGATTGGTATTTGGGCTGAATCCAAGAACGGCCTAATTCGATGGTTTTGGGCAAATAATCTGTAATAAACTCTTCCGAGAAATCAAAATAATGCAAAGTGGATAATTCATATTCATCCTTTTCGGCATGATAAGCATCTACGCATTTGATAAAGCGGTATCCACCAACGATTTCAGCTTCGTCCGGATTATAAATAATCATTTGTTGATAACATCGTTCAGAAGTATCATATTCATCAATATCCAAGGCCATTCCGGTACCGCCCCCGGGCTCTCTAAAGGATAACTCTCGAAGTCGTCCTATTTCTCGCATGACATGGGGTGCATTATGGTGATTTACGACGTAAACTTCGTTATTTAGCTTATTCGTTTTACGCAAGTAGCGCTCCGGACTCAACTCTTTTCGGAGCACATCCTTATCTATTTCAGGAATCAGTTTGGCGTGATTCTTCTTCATATTCAACAACATTAGTAGTAAGAAATGGTAATCATTTCTTAAAAACTAATCATTCAACAAGCCGATATACATCTTTGCCGACCGCAAAAGATTAGCATGGTTTTTCATTTTTAGCAAAAGTACTAAAAATCTAGTAAATGTTAAAATATAGAAATATTTTGCTTTGAATAGGGCTAGAAGTGACAAATTAGGGAGTTAGTAACTTTTTTTTCAGCTGATAAGTCTTTGCTTTGACCCATTGTGCCCACTCCCAATCACTTTTAGACGAATCAAAAGTCTCCGGAGCGATGACTTCGCCAAAGACTAAGTCAATCACTACATTTTTCTGCTTGTACATCTCATCTGCAAGGTACATCATTTCAATATTGGACTTAATGCCCAAAAAGGTTCGAATATTAGCCAAGCGATAGAAAAAATTAGATAACCGTCCGGTAACATAAACAGGCAACACAGGTTTTTTATTCTTTTTGGCTTGAGTAATAAAAGTTTTTTTCCACTCTAAGTCTTCTATTTTGCCATTTCTCTTTCGAGAAACTAAGCCGGCCGGAAAGATAAATAGGGCTTGATCACTAGCGAATAATTCGGTTACTTTTTTGAGTGATTCTTTGGCTGTTTTTCCATGCTTATTGACTCCTTGAAACAACATTTTCACGTTCTCAATATTCATCAAAACATCGTTAACGATAAACTTAATATCCGGCCTAATAGCATAGACTTCGTGTACAATTGCCAAGGCATCCATCCCGCCTAAGGGATGATTACAGACAAATAAACAGCCACCTTGGCGGGGGATATTTTCTAAGCCTTTGGAGCGTACGGTTATGTTTAATTCTTCTAGCGCAGCAGTACAAAATTCGACTCCTTTTTTGTCATGGAGCTTAGCCATACTTTGGTTCAGGTCTTCTTCATGGGTTATTTTTTTAATATACCTTAGCACAAATCCGGGCAACCACTCCAACAACTTTGGATTTTTATCTCTTATGACCTTTTCGATGTCAACGAATTTCTTCATTTTACTTGCGCTTTTCTTACACAAAAATAGAATATTTTTTTGTTTTTACACCGTACCTATCCGGTATAAATGCCTAGGTTATAATAAAGCTCAACTACTAGACGTCAGCTTTCTTATTTAAAAACCAAATGACAACCACGCAAGATAGTGATAAAAGTCCAAATGCTTGATGCATCACCCCCAAGGTCAAAGGTACTTTTCCACTCCGGCAACCCAAAAGCGTGAATATTCCCAAAGTAATCTGTAGGCTCAATAATAATCCTAATACTGCCACCAATCTTTTATAGGCCGGATGGGCATCGGAAGAAAATACTTTTTTTATAAGAATAATCCCTACAATGGCAATTATATAAGCCGTCAACCGATGTACAAATTGAACTAAGCCGGTAGCAAAGAGATTTCCCGAGTCATAATTTTTCATATTGACTAGAGTCCACTCAGCAGGATTCATTAAAATATTGGGTATCCATTCTCCATTCATTTTCGGAAACGAAGGATAAGAAAATCCGGCTTTCATTCCGGACATTAAGCCACCTAGCATGACTTGAAAAGCCACTAAAATCAATAGTCCTAACAGCCATTTTCCATTTTTTCCGAAAGGAATCTTCCCGGACACCGGTACGCCACTATTTTTGACGAAAGTCACTAATAAATATTCAAAAAGCAAAATAGCCAAACTTAAATGCAACATCAGTTTATAGGCATTCACCCAGGGGCGATTAACCAAGCCGCTGGCCACCATAATCCACCCGAAAGAAGCCACAATAGCCGCTAAGAAAAAGACTATCCACAAATCCCTTTTGAGCCTTGGATGGATCCAACGCTTGCGCAAAAAATAGAGCAAAGGAAAAATAAACACAAACCCCATACTTCTTGCCCACAATCTGTGGATAAATTCCCAAAAGTAAATATGCTTAAAAGCCGTAAGATTCATATCTTTATTTACTTTTTCATACTGGGGTGTTTGCTGATAAAGTTGATAGGCTTCTTGCCAAGCATCTTCAGACAATGGGGGAATGATGCCGGTAACGATATCCCATTTGGTAATCGACAAACCGGAGCCGGTCAGGCGAGTGATGCCCCCCAAAATAACCTGAAAGAATATCATGACTAAGCCAACAAATAACCAGATGCGAACCGGAAATGGAGATTTGCTTTTTACAAACAACTTCATAAAAGAGATGATTTATTGGTTTTCCACAAAACTAATATCCCTTTAATGAAGGTTTAATAAAATTTTTAAAAAAAACACACTCATCATTAGGACTGTTGATTTGTGGTAAATATAAGTCGTTTATTTTTGGTTTTGGTATTGTTAAGATTTTATTTTTGTAGATTAACAATTGTTGTGACTATAACAGCTTGATTTAGAGCTATTTGGCTTTGTTTTCAACAAGCTGTGGATTGTACTTATGTTCAAATTTTATAAGAATGTGGATGTGGAGTAGATGGACTTGTCTGTCAATAAGTAGGTGTTGTGCTAACACTTCTTAGTTATATATTATGATAAAAAATATATATTAATAGGGATTGTTAGTTACTGTGGATAAACAATAGGATTGCCAACACCAAACCAACTGTTGATGTGGAAAGCAATTTTGTGATAATTATATACCAATAGTACGCAATTATTGTGCCACAGTTACAATTGATATAAAAAAAATATAATATAATACTTTTTTTTCCCTTCCTTTTGGTTTATGACTTTTGTACCTTTGGGAAAATTACCGGTTATGACTAGAGATACTAGTGTTCTTGTGATTCCGCTTTTCTTTTTCGCTTTTGTAATTGGTCTCAATCTTTTATTTTTGAAACGGAAGAGGGGATTTTATTATTTTAGTAGGAAAATGTTTGAATCCTTCATGGCCTCGTATCTTGCGTCTGATACGGTCGTGTTTAAAAGTAAATATCTTCAGATGTATTCTTTTCTGAATTGGAGATTAACGAGGTGTGACTTTTATATAAATGATAAAGGAATTTTTGTTCGATTTAAAGGGCTCTTGTCAAAGTATTCCGGGGTATTTATATTTTATAGTGGTTTGGATTTTGATTCTTTGATACCACCCTATAAGGCTTTGTTGATTAATTATTCCATCCGGGATAATGCTCTGATACTGCGTCTCCATCGCTCGCAAAGAGCTACAAAATCCATGTTTAAGTTTAAGCTAAAATTTGATTCGACCAGTGATTTATTTAAGGTTGAACAAATTTTGAAAAGGCATGCTAAAATCAAGTAAATTTAATTTTTAATGGGTTCTAACTTTTGTTTTAAAAAAAAAAGATTATTAATTGTAAAAGAATAAATAATATAAAAAAGGACTATTCTTAATAAAAGAATAGCCCTTTTTTAATATTATGTTGCACAAGTGCTTAAGAATCAGCAGTTTCTGCTTTATAGGCATCCACTAATTCTTTTTGAACATCATGTGGAGTTTGTGCATATTCAGAAAACTTTCTGGAAAACTTGGCCTTACCTTGTGTGATAGATCGCAAACTTGAAGAATAGTTGTATAATTCTTTCAAAGGTATTTTTGCGGTAATTTTTTGATAATGACCTTCCGTATCCATGCCTTGAATAATGGCTCTTCTTGTATTCAAATCACTCATCACGTCACCCATGACATCATTATCACAGAGAATATTTACTTCATAAATAGGCTCCATAATTTGTGGGCCTGCTCTGTGGAAGGCGTTTTTGAATCCTTGCGCTGCAGCAATCATAAAGGCCATATCGTTGGAGTCAACGGCGTGCATTTTTCCATCATAAATGGAGACCCTGATATCTCTACAATTAGAACCGGTCAGTGGCCCTTCTTCCATTCTTTGAAGAATTCCTTTTTTGATGGCATTTGCAAATCTTGCATCAATCGAACCCCCAACAATACACCAATAGAAAGCTAGTTTTCCACCCCAAGGCAAATCTTCCACTTCTTTTTTTCGCACTGTTAAGTTGGCCGGGTCAGGCATAGCTTCGTAGTAAGGTTCTATTCTCATGTGTACTTCTGCAAATTGACCGGAACCACCACTTTGCTTTTTGTGTCTGTATTGCTCTTCTGCCATTTTTGTGATGGTCTCGCGGTAGGGTATTTTGGGTCTTTCAAAAACAAAATCTACATTATATACTTTATTCGCTTTATATTTTACTATATCAAAATGTAGTTTTCCCTGTCCATGAAGGATTGTTTGCTTCAATTCTTTAGAAAATTCGACTATTAATGTAGGATCTTCTTCATGGATGGAGTGAAGAGCCTTAGCCATTTTTTCTACATCCGAAGATGAAGGAGCGACTACTGCCGCCCGGTGTCTTGGAGCAGGAAATTTGATTTCTTCAATCTTTCTGTTAATTCCTTTTGGATTAAGTGTGTTATTGGTATGTGTATTTTTTAGTTTGACCGTAACCCCCAAATCTCCGGCTAATAATTCGTCTTGGTGTTCTCTGAGTTTTCCGTTCGCTATATAAATTTGGGAAAATCTTTCCGTCGTTCCATTTTCGGCATTGACTAATTCTTGACCGGTAGCTATTTTTCCGGACATGACTTTGAAGTATGAAAGGTTTCCTACTCCGGGTTCAGACATGGTTTTGTAAATGAAGAGTGAAGTGTCTCCATCTTTACTACATTTTATTGTAGTACCATCTTGTAATTTAATGTCATCTCTATCCGCCGGTGAGGGAGCAATATCATTAAGAAATCCCATAATTCTACCGGAGCCCATATTTTTTTCAGCGCTTGCGCAAAAAACAGGGAATACATCATGATTAACAAGTCCTTTAGTAAGTCCTTCAGCTAATTCATCTTCTGTAAGGCTACCATCTTCAAAGAATTTTTCCATTAAGGCTTCATCATTTTCAGCGGCAGCTTCTACCAATGCATTGTGCATATTTTGAGCTTTTTCCTTTTCGTTTTCGGGAATAGGCTTTTTTTCCGGTTTTCCACCATCTGGTGGGAAAACATACATGACCATTCTTAAGGCATCGATGATGGTATTAAAATCCTTACCTGGATTTAATGGATATTGAAAAGGAAGTACCTTGTTGCCGAATCTTTGTTTAGCTTGCGCCAAAGTATCATCAAAATTAGCATTTTCATGATCTACCTGATTAATTACAAAAATCATGGGTGTTTTATAATCATTGGTGTAATCCCAAAGAATTTCTGTACCTACTTCCACACCGCTTTTGGCATTCAATATCATGACGCCTGTATCCGCTACTTTCATTGAAGAAATAACTTCGCCAACTAAATCATCTAATCCCGGAGTATCCATGATGTTGATTCTGTTGCCCCGCCAATTCAAGTGCATTAGAGAAGAAAAGATAGAATTTTGCTTTTCTTTTTCAATGTTTGTAAAATCGGAGATGGTGTTACCTTCTTGGATGGTACCGCGTCGCTTAATGGCGCCTGCTTCAAATAACATAGTTTCGGCAAATGTTGATTTGCCTGAACCCGAGTGTCCAAGCAGGACAATGTTTCTGATTTTTTTAGTTTCCATTATTAGTTTTTTTTATTGACAAATTGTCGGATTTTTGCTTTCCGGCGGAATTATTTACTTCGGTCTAAAGTTAGTTAAAACCCTTTTGTTTTACAAATTTGGATAGTGCAAATTTTATCTTATTGATTAGTATAGTCTATTTGGGTGATTAGCGTCATATTTTTTAAATAGTACGTAAGTTCAATACCTAAAATGTCTATTTTTTTGCGTGTTTGAAAAAATGGCATTTTTCGTCCTTTTGGGACAAAATGAGAGAAAAATGACTAGGTTTTTGATTGGGTTGTTTCTTTAATAGTCAAAGCCAAGTTGTCTTCTTTGTTTCAACCCCCTTCCGATATTTCTGTCAGGACATGCCGGATTAACGAGTAAAATCAAATTACATCTGTAGTCCCAAAATAATGCAATATTGATTGTAGTCCCAAAGTCAGTTGGTTACTCCGAGTAGTGAAGTGCAACAAGCATTATGTGCACTTTATGCTTTTAACATAAAAATTTGTTACTACCAACCCATTGGGCGCAGTCGGAGTTGTCCCCATTAGACACTTTTCGATAATTTGCAATTGGCGCAAGTTTCTGGAAAAACGTATAAACTTAGGCTCATGGTTTTTATTTAGTTTTTTCCACCCCCAAATTTGCTTTAAGTTCCGGAAGTCACCGGACTGCCGGGGGGGGGCAAATTCGACCCCGCCAGCGGGGGGACATGCGGGACATACATGCACGACATACATACACGACAGGCATGGCTTTTTAGTAAATTTTGGGTGGGAAAGTATCCCCAATGCCAAAAGTACAATGACTCAGTTTTCGTCATATTGTGTTGAGCGCATTTTAACCTAGACAGATTTCTTTTTTTTCTTAGTGTAATCTTAGTGCATTCTAAATTGGTCTTAGTGGTAAGGAAAACGCATGAACCACCCCTTAATAGTACAAAGTTGAGCCCAAGAAATTGAAAAAGAGCTGATTATCATCTAGTTATAATTAGTTTTCCTTTTTATAATCAAGATTTATTCTAATTTTTTATGTTAAATCAGTTTGTTATTTGTCGAAATGTAGCGGGCAAAACCCGACTGCACCCCAATTCATGGAGTTGGGATAATATGTTCAAGTTGGGATTTCTTACAAATATTTTTGCCAATTGAACCTATCTGAAGAGATGGGCTATATCTTTAGAAGAAGATAATAGGAGTTGGTATCGCTCTGTAGTGATACAATTCAATAGCAGAATAGATAAGAAACCAAGAGATATATTCTGCTTATGCAAAGCATTTGGGAGTGACTCCTAAAATAGAAATCGTCCTAAATCATAAGAATGTTCCACGTGGAACATTCTATCGTTTCATCAAATAGCCCTTAAATTCATCAAAATGGATAGAGATTGGTATAGAAACTTTACCTTTTTTCGCAAGGATAGGGTATGAAACGTTGTGGAATAATTACTTTATCAGCAATGGGAGAAGGAGTGTATCTAGGAACTTTACAGGATGAGCCTTTCTTCAAATTGATTTGTTTTAAAAGAAAGGGGGACATATTAACTACATATCAAGACATTTTGAGTGAATCTTGACAAAGAAAAG
>Ga0256832_1001121_pt1 | contig 18077 bp, 15 predicted proteins | sample 134614metaG_FD_190534 | JGI IMG/M metagenome (GOLD analysis project Ga0256832, IMG submission 190534) | Hydrothermal vent microbial communities from Lau Basin, Pacific Ocean - 134-614 | ecosystem: Environmental > Aquatic > Marine > Hydrothermal vents | place: Pacific Ocean: Lau Basin | collected...
CGTCCCCACGCGCGACACTTTGAAGGTCTCGCGTACTTCCAGATGTCCCAGAACCACTTCGTTTTCTTCCGGCCGTAGCATACCTTCCAGAGCCAGACGTATGTCATTAACCGCATCGTAAACCACACGGTAGATATGTATATCGACCCCTTCCTTGACGGCCAGTTCCTTGGCTTTGGCATTAGCCCGCACATGGAAACCGATAATCACGGCATTGGAGGCCGAGGCCAGCAGCACATCCCCTTCGGAAATGGGCCCGACGGCCTTACGCACGACATTCACTTCCACTTCCTGGGTGTTCAGCTTTATAAGTGCGTCGGACAGGGCTTCGGCGGAGCCGTCCACATCGGCCTTGACCACAATATTGAGTTCCTGGGTTTCACCCAACTTAATCTGTTCGGAAATCTGGGCCAGTGTTTTATGACGGTGGGTCTTGGCTTCCTGCTCACGGTGCAACTGCTGCCGCTTGGTGGCAATTTCCCGCACACTGCGTTCATCCTTGCGCACCACAAACTTGTCACCGGCCTGCGGCACTCCGGTAAAGCCGACCACGACACCCGGTTGCCCCGGCGCCAGTTTTTTCAGCTTCTTTCCGTGCTCGTCCAGCAGGGCGCGCACTTTTCCGTAGTATTGCCCGGCCACGAAATTATCACCCACGCGCAGGGTTCCGGATTGTATCAGCACCGTGGCGATGGGGCCCTTGCCCTTATCCAGACGGGATTCGATAACAAAACCCTGAGCCATCTTATTGGGATTGGCCTTCAGTTCCAGCAATTCGCTTTCCAGTAAAACCTTTTCCAGCAGTTCCGGTATGCCCTGCCCGGTTTTGGCGGATATTTCCGCCGACTGATAAGGGCCGCCCCAATCTTCCACCAGCACATTGCGCTCGGAAAGTTGCTGTTTGATCCGCTCGGAGTTGGCGCCGGGCTTATCTATTTTATTTATGGCGATTACAATTTTCACACCGGCGGCTTTGGCATGATCCAAAGCTTCGTCAGTTTGAGGCATGACGGCGTCATCGGCGGCGATAATCAGAATAACGATATCCGTTACCTGGGCCCCTCTGGCACGCATGGCCGTAAAAGCTTCGTGACCCGGAGTATCGAGAAAGGTAATTTTCTTGCCCTGGTATTCCACTTCATAGGCGCCCACATGCTGGGTTATACCACCGGCTTCTCCGGCGGCCACATTCGATTTTCTCAGATAGTCCAGAAGTGATGTTTTACCGTGATCCACATGTCCCATAATGGTTACAATCGGCGGACGCGGTTCCAGCAGGGCCGGGTCTTCCTCTTCTTCTTCTTCCTCGTCATCCACAAACTCGGTGACCTTGTGCTCTTCAACCTTGTAACCGTATTCTTCGGCCAACAACTGGATCGTATCGATATCCAGCCGTTGATTGATGGATACCACCAGCCCCAGTTCAAGGCACTTCATTAAAATCTCGGAAACGGGAACATCCATCAAATTGGCCAGATCATTGGCCGAGATGAATTCGGTCACCTCAATAATATTCTCTTCAATCAGTTCCCCTTCGACCTCTTTAACCTTTTTCTTGTGCTTAGGCTTTTTAGTCTTGGTATCCAGGGAGGCCAGTGTTTTTTTCAGGGTATCCTGAACGGCCTTGGCATCAATATTTTTACGTTTCTGTTTTTTACTTTTACGCTTACGGGCGGCGCCGTCGCCATCAATTCCCAGAACACGCAGATCGGGCTTTTTCGAGCCTCTCTTCTTGCCGTCCTTGCGGATCATTTCCAGGGCTTTTTGTCTTTTCTTTTCTTTCTCGGAAAGACTTTCGGCTTCATGCCCTTTTTCTTTTTTCTTCTTTACCTCTTGTTTTACCGGAGCTGCCGGAGGAGATACTTTTTCAGGAGCGGGTTTAGCTCTTTTGGTGGGATCGGTATAAGGTACCTGTTTGCGGATGACCGGTTTTTCAGTTTTTTCGGCTTTTTTGGGCTTGTCAATCTCTTTTTCGCCCGGCTCTTCCGGGGCGACGGCAACAACTTTCTCCGGCTCTTCCCCGGGCGTGCTTTCCGGTTTGGGCGCGGGCGCCACTTCAGGTTCGGGCACAGGTTCCGGCTCCGGTTCCGGCCGGGAAAGTTCTTCGGCCCGCACCTCGATGGACTCTTTTATCGCTTTAAGATAGTCGGACTCGGCCTCTTTTTCCTTGCCTGTTTCCGGGACAGCTTCACCTTCGGCCTTTTTTTCTTCCTCGGCCCGGCTTTTCTTCTCACGCCGTTTTTCCGCTTTTGCTTTATCCGTGGCAAAACGCTCCACCAGTTCCAGATAATCTTCTTCCGAAACAGACGAGTTCGGCCCGCTGACCTTTACGCCTTTTTCCTGCAAAAACTGACTGACCGTTTCATGGCCAACGTTTAGCTCTTTACATATTTTAAATAGTTTATACTTTTTAGCTGCCGCCATTTATTCTCCAAACATATCCATTATTCGCCGGCATCATCCGTTGCGAACTCTTGAATAATTTCCCATATTTTTTCTGCTGTCTTAGGCCCGATACCGGGCAGGGCCAAAAGGCCCTCCATCTCTAATTCTAAAATTTTCTGCCCATCGGTCACACCGGCATCGATCAACTTGGTCTTGATGGAATCCGCCAGTTCAAGCTCATCGACGGTGGGCATACCGATCGACGCGCTTTCGGAATCGTATTCCGACTCCTTGATCGGTTCAATCTGATAGCCGGTCAATCGCGATGCCAGACGCAGGTTTTGCCCGTTACGCCCGATGGCGATAGCCATTTGATCATCCGGCAATACCGCCACGGCCATCTTCTCTTCACGATTCACGATGATTTTTATCGGCTTGGCCGGTGTCAGGGCACGCATGATGAAGATTTCCGGCTCCGAAGAGTAGTTGATGACATCGATCTTTTCATTATTAAGCTCACGAACGATCGCCTGAATACGGCTGCCCTTGGTTCCCACACAGGCGCCAACCGGATCGACACGGCGGTCAATGGATTCCACGGCCACCTTGGCGCGATCACCGGGTTCACGAACCACATTGCGTATGATAACGATGCCGTCATCAATCTCATTGACTTCCAGCTCGAGCAGACGGATCAGGAACTTACTGTCTCCCCGGCTGACAATAATCTCCGGGCCGCGCCCGTCATTGCGTACTTCCTTGATGATGGAACGTACCGTATTGCCCCGGCGCAGGCGCTCGTTATATATCTGCTCTTCCCGGGGTAAAAAGACCTCGGTTTTATCCACATTGATATAAATGCCGCGCTTATGGATTTGATGTATGTCGCCGATGATGATTTCACCGATACGGTTTTCATACTCTTCGACAATATTTTCACGCTCAAAATCACGAATACGCTGATTCAGATTCTGCTTGGCGGAAATGATCAAGCGGCGCCCAAACTCTTCCGGATCGATAACTTCAACGATTTCTTCTCCCAGTTCGGCGTCCTCATCGATTTTCAGGGCGTCCTCAAGCGTAATTTCCGTTACCGGATTTTCCACCGTTTCCACCACGGTTTTTTCCTGGTAGATTTCGATATCGCCTTTGTCAATATTGACGATGACGTCAAAATTTTCCGCGCTGCCATATTTTTTTTCAATCATGGCGATAAAAATGTTTTCCAGCATATCGCGCAGATTTTCTTTTTCGATTTTTTTATCTTTTGCTATCTGTGTGATAGCTTCCATAATCTCAAGATTCATCAGGGTTGATTACCTCCAGCAGGTTACCATTGTAACTTTATCTTTGCTTCTATAATGTCCCGGCGGTTAATAATCATTCGTTTTTTTTTATCCGCCAGTTCCAATTCATTCTCATCAAAACGGATCAGTTTTCCGCTAACCGTTTCGGTTATTTCATCCGCTTTGTACTTCACTTTTAAATTTCTACCGATATTCTTCCGGTACTGAAAGTCCTTTATCAGCGGCCGGTCAAGCCCGGGTGATGAAACATCGATCCGGTACTGTACGGGAAAACTTTCATCAATATCAATTTCATCCTGCAAGGCCCGTGAAAGCTTAACACACTGATCCAGGGTTATCCCTTCTTCCGTATCGGCATAAACCATGTAGACCGGACGTTTACCGTCACCTTTCACTTCAACATCCACCAGGATAACCCCTTGCCTTTCGCAGGCTTTTTCCACAAGCGGTACTATTTTTTCCCGGAGGGACATGGCTACTCCATAAACAAAAAAAGTGGGCAGAACCCACTTCAAGTCGATAACTTCAAGCAAGCATTGAATTTAAGCTACCAATCCTGCTTATGCAAATTTTTAGAACAGTCCTTAATATATAATAAAAGGGGATACGAGGTAATTTTTTTTATACGGGCCGCAAGGTCAAAAAGAATAAAACACACCCGGCATAAATACCGGGTGTGTAAGGTAGAATTAAGACACTATGCTTTTTTGAAGTTTTCGGCAACTGCTTCCCAGTTGATCACGTTAAAAAAGGCATTCAGGTAGTCCGGACGGCGATTCTGATAATGCAGGTAGTAGGCATGTTCCCACACATCAACACCCAGTACCGGTGTCCCTTTGAAATCCGAAATATCCATCAGGGGATTGTCCTGATTGGCGGTGGAACCCACCTTCAGGTTTCCGCCGGCATCAACCACCAGCCAGGCCCAGCCGGAACCAAAGCGGGTCGCCCCTGCTTTTTTAAAGGCTTCGGCAAAACTTTCGAAAGACCCGAAAGCCTCATCGATGGCTTTGGCCAGGTCACCTTTGGGACGGCCGCCACCGTTACCGGACATGATTTTCCAGAAGAAGGAATGATTCCAGTGACCACCGCCGTTATTTCTGACAGCGGTTTGAATTTCCGAAGGCACGGCGGACAGAGCGCCGATAAGCTCCTCCAGTGATTTGCCTTCGAGTCCCACATTGCCGCTAATGGCATTGTTCAGATTGTTTACATAGCCGGCGTGGTGCTTGCCATGATGTATTTCCATGGTGCGGGCATCAATATGCGGCTCCAGCGCATTGAAGTCATACGGCAGATCCGGTAAAGTGAAAGGCATAATATCTCCTTGTTATAATTTTAAAATTCTATAAAACCGTTTCGGTTGCTACGGTTATAAAACCATCTGCTCAGGAAAAGTATTCCCGAAAAGATGATGGGAATGGCAATTAGGGCCACTAATATTCTCGGAAAGATAATAACGGTTATACCAAATAAAACCAGCCCCAGCCCAACCCAGGGAAAGGACTGACCGAAATTTGAAAAGTTACCCCGATATGTTTTTCTCATTTTTGTTTCCTTTAATTTATTTGTGTCGGTTGGTTCCAGACGGATGAAACGGCCATATACTCGATAAGGGCCATATTTTCATCTATTCGGATTGTGAATTCCAGGTCTCCTCTCTCAGACCCTTTTTTTAAACCGCCCTGCTCTATGCGCAGGAAGTCACCATCCTTTGTCCGCGGTGGAATTTCCAAACGAAGGGACTTTCCGTCCGGACCGGCAAAGGTGCGCACACAACCGGAATAAGCCTCCGCCGGACTGAGTGGCAATTCCGCTTTTATGTTCAGTTGATCGATTTGATAAAAGGGATGATCCAGCAAACTCACCTGCAAAATAAGCTCACCGGATTGCCGGCCGGATGCATGTCCGGAGCGGGGCTCTTTTAAACGCAACAGTTGTCCATCGTATAAACCTTTTTTCAGGTTGAGCTTTATCTTTGACCCTCCGGGCAGTTGTATTTTTATACTTTTCCCGGATAAAGCCTGCTCCAGCGTTAAGGGCAATTTTTTGTAACGGGCTTCCTGTGTCATTGTCTTATCTCGTGTTAAACTTTTTGACAATAGATATACAATATCCGTGCCAAAACCACCTATATTTTTTACATCCTGTTGTTTTTTAATTATTTACGACAATAACATATTTTTGTTCTAAAAAAAAGCCTGACGATTAGACCGATATTTTTCACACAACAGGTTTATTTGACACGCGCCGGAATGGTTCCTGTCACACCCTCGATCTTTATCAGTTCCGCTGTAATATGCCCCACAAGTATTTCACTGGTCATTTGCACGGGTATACGCAAACTGTCATCGGTCAGCCAAATTTTTAGATTGCCCTTTTTCTGGAACAGCCCCTCGCCTTTTATTTTCGGCTCGATGACCACACAGCGAAAGGTGCCCGCTTCCACCTCGATGGTCTCCCGCCTGTAAATCTCAACTTTCAGGTCATAGACTTTTTTCTTTTCATGATTGATCAGATATTGCGGTTTTCCCGGTTCCAGGGGTAACAGGCGCACATAATAAAATGACGACAGGACATCCTGAGCAAACGGGGGCACCTTCACATCATAGACCTTGCGGCTGCGCACGCGCATATTGTTATGATAGCGAATTTCTTCAACCCGGGCCAGGGAATCCCCGGGAAAATAATCGGTAAAAAGGTCGGCCTTGTAGTTCCCTTCCCGCAGTTTCTTCTCAAAGCGGACGGGATAAAACTTTCCGGGAATGACATAGGAGTTCACTTCATCGCGCACCTTGTAAATCCAGTCGAAGCCGCTGGCGCTTCTGGCCGAGGTTTTAAACCGGTAGACGGGGACGGAATCCCGGATCACCGTTTTGTGCACCCCCATTACGGCCTTACCGGCGGTGATAAAACCATAACGCAGGCGAAAGGTGAGCTTCTCGCCGTCTTGAAACGGCAGGGCATCCGGTGTAAAGTATCGCCCATGGGCCGTGCTGTCCTGGCCGAAAAGAGAAACGGCCATTACCCCCAGCAACAATACAACTGTTTTCATTTCAATCTCCCGCTTAATTTAAGCCGTTTCGATAAACTGCGACTGTGTCAGCGAACGGTATATGCCGGATTTTTCCAGCAATTCCTTGTGCGTACCGGTTTCCACAATTTCCCCCTGCCGCATCACAACAATTTTGTCCACATTGGTTATGGTGGAGAGACGATGAGCGATGACCAAAACGGTCCGTTTTTTCATCAGGCGGGTAATGGCCTTTTGAACCAGGCGTTCCGATTCGGTATCCAGGGCCGATGTCGCCTCATCAAGAATAAGAATGGGAGGATTTTTTAATACCGCCCGGGCAATGGAAAGACGCTGCTTTTGTCCGCCTGAAAGCTTGTTGCCCCGTTCTCCAACGATGGTATCCAATCCCTGATCCATGCGACGGATAAACTCCCAGGCATTGGCGATCTTAGCGGCTTCAATGATCTCCTCATCACTGGCATCCGGCTTGTCATAACCGATATTGGCCCGGATGGTGTCGTTAAACAAAATAGATTCCTGGGTTACAATACCAATCTGCTGTCTTAAAGACTTTAGGGCTATATCCTGAACATTGATACCGTCGATGGAAACGGTGCCCCGTGTCGTATCATAAAAGCGCGGGATCATGTCGACCAACGTTGACTTGCCGGCACCACTATGGCCGACAAAAGCAACCGACTGCCCTTTTTCAATGGTCAGATTGATATCCTTTAGCGCATAGGTTTCCTCTTCATTGTAGCGAAACCAGACATGATTGTAGACGATATTCTTTTTAAATCCCCGGATTTCCAGCGCTCCCGGCTTTTCATAGACTTCGGGAACGGCATCCAAGGCCCCAAAGACACGCTCCGCGGCCGCCATCCCCACCTGGATGACACTGTTCATCTGAGAAACATCCTTTAAAGGTTGAAACAGGGTAACCAGAAAGATCAGATAGCGCATGAAATCATCGGCCATCAGTTCTCCTTCGTACACCATGCCCCCTCCGTACCATAACAGGGCTATCAGGACGATGACCACCAGGGATTCGTTTAGCGGCGAAGTGAGATATCCTATGCGGTTGGCCCGGAAATTTATGCGAAAAAACTTGTAATTGGCCTTCTCAAACTTATCGATCTCTTTCTCTTCATTGGTAAAAGCCTTGACGATGCGTATGGCGTTTACCGATTCCTGAAAAACGGACAGCACCTGGGCTATCTGTTTAAACACCCGGCGGCTGCGACGACGGATCACCTTACCGATATTGACGATCACCAGTGCAATAAGCGGCACGACCGTCAGCGTAATCAGGGAAAGCTTCCAACTGATCATCACCAGAATGACCAGATTGGTCACGATCTGCATTGGGGCAAGCATCATACGCCCGAAACTGTTGTTCAGCATATCCTTCATGGCCTTGCCGTCATTAAACAAAATAGAGGTGGCTTCCCCGGAATCATGCTTTTCAAAATATGAAAGCGGCAGGTGCAGAAAGGCCCGGTTCAGGGCATTGCGTAAATCGACGATTATTTTAAGCTCGATAAAATTCAAAAGGAGTCTTCTGAAATAGGCAATGATGTTTTTCATCAAAAAGGTAACCAGAATCAGCAGACACACCATTTTTAGCGTATCATACTTATCATCCCGTACAATCAGTTTCTTAATGAAGAGGTTTATCTCTTTGTAAAAAGAATTCTTCCCATCCAGCAGGTTTTCAAGCCCCTCGGTTCCGGAACGGTTATTCTGCTCCGGTTGGCTTTCCATCTGTATGCCCTGAGGTTCAAACAGTTCACGAATGAAATCCACGGAAATCCACAGGGAGGCGCTGTTAAAGATGATATAGAAAAAAGTCAACAGAATGGAAAGGGAGATCAATCTCCAGTGCGGCTTTAAAAATTGCAGGACTCTTAAATAGAATTTCATCTCTAAATTCAACTTTCACGTATAAGGTTCAGCATAGCCCGCCCGCGCTCTTTCCACAGATACTTCTCTCCCGTTTGCCGGCAGGCATCAACAAATTGCTTATATTTCATCTCATCGGCAAATATTTCAGTAATGGCCGCGGCCAGGGCCTTGCCGTTTTCCGCTTCCACCAGTATTCCTTCATGGCCGTTTTTTATAAAATCCCGAATAGAGGGAAGATCGGAACCAATAACCGGCGTCGTATGCGAGAGATAGTCAAAAAGTTTATTGGGCGCCGTAAGATAGCGGTTATAAAAGATATCCGTCAAAGGCATTACCCCCACGCTTATTTTTTTTAAAAGTGTGTTAACCTCCTTAAACGATATCCATCCGGTTATTTCCACCCTGCTCTCCAGACCCTTTGCGATTATATAGCTCTCTATTTCCTTTATCTCTGTCTGATTGCGTCCACCGATGAGTATCACCTGGTAGTCGCCGCCGTCATTTTGGAGGATATCCAGGGCATCGATCAGCACCTTAACCCCTTTTTTCAGTTGCAGGCTCCCGCTATAGCCCAACAAGCGCCGGCGGAACCGGCCGGGATCGTAATCCTCAAAGCGTACAAACCCCGGCGGACTGGCCATAACAGGCAACGCGGGAAAGTAACGGCGATACAGCTCAGCCTGCGACTCCTGCAGACAAAGCAGGCCTGACAATCGTCCGATATACCTTTTTTCCAGTAGATGATACTTCCGGGCATTCCTGGGATTTAAATCGGGACGCAGGGAAAGATCGACATAAAAGTTATGCGGCTGATAAAATACGGGGATGCCCAGCCGGGAGCGGAGACGCGCCAAATAGGGTAAGGCGCCCGGATCGCGCGAGATAACCGCATCCAGGGGCGTTGTATTGTGCATGCGCCGCAGGTGTTTAATAACATCACGGTAAAACCACTGGTTGGAACGTATCCCCCATTTTTTTTGTACCGGTAAAATATGCCAGTTCAATAGCGGCGGTGAATCCATGCCAAACAAGCTCTGCACATCCCCGCAACTAAAGTCCGGGTGGTTCGCCTGAACAAAAAGGTGGGTTTCCGCCCCGGCCTGAGCCAGCCCCAGCGCGTTAAAAAAGGTAAAATTGACGGCCGGAAGAGCTTCATCCATCTTGACTTTATTCAGATAGGCAATACGCATCATCCTACCCTTTTCCCGGAAGACGACCGGCAATATCCTGGCTAACGTCTTGCATAAATTTCAGAAAAATCCGGCGATATCCGTTCTTTGTTTCATAAAAGGCCTGCAGGGGAGACAAATCGCCTCCCAACAGGCGTTCCATTCTGTCTTGCAAATGCCTTTCCAACCGTGGATCGTTAATATCCAGATTCCAATCCGATAAGCCAAAAGTATCGGAGAATCCCTTGCCCCGGGCGTCCAGATTTATATTTATAAACGGCTTTCCCATGCCCGCGGCCAGAATGGAGGCATGCAAACGCGAACCGATTACCAGCTTAACCTGTTGGTAAAAGGAAAAAAAGTCATCAACATAGTTGGAAAAGAAAATACGCTCTTCGGGAAAATAGTTTTGGGCCAAAGGAACATCCCGGTCATCATGACAACTGATGATGGGGTTGAGTCCCCTTGCCCTTACCAGCCGGACTATCAGGCGTACCGTTTCCAACAGCCGGTCAAACTCTGCCCGGTTGTTTCGGCGAACAACCGGAAAAGGAAAAGTTATGGCCACATCGTCGCTTTCATTCAGTGCAAAGGGTGCATCAAACAGATACATCGCCGGACAGCCGGTAACCACGGCCTTTTCATATCCCAGCTTTATCAGGAAATCCCGGGTGTAGTTATCACGTACCGATGAGAGACGGGTTGCTTCATTTGCCAGCCGTATATGCTCATAATATTCTTTTTTTTCAATATGTGGCGGCGCGTCTATGTTTTTTGAAGAAACCCCCAGACCGATAAAATAGAGCGGCGGTTGCAACTTGCTGATCTCATCCGGCAGAATTCTCAGCGACCAGTTGTTGTACTGATCCGAACCACCGACAATAACGGCATCGGCATAGCGGTTGCTGAAATTGACATTTTCCCCTGTCAGCCTCACCGGCTTTCCCCACCCCCGGTTAAAAGCGCAGGGCTTGGGAATGAAAGTGGCTCCGGGTAAAAAACGGGTCAGATGCTGCCTGATAGAGCGTATGACGAAATGATCCCCCGCGTTAAAGGTGTGCGGACAATAGTGGTGGATGATATAGCTCTTCCGGTCGATTTTCTGCAGTGACCGCGCCTCATCAAAACCGCGAACCTTAATCTTCTTCTTAAATATTCTCATCATTCCTTCTCATCAATAATTTTCATCAGGCGGCCGGCCAGGGCTTGCCAGGTATATTCATTCAATATCCTTTCCCGCCCGGCTCTTCCCATGTTGCGGGCCCGGGCTTTATCACCCAAAAGGATATCCAGCCGTTCCTCAATCGCCTTCACATCCGTTGGCGGCACCAGATAGCCGGTTTCCCCGTCCACAATGGCGTCCACCACCCCGCCCGAGGCGCCGCCGATTACCGGCTTTTCGCAAGCGTTGGCCTCCAGATAAGTGATACCGAAACCTTCCGTATCTCCGGCGATTTCCCGGCTGGGCATGATATAAACATCGGCCAGATTGTAGAACACCGGCAACTCGGCGCTGTCCACATAGCCGGTAAAGGTAACATGCTGCTCCAGCTTAAGTTTCCGGGCAAGCTCCCTGAGTTCGTTTATAAAGGCTTCATCGCCCGGGCCACAGATGATATAGCGCAGAGGGGCATATTTTTTAACCAGCGGCTCCAGGGCACGGATCACATAATCATGCCCCTTGCGGCGGATGACCCGGGCCAGGGTCAGGATCACTTTTTCGTCCTCCGCCAATCCATAACGCTCTTTCAGCGGGGATATATCCATTCCCGGCTGAAAACGGACGGCATCAACTCCGTTGGGCAAAACCCGGCAATGTTCTTCAGGCAGGTTATAGCGGCTGACAGCTGCCTCCCGGGTGAATCTGCTGACGGCAATGACCTTATGGCTGCCCAACAGCGTGCTTTGCAGCCACCGTCTTTTTATCAACGGCATCTTGCGCGTCACCTCCAGGCCGTGGATGACCGTCACCAGCTTTACCCCATGCCGGCGGCACAGGTGCTTCAAGCCACGGGCCACATTCCAGGTGGTGGCGATCACGATATCCGGCACCTCGCTTCTTAAGCGGTTCTTCAGGGATTGACGGCAATAGTAACTGCGCCCCTGTTTCCAGTTCTGCCCTTCGATAAAACAGACCTCAAACGGCCGGCCCGCGGCCCGGACGGGAAAATCGGCCCGCCGCCGGGTAAACACGCTCACCCGGTGCCCCGCTTCGGCCAGGCTTTGCGCCATCCCCAAAGCCCACTGGGCAATACCGCCGCTATAGGGCGGGAAATCTTCCGAAAATATATATATCTTTTTTATGATACTTTCCTGCGTTTTAATTTTCGTCTTTCCGGAATCTGTCGCTATAAACCTATTCTACCGGTCGGCGGTCAAAGCGTTCAAGGCCTTAATCACTTCCCCGACAGAAATTGACAACAAACATTCATTAATTCCGCGTTCACACACATCGCGGTTATCATACTGACGGCATGGACGGCAATCAATTTCATGAAGGATCACCCGCATGCCTGAACCCATGGGGCGAATACGTTCGAAATTACCCGGCCCCCATAAAATAATCGAGGGCTTGTGCATCAGGGCCGCCAGATGCATGGGGCCGGAATCATTACCGACAAAAAAGGCGGCATGCTCCATGGCCCGGATCAAATCACCGATACTCCGTGTAAGCAATATTGACGTTCCTTTTCTCTCCGCCAGGGCCCGGGTGAAAAAATCCAGAATATCTTTCTCCGACTCATGAATGAGCATGCGTACCTCAAAGTCCTGTGTTTCCAGATATTCCGCCAGTTGCAAAAAACGTTCCGCGGGCCAGCGACGGGGTTTCCATTTGGCCCCGGGATGTAACAGCACATACCCCTTCCCGGAAACCGCCGGGTCGTCTCCGGGAAGTTCCGTTTTAATTCCGGCCATCTTAAAAAGCTGCTGAAAACGCCGGGTCACATGTTCCTCCGGCGCAGCGTTATAAACCGCCGTATAAAGAGACCTGGCCCCTTTATAATAGCGGTTATTCTCAATCATGCCCAGCCGTATTAAAGCGGAAGGCCGGGAAGCCCACCAGGCAGCCAGGGGCTGAATGGAGGTGGAAATAACCGTATGATATTGCTGTTCCATCAGCTTTGTGGCCACCGGATCGCGCTGCAGCTTTTCCCAATCCCGATGTGGCGCTTCCCATATGCGCTCCACCCCGGTAAAATGGCGCCACAACTCCGCCAGCCCCTTCCCTACCAGTAAATCTGTCTGATATCCCTGCTCCACGGCCTGGCGGACAAAGGGGATCAGCGTGCAGGCATCCCCCAAAGGGGAAAGTTGAATGATCAACAGCTTTTTTTGATCCACGCGCGCCGTTTTAAAAAAACGCACCCGGAAATATGCCCGCAACATGGCCTGATATTTTTCAAAATTAACCGCCACCACTGACCTCCCGGAAAATACGCGTTAATTCGTTACGCATTCGTGTCATGGAAAACATGTCTTCCACCTTCCGCCGGGCCCGTTGTCCCAATTTATCCCGCAGGGCCGGCCTATCATACAATTTCTTCAAGGCCTGATGTAAGGACCGTTGAGCTCTGGTGATTAAAAGGCCTTCTTCCCCATTGGTAATTACCTGCTCCGCGCCCCCGGCAGCGGTGGTAATGACGGCGCATTTCAGATACATGGCTTCCAGCAAAGCATTGGAGATCCCCTCGTTCCCGGAAAGCAGCACAAAAATATCCGCCCCGGCATAATAGGCGTAGGGATTGGTCTGATAGCCGCAAAAAACGACCCGCCTCTCCAGCCCGTATTCCCGCACCTGTTCCCGTAAACGGTCCGCTTCCGGCCCGTCACCCAAAATCCATAAACCGGCCGGCTTCTCCCCGCCCTCATCCATCCAGGCCTTAAATCCCGCCAGCAGAATGTCGAACCCCTTGCGGGCGATCAGCAAACCCGAGGCCGCCAGCATCACCGGGAACGGTTTTTCCACCGGGGTTTTGGCCGCCTGCTCCAGTTCCTTAAAGTCCAGCCCGTTAAAGATGACATGTACGCGCTCCGGCTCAAGAAATCCGCCGCGCAAAAGCACCTCCTTTATCTGCGGGGCGTTGACGATAAAACCGACACAGTGTTTTTTAAAGATAAAGCGGTTTACGGCGTTATTTCCGATGGGCCGCACAATGCCCAGGCGGACGAAATGAGCCGCCCCCGTCAGCAGGTGCAGCAGCGCTCCGGTCACATAATCTTTGCGTTTTGTGGAGACGATGACATGCACCTTTTCCCGTTTAACAAAGCGATAAAGACGCCACAGGGTCACCATATCCGCCTCGCTGACAAAGGGCAGGCACATGCTGCCCACCGCACCGGGAATCCGCTCGCCTATTTCGGGGGCACGCCAGGCCACGGTTACGCGGTTTTCACCGGCCAGGGCGGCGGCGGCCATCAGGCTCCATTTTTCATTGCCCCCCCAACGACGGGCGGAGTTTAAAAATAAAATATGCATCAGCGCTCTTCCAGCCTTTGATCTAAGCGTTGCCAGGCCTGCCGGACCTGCCCGACGGCAATATCGGCCACCCGTGAAGAGGGAGAGATCACCTGCTCCGCCTCCACGGCATAGGGACCGAAACGGTGCAGATGTTCCACATCGGCCCGGTAGAGACCTACCACCGGCGTATTAAAACAGGAGGCCACATGAATCAGGGAAGTATCCGGCGTGATGATCATCCGCGCCTGTTTTATCAGTTCACCCGCTTCATAAATGTTCCGGGTGTGGGGCGCGCCGATCACATTGGGCAGATGTTTCTCCAGATATTCCTTATCCCCGTGGCGGTCGGGCATGGCCAGAACAATGACCGGCCGGTCGATTTTCGCCAGCAGTTCCGCCCACTTCTCCAGGGGCCATTCCCGCTCCGTTTCCCCGGCACTCAGGTTAACCAACAGACCTTTTTTTTCGCCCAGGGTTTCCGCCACGCGGCATATCTCTTCCCGGCTTTTGTGGGCCGGTAGATAGGGACGAAAATCGCGTACTTTGCTTTCCGGGAAAAGATAGGAAAGGATGGCACAGTTTTTTTCCACGATGGGGGTATGAAAGGGCCAGTCCAGCATCACATTAAAAAAACCGCCGTGCATGGGATGCCGTATCCCGACGCGATAACGGGCCCGTATCAGCCGGGTGTGCAGCAAAAAATTAAAGGAGGGATGATCCTTGGTATTGAACAACACATCAAAGGATTGGGGCCGGATGGCTTTAAAATAGCCCGGATAATCGGTCTTTACGGAGTAGACCCGATCCACATGGTCATCACGTTCAAAAAAACCGGCATTCAGCCCCAGACAAACCACATGGATTTCCACCTCCGGGGCCAGCTTCTTCAGTTCGCGAAACAGCGGCGTCAGCAAAATGGCGTCGCCGAGTTTTTCCTGGGCCAGAATGGCGATTTTAAGCAACGGCCCATCAAAGCTTTTCTTTACGGGCAGGGGCCGCATCAGGGCGCGCATGCTCTTTAAAAGCCAATCCCGCCGGCGGGCACGCTGGTTACGCCGTTTTTCTTTGCGCTCTTTTTTCATCTATTTTTTCCCGGAAAAAAGCTTCCAGTTTTTGAACCATTCCGGGAATGGTGAAGTGACTACGTACATGTGCCAGCCCCGTTTGCCCCATTTTTTCCAAAGTCCGCGGATCATCCAGAACCTTAAGAATTGCTTCGGCCAGGGCGGCGCTGTCCTTCGGCGGGACGATCAAGCCGCTCTCCCCGTCCAGCATTAACTCACGCACACCGTTCACATCGGTGGCCACCACCGCCTTGCCCACGGCCATGGCTTCCATCACCACATTGGGCATGCCCTCATACAGGGAGCTGAGGACGAAGAGATCGGCGCCTTTGGTCAGACTTTCCGTATCCTCACGGAAGCCCAGCAGATGAACCACCTCCTGCAGATTATTCCCGGCGATGCGCTGTTTCAGGGCGGCCTCTTCCCGCCCCTTTCCGGCAATCAGCACCACAAAGTCATCCCGTTTTTGGCGCATCAGGGCCGCCGCGTCAATCAGATATTCAAAACCCTTTTGCCCGCTGAGGCGTCCGGCGGCCAGCAGCACCTTCTTCCCCGGATAGTCCCCGCTAAAGTCATGGGCCGTTACCGCGCTTTTATCCTCAATGCCGTTATATATGACACGGATATGATTTTCCGGAAACCAGCCGAAAGACTCATAGGTTTCCTTGATGCTTTTGGTGTTGGTCACCAGACCGTCCGTAAGGTTGGTCAGGGTTATTTTGTGTTTCCATTCGTTACCGATAAGCTGCACGCCGTGGCGGGCGATAACCACGGTATCTCCGGCCAGCCGCGCCCCCAGACCGGCCACGCGCACATCCTTATTCAGGTTGCAGACCATGACGTCGATCTGCCTGCTCTTTAAAAAGCGGGTCACCTGCCGGGTTTTAACCGGACTGAAATCGGTATAGATACCGATTACTTCCGTGGGTACGCCGCGCTGTTCGGCCCGTTTGAGGATTTCGGCGTTTTTTTTACTGGCGATCCACACCTTATGACCGTTATCCATCAGCCCCCGGGCCGCCTTAGTCATCCACTTTTCCCCGCCGCCAAACTTATCGGCGGAGATGGAATTGATAAACAAAATATTCATGTTGCTTTCACTTTATTTAAAGCCGTGTAATTTAGCGCCGCGGAGCAGTCAGAACAAAAAAGAATTAACGCGGCGGCTATACGCCCCCACTCCGGCCGTTTGTCATTTGCCTGCCCCGCTATCCGCAGGGGATTAAGCCGGGCCGGGAGCAAATGGTTAATACAAAGTAAAAAATACAAAATACAAAATAGAGTTAGTCGGGGGATGGCATTGCCACGCCCGCCATGACGGGCCCGGTCGGATCATAACTCATTTGTCATTTGTCATATTTCATTTCTCATTTGTCATTTGTCATATTTCATTTGTCATTTGTCATTTATCATTCATCCTCTCCCCCCTTCTCCCAATACCCGCCGTCATCCTCAAAAACCCTGCTTTTTCCCCATCCGGTATAGAGCCGGAAAAGACGTCCCATACTGTGACGGTATTTTTTGAACACCCCCTGTCGCAAGCGGCGGTGATCGGTTTCATATACTTTCAGGCTCCCCTTGTAACGCACGCGCCAGCCCGCCTTCTGTATCTGCCAGAAGATATAGGTATCCTCGTTGACGGTAAGGCGCGGATCAAAGCCTCCGGCATCTTCCAGGGCCTGTTTACGGATGAGCATATTGGAACCGCTGCCCAGGGGGATGCGCAGCAAAGCCCCCACCCCCATGGAAAAGCTGTACAGGCGGTAGTACCAGCGATACTTATCCCGGCTCAGCTTGGCGCCCATCACCGCGCCGGTCGCGGAATCCGACAGCCAGTTTTGGAGCCTTTCAAAATAGTCTTCGGCAAAACGGATATCGGCGTCGGTATAGAGCAGCCAGCGGCTGTGGGCCTGTTCCGCCCCCAGTTGCCGGGCCTGCGGTATATTGCATTTTTCGGTAATAATTTCGGTATTGTGCGGACGGGTAATGCGGATCAGCGTGGCGGTACGATCTTCGCCGGAATCGATAACAATGAGCGGAATTTGCCGGGGAATGCTTTGCAAAAAGGTAACGATATTGCGTTCTTCGTTTTTCACCGGCACGATGATGGTAACGTTTTTTAAATCCATAGGGGAAGATAGGGCAAGAGACGGAATATATACAAGGTTTTATAGTATCGGTTCATCAGAACTTTTTTATGGCGCCCACCGCCGGGCCGGAGAAAAGTAGGTTTGCCCGGACGGTCATGTTTTTCTAACTTTGAGCCATGCACAAACTCGAGTATTTTTTGCTGCGGTTTATCTATTCCGTCTTTTCCTATCTGCCCTTTCCGGTGGCCCGGCATTTTGCCAACGGCCTTGCTTTCATCGTCAGCCGCTGGCTTCCCTATCGGAAAAAAATTATCATTGAAAACATGAGCCGTATTTACGGAGAAAAATGGCCCCGGCCGCAAAAGGAGTTTTTGAGGGAGACCTATCGCCATTTTATCTATCTTTGGATAGAATTGATGCAGACCCCCAAGCTGACGCCGGACACTTTTAAGGAACGCATCAAGGTAAAAAATGTTGAAGTGTTGCAAGAAGCGCTGGCGGAAGGCAAAGGCGTGTTGTTGATGAGCGGTCATCTGGGCAATTTCGAGTGGATCAACAGCGGAATCAGTTTGATGCGCTTTCCCTTTGCCGGTATTACCAAGAAGCAATCCAATCCCTATATCAACAAATTTGTAACCGATCTCAGGGAGAAATGGGGCAGCAAGATCATCCATACCAAACA
>Ga0256832_1001122_pt1 | contig 18066 bp, 17 predicted proteins | sample 134614metaG_FD_190534 | JGI IMG/M metagenome (GOLD analysis project Ga0256832, IMG submission 190534) | Hydrothermal vent microbial communities from Lau Basin, Pacific Ocean - 134-614 | ecosystem: Environmental > Aquatic > Marine > Hydrothermal vents | place: Pacific Ocean: Lau Basin | collected...
ACGCTTTCTCGCCGGATGGGAAAGGTCCCGCAGTCAACGAACGCTTCCGGGTGTCGGCATCGGGGTTTACGGATTTTCAGCTGTTGATTTACGATCGATGGGGCCAGGTCATCTACCGGAGTAACGATTATGCCTCCCACGGATGGGACGGCGGGGTGGGCGGACGAGCAGCGCCTGCGGATGTGTATATGTGGCAGGTGGTGTTGACCGACCCCGCCGGCGGGCGGCATCGGGTGTCCGGAATGGTGCAGCTGGTGCGCTGAATGTCTCTTGCTTACTCCGCCGCCGGCCACATCAAATCCGCTGCTATCCGATTGGCCCACAGCATCCCTTTGAGGGTGAGCGGCCATCCTGTATCTGCGGCCTGCATGTGACCAGAGGCCACCCATGCCCCGATGCGCTGATGAAGGTGATTCCGATATCTTTCGGAAAAGCCTGCAAGGGTGGCACGGTCCAGCCCCGTTGCCAGCCGCAGGCGCATCACCAGCCATTCGTTGAACCGGTCGGCTTCGGAAAGGACCTCTTCTTCGTAATAACGTGCGCCGGCGTTCACCCGACGAATGTAAACGGCGTTGTTGGCGATGTTTGTCCGCCGGGCGCGGCCTGTGTAGGAATGCGCCGAAGGACCGATGCCCCAATAGGGCCGACCGTGCCAGTAAATCATATTGTGTCGGCTCTCATATCCCGGTCGGGCGTAGTTGGAGATTTCGTAGTGCCGGAATCCATGGGCTTCCAGTATCTGGTGGGCTGCCTGAAATTGGGCGGCCGCTGTTTCGTCGTCGTGGAGAAAGGTGCGCACGCCGCGGCGGTGCCGGTGGGCCAACAGATTGCGGCCTTCTATGGTCAGCTCATAGACGGAAAGATGGCTGACCGGTAGTGCCGACGCCGTCCGGAGCATCCGTTGCCATGCCGCTGTGGAAAGCCCCGCCATGCCGAAAATCAGATCGATACTTATGTTGTGGATAGGGCCCCGCTCAATCATGTGGAAAGCACGCAACACATCCGACCGCCGGTGCGCCCGGCCCAGAAAGCGAAGGATGCCGTCATCGAGACTTTGCACGCCCAGGCTCAGCCGGTTGATGCCCAGGGCATGCCACTGCCGGAGGCGTTCCGCCGAGATATCTTCCGGATTGCATTCCAGCGTTACCTCCGCCCCCGCCTGCACGTCATAATGCTGGTGAACGGCATGCATCAACGCCGCCAGTTCCTCGACGTGCAACAGCGAGGGCGTGCCGCCGCCCCAGTAAACGGTGTGCAACCGCCGGTCGGGAAGGTAGTTTTGTCGCATGGCAATTTCCCGCACCATAGCCCCCAGCATCTTCGGGCGGGTCTTCATGCCCGTCGAAATGTGAAAATCACAGTAATGGCACTTGCGATGGCAATACGGGACGTGTATGTAAAACCCTTGCTCCATGGCGCGATGCTCTTGTGGGCGGCGGCGGCGTGGACGCAATCCGTCCCGCTGGTGGTGCAAACTTATCGCGCCCCTGCGGGTGTTCGGTTCGACACCGTTGCCCTTCCCGACATATCGGCGGCGGCCCCTCTGGTCCGTTATCTGCTTGCCCGATATCAAGATTCAGGCTATGTCTATGCTTGGGGACAGTGGGAATGCGGCGCCCGACGGTGCAGGGCTGTAATCTACTTGGGCACGCCGCTTCAATATGCCCCTGCACTCCCTTTTTCCCGACTGCGACGCTTGCCTTACGATTCGCTCCATCACTACGTCACACATGGTCGTCCATTTGCCGCGGCGGCGTTGACCATCTCACAACACACAGCCGACTCCCTGACCTTCGGCGTAAAGGTGCGGCCGGATACATTCGTGCAGTGGGACTCGCTGATCGTTCCCAAGCCCGTGGTACATCTTCCCGTGCTGGCGCGCCTTGCCGGATACCGGAAAGGCAGTCCTTTCTCGCCCCGCACCCTCGACTCGGTCCGGCAGGGCGTCGAACAGGTCCCCTGGTTGCGCCTGATAGCGTCTCCTCATGTGGTCTTCACACCGGGGCGGGCACACCTCTTCCTGCCGGTCGAGCAAGTGAATCAGGGATGGGCCGACGGACTCCTGAACCTTCAACAGGCGGGCGAACGAAAATGGGTCGTCACCGGACGGGCCGAAGCCGTCTTGAACAATCTCTTCCGTCGAGCGGTGTATGCCGAATTGCGCTATCAGCGCCAGGAACTATACACATCATTTCGGGCCCGGCTGGCTGTGCCTTATCTCGCCGCCACGCCGCTGGGCCTGCAAGGCGGCATCCGAACCGAACGCTTCGACTCGGCCTATCTGACCCAACAAACCGACGTCGCCATCACTTTCTACCGGCATCTATACCAGAAAATAAGCCTCGGCATCACCACGTTCTGGCACGCCCCCCTCAATGACGACTCCGCACAACCGATCCGCAAGCGGTGGACCCTGTTGTCCGTCCAATGGGACGCCGACTTCAACGGGTGGGGCATCCCCCGCCGATCGTATCAATTGGATGTCTCGGTCAGGCCCGCACTCACCTTGCCCGCATATCGGGTCCATTTCAAAAGCCGGTATGCCGGAGTCTTTGCCGATAAATGGGAAACCGGAATCATCACCGAGGCCGCCGTGGTCAAAGATTCACCCCTTACCGCATCCGATGCCTTTACCATGGGCGGCATGGATCATCTCCCGGGCTTCCGTATCAATGAGATCAAAGCCCAAGACATGGCCGTCGTGCATGCATATGTCGAGCGCCGCTGGCAATCTACTTTTGTCGTTGGCATGCGGGCCTACGGCGGCATTCTCCGGCAATATCCCGAAGCCGAATGGACGGTCCCCCATGGGGTCGGCATCTACCTCCGCACCCGACAAAAGCAATTGATCTATACCATCGGATATTTTGCCGCCTCGCTCCACCGGCGCATCTTCATGCTCGACCGAAATCTTATCCATGTCCGTTTTCAATATCTGATTCCATGACCCCTTTCTTCCTCTACATCTATGCCTGGCTGTCGCTGGGGGCCACACTCTATTATGCCCCCTCGTTGCGGCTTGGGTCTTATTTCTGGGTATGGTGGAGCGGTGAGGAGGTTATGGAATATCAGATATTTCCCCGACCGCCGTGGGTGTTGGATGTGCTGCTGTTGCTTCATGTTTTCCTTATTGCGAATGTGGCCCGACTTCCCTTGGAGTGGGTCGGGTTCGTTTTTCTATGGTGGTTGCTTCCTTATGTTTTTTCCCGCACCCGCAGCGTTTTCCAGCCCCTCGGCTTTTCATTGCTCACTACCAACCGGCTGCTTGCGCTGGCGGGGTTTATTTTCTTTTTCGCACTCCTTCGAATCCCCATGCCCGCCTTGATAAGTTATTTTTTCATGGGGGCGTGGTGGGGGCTTCACATGGTTGCGCTGTTGGTGATGCTGGGCAACGGTGTGCTTGGTAGAGGACAAACCCGAATAGGGCCGGTCGTTTTGTATTTTTGCACCGTCCAAATAGCGCCGCTTGTTCTTCTTATATGGAGAGGACGATGGTCCTGATATATTCCTTTTATGGCCGTACTTAACCCTAAATACTCGACTGCCCCGTTCATGACAACCCCTAAAAAGACAACGAAAAAACGGCGCCGAACGATTAAGCGAATCCTCGTTTCACAACCCCCGCCCGCCGACGTCGCCCTTTCGCCGTTTCGCCAGTTGGAAAAATATAATGTGACGATCGAATATCGTTCGTTTATTGAAATCAGGGCCATCAACACCCGAGAATATTATCGCCAAAAAACCCCCATCGACCAATATACCGCCGTTATCTTCACATCCCGAAAAGCCATCGATCACTTCTTCGATATGATGAACCGCATCCGCTACGAGATGCGTCCCGACATCCGCTACTTCTGCACTTCCGAACAGGTGGCCATCTATCTGCAAAAATTTATCACCTACCGCCGGCGGAAAATCTTCTATCCGGAATCCGAAACTCGGGATTTTTTCAAGATCCTGAGGAAATATAAAAAGGAGAAGTTCTTCTTTCCCGTGCCAAGCACCTATGCCGGTGCGCAAAAGATTATTGAGTTTCTGGAAAAACATCAGGTCGATTACTCGGCCCCTGTTTTCTATCATATTGAAGCCGCCGATCTGTCGGACCTCGACATTAACCGCTTCGATATCATCGCCTTCTTTTCTCCTTTCGGCGTCCAGTCGTTGTTTAAGAATTTTCCCGATTACGAACCCGGACACACCAAAATCGCCGTATTCGGCGAAAACACGCTCAAGGCCGCCGAGGAAAAGGGGCTCGAAGTGCATATTCAGGCCCCTACGGCCGAGCACCGGTCGTTGGTGGGAGCCATCGAAGCTTATTTGAAAAAACACAAACGGGTCCGATAGCTGTTTTTGCCGTCTCTGCGACGATTTTGAGGTGCGCGGCGTTGTTGGGCGGCAACTTCGCAGTTTTGTAGAAAATATCCGAATGTCGCCGGAACGTCCATCCATTTTGAAGGAAGCCGCCTTGTGGCTTTTGACCACAGGGGCAGGCTTTCTATTAGGGACGGCCCTCATGGGTGCTTATTTATGGTTCCTGGGCCAACCGACGGCGCAACTGTCAGCGTCGGACCCGGAGGCTTTTCTCTTTGCCAATGCTTTGTTGCTGATAGGGGCCCTGCTGGTGCCCGCCCTGGTGGTGCCGCTTTTGTTGCGGTGGCGGCTCGACCGATGGCATGGGCTGACACCTTCCCCATCGGGCCGGACCCTCTGGCTTGGAATGGTGATGCTCCTTACCCTGTATCCCTTCTTGATGGGCGTGGAATATTACGCCGCCCAATGGATGCCGAAAGCATGGACTTCTTCGGCCTTCCAAACCCAACTGCGGACGCTGTATGACCTGCTGCTGCAAATTCAATCGCCTGCCCAGTGGGCCTTGCGGGTGTTGTGGATAGCCGTGATTCCCGCCGTTGCAGAAGAGTTTTATTTCCGGGGCCTTACGCAGCAGCTTTTTCAGCGGTGGATGGGGCGGCCCAGTCTCGCTATCCTGCTGAGTGCTTTCCTCTTTGCCGCTCTCCACATGCAGGCGGAAGGCTTTCTCTCCCGATGGTTCCTCGGCGTATTTCTTGGCTATCTTTTCTGGAAAAGCCGTTCCATTTGGGTGCCCGTTGCCGTGCATTTCTTTAATAATATGTTGATTCTATCGCTGGGATGGCTCCATCATCAGGGATGGCTGCCATGGGACCCCGCCGGTGACGTCAAGGTGCCATGGGCATTGATGGGCCTCAGCCTCGTGGTCACGCTGATTATTGGCCGGCTCTACGGACAACCAAGACTCCGGAAAAAAACAGACAAAGACTGGACAAAGGTGTATGAAACCACCGACCCCTATTGGGCGCGCATCCTCGAAGGACATCTGCAAAGCCTTGCCATTCCCGCCGTCCTGATGAACAAACGCGATTCCGCCTACGGATTCGGTCATCTGGAGATATGGGTGCCTCGCACCGAGGCGGAACGGGCGCGCAACGTCATTGAAGAAGCCCTTTCCAATGCCTGATTGGCTCCGACGCATCCTCTTCGGCGTTCTTTTCGGAGTGGTCGTCATCGGCGGGACCCTCGTGCACCCCCTGGTGATGACTGCGCTGTGGGCCCTCATCGGCCTCCTCATCGCTGTGGAGTTCGGTCGGAACGAGCAGATGCATCCCGCCGCTCGGATGCTGCTCGCAGCAGGCGTCGTTGGCACATGCCTCTGGGCGGCGGCTTCTCATGCCGCTGCATTCGTCCCATGGATAGCGGGCGGAATGGCATGGCTGGCCGTCTCTGTGTTCCTGCATTGGCCGGACACGTGGAAAGGATGGCGGCTGTGGTGGTGGAATGCCCTCTTCTTATGGGGGGTGATGGGGCTGGCGGACCCCGCCGGCGATTTTCAGCCCGCCATGCTCCTTGCCGTCATCTTCACGGTCTGGACCCACGATGTGGCGGCATATGCCGGCGGGAATCTGTTCAAAGGGCCCAAGCTCGCGCCCTCCCTGTCGCCGGGCAAACGGTGGTCGGGCGCCCTCTCGGGATGGCTCGGCGGATGGGCGATCGGATGGCTCATCTTTCAATGGATGACCACCCTGCCCCCGGCAACCTCGCTGGCATCCGCTGCCGCCGCCGTGGCGGGTGCTTTTATCGGCGACCTGATTCAGTCGGCATGGAAGCGAACGCTGGGCATCAAAGATTCAGGACGGATATTGCCGGGCCACGGCGGCATCCTCGACCGCATGGATGCCCTGATGGCGGCGGCTCCGCTGGCCTATCTGGTGATCCGCTGGATGCAGTCATGAGAATATTCTGTCAGCATCGGTGGCATGCCCATTCGGATTTTCTCGACGGCTCCCTGGAAGGATACGGCCGGGATGTAGCCCGAATCATGCACCGATGGCGGGAAGGGCAGGAGACATTTAACCTATTAACCTCCGGTTCCACGGGCCCGCCGCGCACCATCCGTTTCGACCGGGCGTTCATCGAAAGCCGGGCGCGCATCACCGCCGCCGCTCTCAATCTCCGTCCCCATCAGAACGCCCTGCTGTGCCTTCCCGTAGAGCGGGCCGGCGGATTTATGGTCCTGATGCGGGCGCTTGTCCTCCCGTTAGACCTCGTGATCGTGCCGCCCACGGCTCACCCGCTGGCTGACCCCGCACTCCCTCCCATCCATTTTGCGGCTTTTACGCCCTATCAGGTGAAAAAAATCCTTGACCAATCGCCCGAAAGGCTGGCCGCCGTCCATACCGTCATCATCGGCGGAGCGCCCATCCCCGTCGAGGTCGAGCGCCGGTTGAGGCGCATGCCCAATACCATTTATCATACCTACGGGATGACCGAGACGCTCTCCCACATCGCATTGCGGAACATCACCCGCGGCGAACGGCGATTTCGGCCCTTGCCGGATGTAGCCTTGACCCTCCGAGACAACGGCACGCTGCAGATCGCCTTCCCGACATGGGATTATGCTGTGGATACGCGGGACGTCGTGTCGCTCCACGCCGACGGCATCGAATGGAAAGGGCGTCTCGATCATGTGATTAATTCCGGCGGAATCAAGATTTATCCCGATGTCCTCGAACAAAAAATAGCGGATGTCCCCCGGATTCGGGAATGGCGGCGGAAGCTCAACCTCGAATTTTACGTGGTCGGAAAGCCGCACCCCGAGCTGGGGCAGTCGGTGGCGCTGGTATATTCCGCCCGTCGCTTTATTTCCACCGAAGAATGGAAATCCGCCCTTACCGCTGCGCTTTCCCGTTACGAAATCCCACGGTCATATCATTATAAAAAAGCACTCAAACGCACGGATAACGGGAAGATCATCCGCACAGAGGCATAAGTTTCCTATTCCGTTCTCCGGTATGGCACAGTAGTTGTTTCATCTTCTGCTGTAAAAGAATCAATGCAATGGAAAGCCGCAAGCCATCAACCTCATTGTTGGAAAAGCCGTTTGTGAAGCACTATCAACGGAAGATGCGGGCAACGTCCCGATGGATGAACAAAGCATGCGTGAATTATGAGTTTGATTTACCGCCGGTTAAAATTCCGGTGAAGGGGAAGCGGTTTACGTTTATCACGATTCCGGCCTTTAATTACGGGTTGATTTCGAAAAATTGAAAACCAAATGCCTACCTTCGGGGTTATGCTTAAAGCAAGCCACGGCAATGCGCTTCTGGTTCCTGGCTTTTTTCATGGCGGTTACTTGGGCCCTTCCTGCACAGGTGGCCCTGCGCGGCGAAATTACCGTAGCGGGCGACACCATCCCTGTGATGCAGTTGCGGGAGGTGCGGATCGTTCAGCGCATGCCGTGGCGCACCCGAAGGATGCTGGCGCGCCGCAATCGCCTCTATCGTAACATTCGGATAGTCATGCCCTATGCCCGGGCCGTGGCCGGCGTGGTGCGGCAGCTGAATGCCGCGCTCGACACCATTGAAAACCCCCTTCAACGCCGGCAATACCTTCGCCACATGGAAAAAGACCTCTGGGCGCAATATGAAAAGCCTCTCAAACGGCTGACGTATTCGCAGGGAAAACTCCTGATTAAGCTCATCAGCCGCGAAACCAACAACTCGGTGTATCGGCTCATCAAAGAATATAAAAACACGGGCACAGCCCTCTTCTGGGGCGGTCTGGCCCGCCTCTTCGGGATGAACCTCAACTATCACTACGACCCCCGCGGCAAAGACGCCGCCATCGAGCAGGCCGTCCAGTATCTTTATCCGGAAGCCCGGCGCTAGTCGGCGTTCTGTTCGGTGTTATCCGTTTGTTCACCGGATGTCTCGGTGAGGGCAAATTCGGCGGGCCGCTGGTAAGTCCGGCGGGCGGCCATCTTCACCAGTCGGTTTTTCCGGGCGGTGCGCCGTCGGCGCACCCATTCCCGTTTCGTCAGTTTTCTTCTGCGTCGCATGATGGTTGTTCTCTTAGCTCAGGAAGCGGGTGCAAAAGTAACGGATTCCGTTTTTCTTTCCAGGCTGACGATATCCCGAGACGGTCTAAATTTCCCCCATCACTTATTTCTTTCTTTACTTAATTGTAAAGTTGCCCTGCCAAAAATCAAAACGATAGGTGCCTTATGAGCAAGAACCGAATGCTTCATTGGATGGCAATCATTGCCATGTTTTTCCCATTGATAGGGAAAGGACAACATGCCGCCGATCAAGGGCAACCCGTCGATCGGCAAGCCTTTTTTATCGAGAATCGGGGCCAATGGCCCGAGGAAGTGCTTTATCTGATCCAGTTTCGAGGGCTGAACGCCTGGATGACCCGAGAAGGAATCGTTTATGATTTTTATCGGGAAACGCCGGTGGAAGCGACCGCGGAAAGTATGGACGAAGCTCCTGATATTCCTTATGATAATCAGCGGATTCCTCAATATCACAGAGAGGGGCACGTGGTCCGGATGGCGCTCGTCGGTGCGCGTCCTTTGCCCCACGCAGAAGGAGAGCAAAGGCGGAGCGGTCGATACAACTATTTTATCGGTAATGATCCCGACCGGTGGGTGACGAACGTGCCGCTGTATCGCTCGGTGGTGGTCAACGATATTTATCCCGGCGTTCGCATTCGCCATTATTTGCAAGACGGAAAGTTGCGCTATGATTTTATTGTGGCGCCCGGGGCCGACCCTTCCCAGATCGCTTTTCGCCTGGAAGGAACCGATGGGGTGTGGATTACGGAAGAAGGCGACCTGGCGTTTCAGACCCGCTTTGGCGAGGTCCGTCATGGCAGCCTGAAAGCTTATCAAAAAGTGGGAGACGACCTCATTGAGGTGGCATGCCGGATGGAAAAAAATAAAAGCGGCGGTGTTTCATTTCGTATGGGGGCGTATGACCCTTCTCGTCCGTTGATTATTGACCCGGCTCTGGACTATTCTACGCTTATCGGCGGGACCAATAATGACCGGGGCTACGTGCTTGTGGTGGATGATCAACGGCAGTCTTACATCGTGGGGAAATCGCATTCCGCTAACTTCCCGACCACCACAGGAGCATATGATGAAACGCACAACGGCAATGCCGACGTCGTGGTCTCGAAGTTGAACGCCTTTGGCTCCGGCCTTATCTTTTCCACCTTTATCGGGGGAAGCGGTTATGAAGATGGTTACTCGATCCGCATTGCCCACGATAATGAACATATCGTGGTGGCGGGCGGCACTTATTCTTCCAACTTCCCCACCACAAGCGGAGCTTACGACCAGACCCACAACGGCAGCGCCGACGGCTTCGTCCTCAAGCTCGACAGCTCGGGAAGCACGCTCGTGTTCTCCACATTTCTGGGCGGAAGCGGCTATGACTGGAGTTATTCCACCTATATGGACTTCCAACATGAAGACGTATATGTCACGGGCGATGCCCGGTCCTCCAACTTCCCCACCACCCCCGGTGCCTATGACGTGACGCATAACGGCGGCGGCGGCGACGTCTTCGTGTTGAAGCTTGATTCAACAGGCTCATTCCTGCACTATTCCACGTTTATCGGGGGAAGTAATCATGAATGGGGTCACTTTATTCAGGTGGACTCTTTTGGTCGGGCATATATCAACGGCGGTTCGAGATCGACCAACTATCCTACCACGGTCAATGCGTATGACAAGACGCATAACGGGAACTATGATGCCATTCTTTCCACCCTCGACAGCACGGGAAGTCACCTGCTTTATTCCACTTATCTGGGCGGAAGCGGTTATGATTGGGCCAGCAAGAGCAAGTTGACCCGTTCGGGTGGAATTTATGTAACAGGCGAAACCCGCTCCAACAATTTCCCCACCACCGCCGGAGTGTATGACCCTACCTACAATGGGGGGAGCGGCGACATTTTTGCAGCCAAATTGGACTCTACGCTCTCTAATCTCCTGGCATCCACCTTTATCGGAGGGTCGGGGAAAGAACTTTCGCTTTCGCTGGAGTTTGACACGCTTTCCAACATATATCTTTCGGGGGAAACCAATTCGACCAATTTCCCCACCACGCCGGGAACTTATGATTCCACTCACAACGGTGGATATGATGGATATATCCTTAAAATGGACAGTGCCCTCACCACGCTGTTGTATTCCAGCTATATCGGCGGTTCATCTGACGAAACCGCCCACTCGGTCAGTATAGATTCAAATGATTATCTCTATCTGGGAGGGAAAACCCGGTCGGCTGACTTTCCTGTGACCAATGGTGCATATGATACCACGCAGAACGGCGATTATGATATTTTCATTATGCGGTGGAGCACGCCGCTGCTGCCGGTGGAGCTTGTGCACTTCGATGCTCGGGTGGATCATGGAAAAGTGTTGCTCACCTGGTCCACAGCCAGCGAGAAGAACAGCATGGTCTTTGTGGTGGAACGGAGTGCGGATGGGCGTCAGTTCCAGTCCATTGGAGAGGTGGAAGCTGCGGGCGTCAGCACCACGCTCCGTCATTATCAATTCGTGGATGCGCATCCGCTCGAAGGCCTTGCGTATTATCGGCTTCGGCAGGTCGATTATGATGGTTCCGAGATCCTGTCGGAGGTCCGCACGGTGATGCTTCGGGCGGCGGATGTCTTTGATTTGAAAGCCACGGTGGTGACGCATACCCTGGAATTAACCGATGTGCCGGCGGGAGTGTCCACGGTGGCGGTGGTGAATGCCGAAGGAAGGAAGGTATGGGAAAAGGCCGTTTCATCGGCGGCGTCATTGCTTATTCCTACGGCTGGCTTGCCGTCGGGCCGTTATCTGGTGCGGGTGCGCTGGGAAGACGGGCACGCGATTGAACGGCCGTTCTTTAAGCAATAGTCGTTTTATCTTTTTGTGTGGGCATAACGGGCGCCTCCCATCAGGGGGGCGCCCGTTTTTTGCAGGAGGGGGCCCGGCGGGCGCCGGGCGGGAGCGAGGCGGACGGCCCCCCGACAAGCTCAGGGACCGACGCCGACTGCGGGGGTAGGGGCGACGCATGCGTCGCCCCCTTACAAAATGCGTTGCATCCTACATTATTTCACATCATCCCCGCGTGGCTTCGGCTCCGCTCAGCCGGCGGGTGGATGGTAAGGACACGCCCAAATGAAAAAATACATGTAGCCTTTTCTTCCGCTACTTTTGCGGGCGATGATTTCGCAAGCGGCATTTGAACGGCTTCGGGAAGAGATTGCCGGATATGGGGCCCAATTGGTGGCGGTGTCGAAAAAGGTCGAACCGGCGCGCATCATGCGGCTTTACGAGTGGGGACAGCGGGCTTTTGGTGAAAACCGCCCGCAGGAGTTGCGGGATAAGCGGCCGGCGCTGCCCGATGATGTGGAATGGCATATGATCGGGCGCTTGCAGACCAACAAGGTGAAATACGTGGTGGGACGGACGGCGCTGATTCAGTCGGTGGATCGGGAGCGTTTGATGGCGGCGCTTCAACAGCGGGCGGAGCGGGAAGACATCACGCAGGATGTGCTGATAGAGGTGCACATTGCGCAGGAGACATCCAAAGCGGGAATGGCGCCGGAGGAGGTGGCGGCGTTTTTCGAAGGTGGCGGCGATGCGCGCTATCCCAACCTGCGGTTTCGGGGGCTGATGGGAATGGCCACCTACACCGATGACATGCGGCGGGTGCGGGCGGAGTTTCGGGCTTTGCGGAAGCTGTTTGAGCAGCTGGAAAGGGGCCGGCCGGGGTTTTCGATTTTGTCGATGGGGATGAGTCATGACTACGGGGTCGCGCTGGATGAGGGCGCCACGATGGTGCGCCTTGGAAGTCTTCTGTTTGGGCGGCGGCGATGAGATGGCTGGTGAGGGTGGTGGCCGCCCTGCCGTGGTGGGCGTTGTATCGGCTGTCCGACGTGCTGGGATGGTTGATGCAGTGGGTGGGCTATCGGCGGACGGTGATAACGGAAAATCTGGCCCGAGCTTTTCCGGAAAAATCGGCGGCGGCGCGGAAGGCGCTGCAAAGGGCTTTCTATCGGCATCTTGCGGACGTAATGATGGAAGTGATGAAGGCTTTCCGGATGGGCCGAGACGAGCTGTGCCGCCGGGTGTCGGTGGCCGAATCTCGGGCATATTCCATGCTGGTGGAGCGGGGCGGCATCATCATCACCGGCCATCTGGGCAATTGGGAATGGGCGGGGCTGCGGGTAGGCCTGGACCTGGATTTCCCGCATTACGTGGTGTATCTACCCTTGAAAAGCCGGACGTCGGATCGCCTGATGCGCTCGCTGCGGGAGCGTTTCGGCAATGAGGCCGTGCCCGTGAAACGCATCACGCGGCTGTTGTTGGGCAGGCGGGAGCGTCGGTTTGCAGCCAGTTTTCTGGCGGATCAGAATCCGCCGCCGCCCGATATTCAGGCGTGGTATTCGTTTTTTGGTCGGAAGGTGCCGGTGCATATGGGCCCCGAGCGGCTGGCCCGGCGGTTGGACGTGCCGGTCTATTGGGCTTATGCCCATCGAACCCGACGGGGACGATATGTTATCCGGTTTTTGGTTGTCTCCGAAGAGCCGGCGTCGTTGCCGCCCGGCGAGGTGATGCGCCGATATGTGGCACAGTTGGAAGAAACCATCCGGCATCATCCCGAGCAATGGCTCTGGTCGCATCGACGCTGGAAACTCTCGCCGCCGGATGAAAAGGCCGCGGCTGTCATGAAAAATGACACAACGGCAGAAAAGGGGCGTGGCACGCAAATCGCAAAGGATGAGGGGTAGGAAAAAGATGCCTTCCCATGACCATTGATGTTCGGGATTTTCAAAAGGAAGTTATCGAAACCAGCTATCAGAAGCCGGTGTTGGTGGATTTCTGGGCGCCGTGGTGCGGGCCGTGTCGGATATTGGGGCCCACACTGGAAGCATTGGAGCGCGAAAGCGGCGGCGCATGGATGTTGGCCAAGCTGAACACGGACGAAAATCCGCAGATTGCGGCGCAATACGGCATTCGGGGTATTCCGAATGTGAAGCTGTTTCACCAGGGGCGTCCCATCGCCGAGTTTACGGGGGCATTGCCGCGCTTTCAGATCGAACAGTGGCTCAAACAACACCTGCCCACGCCGTCGAAAACCCAATTGGAAGTCATTAAGACGTTGATTGAGGGCGGCAATATTTACGAAGCCATCCTACGGCTTCGTGAGCTGCTGGAACAAGACCCCGCCAATGACGAAGCCCGATTGTTGTATTTGAGCTTGATGGCCCTGGACGATATCGATACTGCTTATGCGCAGGCTGAACAAATCAAAGACCCGGGCGCGGGGACCGATATTGTAGAGGCCGTTCGGGCGCTTCATCAGCTGGTGCACCTCAGCGAGGAGGAAACGCTTCCCGACAGTCCGGCGAAAGGGCACCTCTTAGCCGCTGCCGAGGCCTTTTTGCAAAAGGATTATGAGCATGCGATTCAAGCCCTCATCGATGCGGTTATCGCCGATAAGTCGTATCACGATGAATTGCCCCGCCGGGCGGCCATCGCCTTGTTCCGGTTGCTGGGGCCGAAACATCCCGTCACACACACCTACCGGCGGCGATTTGACATGGCGCTCTATTAATTAGCGCAGGGAAACTTCGACGGCCTCCCCAAGCGTAAACTCCGGACAGCGGTCGCGCCGCTTGCATCCCGACAGTGTGATCATCACGAGTGTCATTAATAATAATCCCAACGCTAATATTTTTCTTCGCATGGCTTTGTTGTATCCATATGGGTGGTGGCGCAAAGGTAAGCAACAGGGCCATTTTGTCAGCCATGGCCGTTTTTTATGCAGATTTGAGGCACATCGCCCCAATGCCATGATTATTGCCATGCGTCCCCCATCAAACAATAAACTACAATGATTCTCACTCGACGACACCTGAACTTGGTGATGAAGCTGTATGAACGTAGCCGACAATTGATAGAACCGTTGGAAGTGCTCAGTGATGATGCGGATATTGACTATTTTGTGCAACTGCGCTATATGGGACTGGTGCGTAGGGAAGGTGACTATTACCATCTGACGTATCCTGGAGTTCTTATTGCCGAGGCTTGGGAAGAAGCCTGGATAATGGGAAAGTTACCGGATACGAGCGGATGGTCGGATAGCTATCGATGGATCGGAAGCATGATTCTCAATATGCTTCATGTGGCCCACAAAGCCCGAGGGAAAGTGAACCACATCATGGGCCCGGTGTTGGAAGAACGGGGATTGGCTGCAAACGGCTCGCTCACTACTTTGGGAGAAAAGGTATATGAGGCGTTTCTGGAAGCTCAGCCTGACTTTGAGGTCGCGCCTCAGATGCAGGAGTTGATCAAAAAAATTCCGGCTGGACCTTCTCCGAAGCGCAATTTGGTGCTCTCGAAAGTAGAAGGCGGTATTGTGCTGGATATGGAAGCACAACGGTTGATTGCATTTAGCGCACCGGCCGGCGAATACTATGCCCTGACGGGGTTGGGCCAACAGCTTCAGGCCGCACTGAAAACGGGCGCCTTTGTGAAAACCATTACAACAGACTATCTCGATGCTGTTCGGGCGATCGAAAAAGGACAACCGGTGGAAGATGAATTGAAGGTGAATCTTGTTGCGCAGGGTGTAATCACTGAGGAAGGCCGTTTATTACCGGCAGGGAAACATTTATTGATGGCGGCCGGAATTTATTACGGCGAAACAGAAATAGCACCGCTTTCCATTGATATTGATGAGGTGGAATTAGAGGTGCTTCATGCCATGGAGGTGGTGGAATCGAAATATCAGAGCAATCCGGAGGAAATTCCCACCAAAGAACGCATCCGACGAGAAGTGGTCGAGCGAAAAGTGCAAGAAGCGCAGCGGATGCTCGAAAAATACGGCCGCCGTCTTAAAGAACTTCCAGAAATAAAGCAACGGCTGCTGCAAGATTTTCAAGAGTTGAAAAGCATTCAGGAATGGTTTGACAAATACTACGACTTTGATACAGCGCTTTTCGGCCTGGAAGGATATGGCTTGATTGCTCCCCGCCTTTCGGAAGAGGGTAAACAATATTACGTTATCACAGCATCCGGGCGGGCGGTGCTGGAAGAACAGCGCCAACGCCTCCGGGAAATTCCCGCCGAAGGCGTTAAAGCCATTACCCTTTCCCGACTGCACATTTTTGCACCGGACGGCCGATGGATGAAAAAAGCCGAAGAGGCGGGGTTGATCCAGAACGCCCCTACGCCGGCCGGACGCTTTTATGTGCAATTGGCCTATCAGAATAAGACCATTAACCTTTCGGCCTATGGGCTTCAGGTCCTCCAGAAAATTCCTTATACCGTCGGGATTTATTACGATGACCTGAAGGAGGCGCTCCCTCAATTCTCTGAGGCCCAGCTTATCCAGCTGATTGAAAAACTTGATGCCCGTGCCCTCGTCTATATGTATCCCAATGACATGGTGATGCTTACCCGTCCCGGGCGACTTGTGAAACGGGCTACATCTGCTCTGGGCGGACACTTTAAGTACCCCGTCAATCCCAATGTCATCAACGTGCTGGAAAAGTTGAAAGAAGTGGGATCACTCTACGTGAAAGAACGCAAAGTCCGGATCCTTCCTGAAAACTGGAAAAAAGCCCTGAAGCTGCTTCAGATGGACGAGCAGTCGTTTATGGATACGCTCGAAATGCTGCATCATGCCCATTATGTCAGTAAGACCGGCATTACCGAAGCAGGCTTGTTGTTGTTGGAAGCCAATGAAATGATCCAGCAGCTTTCTTCCAGATGGGAGGAAATTATGGTGTAGGAGCCGTCTTTACTGTTAAAGCAGAAGAAGTAGAGGCTTACCGGAGATAAGTCCGGTGAGCCTCGCTCCTTTATATTGGTTCAATAAAGTCGAGGTCTCGGTCGTGAGTCTCGGCGATGGTGGCGATGCTCCACCATGCGAGGGCAATCACCACGGCGCCGATGACCAGGGCGGCCGCCTCGATAGAAAGGTGTTGGCGCAGCACCTTAAATGCCGGCGTAATCAGTGCCACCGACCCCCGAACGAAATTGGGCGTGGTGGTGGCCACCGTGGCACGCAGGTTGGTGCCGAACTGCTCGGCGGCAATAGTGATAAACACAGCCCAGTAGCCCGTGGCAAAGCCGAGGATAAAACTTTCCACGTAAAAAAGCCAGGCAGGAATGCCCCGCAGGAGAAAGTAGATCACCACCATAGCCGCCAGCATCGACAGAAAAATCATCACCGCCTTTCGGCGGCTGCCGATGACCTGACTTAACGTGCCGCTGACCATATCACCGAAGGCCACGCCCAGATAACACCACATCACGGCGTCGATGGCGCTGACCTCGCCTCGGACCCCCAAATGACGGGCCATCTCGGGCGCAAAGACAATCAGAATACCAACGGCATACCAGATGGGCACGCCGATGAGGATGCCCTTGACATATCGGCTGAAACGGTCGCGGCTGGTGAAGAGGCTGAGGAAGTCGCCCCGCCGCACAGCCTGCGATTTGATGCGGGTAAAAATGCCGGGTTCGAGCAGGCGGGCCCGCGTAACCAGCAAGGCCATTCCCAGCACTCCGCCGATGATATACATGATGCGCCATGGGAAAGTGTGGGCCAACACCCCCGCCAACACCGCACCCAACAGGCCCACCGTGGCTACCAACATGGTGCCGTAGCCGCGCAGCTGTGTGGGAAGAATTTCCGAAACCAGCGTCACTGCCGCCCCCAACTCGCCGGCCAAGCCTAATCCTGCAAAAAAGCGGATCACCGCATAAGTGGTCACATCATGCACAAAGGCGTTGGCGATGTTGGCCACCGAATAAAGAGCGATGGAGCCGAACAGGATGGTCTTTCTCCCGATTTTGTCGCCCAACACGCCCCAGAGGATGCCGCCCAGAAGAAAGCCGAACATCTGGACGGTCAGAATATTCTCTCCGGCTGATAGAATCTCATCTCCATGAAGGCCCAGAGCTTGCAGGCTCTGCACCCGCAGCATGCTGAACAGCACCAGATCGAAAATATCAACCAGATAGCCCAGCGCCGCCACAATCACCGGCAACGTCCATGCTTTGCGAATCTGTGAGAAAACAGATTCTGACATTTCACAGACTTTATTTTAATGGGATGGTAAGTTCACGTTTTCCCGTATCCAATCGAGATAGGGCGGGTTCCCTTCCACAACGGGAAAAGCCAATACACAGGGAACGGAGTAGGAATGCAGGTCCACAATCAGGCGTTCGAGCTTGGCGTATGCCTCGGGAAGCGTTTTGAAGATCAACACGGTTTCGTGGTCCTGTTGCACTTTTCCCTCCCACCAATACATTGATTGCATCCCGGGGATGATATTGGCGCATGCGGCTAAACGCTGACTGACAGCTGCTTGTGCAATATGGCGTGCCTCATCCTCGGAGGCACAGGTGACATATACCCAGTAGGCAGCGGGTTTATTCATGGCTTGCAGAAACGGGAGGTTCCGAGGGAAGGTTACGAAACGCAAAGAGGAGCAGGAGATAGGAGATCCACATCAAGAAAAAGCCCAGCCCGAAAACAATGATAGCCAGCGCACCAATGAAGTATAACAGGCCGCCGATTCGGAACAGGTCTATTTGAGGTCGGGTATGAGTGGCGATGATGGCATTCATCCGATAGAAAAACCATGCATTAAACACGAAGGTCAGGAAAAGGAGCAAGCCCAGAGACATGATGCGACCGAGATGGCTGGAAATGGCCTCCACATAAGGCTGCA
>Ga0256832_1001123_pt1 | contig 18036 bp, 12 predicted proteins | sample 134614metaG_FD_190534 | JGI IMG/M metagenome (GOLD analysis project Ga0256832, IMG submission 190534) | Hydrothermal vent microbial communities from Lau Basin, Pacific Ocean - 134-614 | ecosystem: Environmental > Aquatic > Marine > Hydrothermal vents | place: Pacific Ocean: Lau Basin | collected...
AAGCGATTGTTACAGATTCATCGCTGTGGGGTGGTTTGAATAGTAGCTTGCATAGTAATGATTAAGTTCGGGTAGTTTTCTGAAGAGGTTGTGCAAGTGTTGTCAAATCTTCAATTGTAGGGTGCGCCTCCTTTGTCGGCACACCCTACAGCGAATACTTTGCGCAGTCTCGAAGCAGGCATCCTGATTTGTCCTGCTATTAACGATCTGGCAACAATCAAGCCAGCTGGCTATCGGCACCTAATGCAGCTGCAATTTCTGCAAAAGCCTGTTTCTCACCTTCACTGATTTGTGTACCACCGAAGCCCAGGAAACCTCCTTCCTTGGCGGCTTTGGCTACGTTGCTGGCAATAGCCATTGCCCACTCCTTGTATTCCTGTTCTTCTTTAGGGGTGGCTTTTTCCTTGAGGATTGTTGCAATTTTCTTGCTGTCTTCCAGTAGCTGGTCCTTGAGCTTTTTACTGGAATCTATTTGTCTATCCTTCAGCCTGGCCAGGCTTTTTTCGCGCATTTCCCTTGCTCTGTCCATGGTGTCTTTTACATCACCAAGGGCAGGTAGAATACCCGTAATAATTTCATTGTCTGGGTATTCCTTAACACCATCGGTAAAGCTTTTTGAACTGGCGAATAACTCCTTGATAGTGCCGAGTCCACTGCCTTCGGCAAATGCCATGACGGAACCTATGAGGGTAGGGGTGTTGGTGAGCAGAAAAATTTCGTCTTCTGTAAAGCGTTCTTCAATGGACATTATTTAATTCCTTGTGAGTAGATGGTTGCCTTCTAGCAGGCTGTTGAAATTCTGCTCATGCGGCACGATACGGCGTTGAAAACCGGCTCAAAATGCTCATTTATTGCGTATAAACTGCCGCTTTTTCGCCGGTTTTCGCCTTGTCTCGTGCTCGCCTGAGCGAATTTCAACAACCTGCTAAAGTGTAGGACATATCACTGGTATTGCAATACGCCTCAGGATACTAGTTGCGCCAGAAGGAGGGAGAAAACAGTACCAGTACAGTGAAGATTTCCAGACGACCAAGCAGCATGGCGAAAGCACCTAGCCATTTTACAAAGTCATTCATTTCACTAAAACTGGAGGCTACTTTTCCAAGACCGGGACCGACATTGTTAATACAGGCAGCTACCGCTGAAAATGCAGTAATTTGATCAACTCCAGCGACCATCATTAGTAACATGAGTACAGTGAATGAGACTATATATAAACCAAAGAAGCCCCATACTGCATTTGTTACCCGTTCTTCGACCTTTATTTTTCCAAGCTTGACAAGCAACAGTGCATTAGGGTGAATCAATTGTTTAATTTCGCGAATACCCTGTTTGGCGAGCAGGACGATTCTGATGACCTTGATGCCTCCGGCAGTAGAGCCTGCACAGCCGCCGATAAAGCCGGAAAAAACCAGCAAGACCGGGATAAAAGTGGGCCAGGAGGTAAAGTCTGCAACACCAAATCCCGAGGTGGTCATAAAAGATACCAGTTGAAAGGAACCATGGTGCAGATTAGTCAAGGCTGACTGGAAACCATTATGGATAATCAGGTAGGTGGATATCAATAAGCTGCTGACTATCAGGATGGCTAAATAGGCACGAAATTCTGTATCTTGCCAGTAAGCTTTTAAACTTTTGCTGCTCCAGGCAGCATAGTGCAAGGCAAAATTGACACCCGACAACATCATAAAAAAGATGGCAGCAATTTCTAGTGGTGCACTATGAAACCAGGCAAAACTTTCATCATGAGTTGAAAAGCCGCCGTTGGCGACAGTTGACAGGCTGTGAGCTACTGCATCGAACCAGTTCATACCCAGTACTTTATAGGTGAGTGCGCAGATCACGGTTATCGCCAGATAGATCAGATACAGTGCTTTGGCTGTTCCTGTGATTCTTGGGGTGAGCTTGGCATCTTTGACAGGTCCCGGTGTTTCGGCTTTAAATAGCTGCATCCCACCAACTCCCAGTACGGGAAGAATGGCAACGGCTAATACGATAATACCCATGCCCCCCAGCCATTGCAGTTCCTGACGCCAGAAGAGCAGGGAGCGTGGTAAATAATCCAGCCCTTCCATAACGGTTGCTCCGGTTGTGGTGAAACCGGACATGGATTCAAAAAAAGCGTCTGTAAAAGACAGGGGGGAAAATTCCGAGAGCATAAAGGGAATGGCTCCCAGTGCACTAAATATTACCCAGAACAGGGCAACGACGATAAAACCTTCTCTGTTTCGCAATTCTTTTTCATAGTATCTGACGGGTAGAAAAAGCAGCATGCCGATGAGCAGGACAATGATAAATGTCTGCATGAAGGGGAGTTGATCCCGCTGATAATCTATGAAAGCAATAAAGATGGGCGGGATAGTCGTAAAACTGAAAAGGATCAGTAATAATCCAAAGATTTTTTGGAGTAGGCGAAAATCCATGGTTTATATCTGAATTTGTGGTGTTAGGCTGAGCCTGTTTAAGGAGCTTGTTATCCTGTGGTGTTTCATCTGAGGGCGCATATCAAACAGTAGTAACCTGGAAGTAATTCTGTATGGCAGCTATCTGTTTAATAGGTACCACCAGAATTAGGTGATCTCTTGTTTCTATGACGGGGTTATCCCGTAGTTCAAGTAATTGTTCACCGCGTATAATAACATTAATGCTGACTCCTTCGGGCAAGGTGAGCTGATCACACTGCAAGCCGACAACGCGTGAAGTTTCCTGGTTGCCTTCGACAATGATTTCCAGAACTTCCAGTGAGCTACCGTGAATGGGGCACACATTAACAACGCCACCTTTGCGAACATAGCGCAGGATATTGGCAGATGTGATTCGCTCAGGGGAAAATACAGTATCAATGGTGCTACTGAGGATCATATCCATATAGGTTGTCTTGTTGACCAGACAAATGGTCTCCCGAACTTTCAGTTTTTTTGCCATCATGCTGGACAAAATATTGGCTTCATCACTGGAAGTGAGGGCACAAAACACGTCACTGTCACTGATGCCTTCGTCTTTTAATAAATCAGGATCAGTTGCATCACCTGATAGTACAATGGTTTTTTCTAGTTGTTCTGCAATACTGCGAGCGCGCTTGTCATCTTTTTCAATAATTTTGACCTTGAAATTCTCCTGTAAGGCAATGGCCAGGCGCTTACCTACATGTCCTCCACCAGCGATAATAATACGCTTGTAGGGTTTGCTTCCCTGTTGAAACAGGTTAATGCTTTCAAGGAGTTGGGTGCTGGGGATGGTATAAAGTAACCTGTCGCCACTGGCAATGAGAATATCGTTGTCAGCGGTCAGTAGTTTATTGTCCCGAAAAATGGCAACACAACGAATATCAGGCATTGCTGCATGTATCTCTCTCAGTGGTTTATTCATTGCCGGTGAATTTGTCTGAATATTCAGGGAAACCAGCTTGAGTGCGCCATTATTAAAATCGTGAAGTTGACGGACGCCGGGGTACTCAATCAGGCGCTGTACGTAATCGGTTACCAGTGATTCCGGACTGATGAGCTCATCAACATGGATATTGTTGTTAGTGAAGATTTCAGGGTAAGCAAGGTAGTGGATATTGCGAATACGTGCAATGATGAGGGGGGGGTGGTATAGCGCCCAGGCAATTTGACAGGCAGTCATATTGTCCTCATCTCGTGGCATGACAGCGATGAGGAGGTCTGCTTCCTGGATATTGGCACGTTCCAGCGTATCAGGAAAGGTGCCGAAGCCGGCAACGGTAGCAATATCGACCCTGTCCTGTAATTCACGCAGACGTTCCGGGTTGATATCTATAACAACCACATCATACCCTTCATTGGCAAGACTACGAGCGACTGATGAACCGACGTGCCCAGCACCTAGAATAATTACTTTCAACCTGAAATCCTCAGTTGGACAGGGTAGGGTATGCGGCTGTGATGGTGCATGGCAAGGTGTAACGGCGCGAAATGGTCATTACCTTTCAAGCCGTTACAACGCAGACATGCACCATCACGGTTGTGCAATCTGCCCTGTAGCGACCTCACCCACTGAATGAAGCCTGAACAGGTACTATTTTCCTGTAAAATCATAAGAATGATATTTGCTCACAGCGACCAACTGTAGATTTCAGGTTTAACCTGAAATCTACAGTTTGCTGTAAGAAGATTGCCTTCTCCATAATGCAATGGTATGCGAAGTATAATCCATCATAAGCGGTTACGGGTAGCATTTAAGTTATTATGATGGTTATAAGATTAATTTTTTCTGATGATTCAGAAATTCAGCCACATATGAACCAGAATACTGGCAGCATAGCCAAGTGCTATGGCTGGCGTCCATTTTAGATGGCTAAAGAAAGTATATTTTCCTCTTGCCTGCCCCATCAGGGCGACGCCTGCGGCTGAGCCAACGGATAATAGACTGCCGCCAACACCCGCAGTCAGGGTAACCAATAACCATTGTGCTGTGCTCATATCTGGATGCATAGTCAGTACGGCAAACATGACCGGAATATTGTCAATAATGGAAGAGAGTATGCCTACAAGGATATTTGCAGTGGTTGCACCCAATTGGTTGTACATAAGGTCAGATGCCATACTGAGATAGCCAAGAAACCCAAGACCGCCAACGCTAAGTACCACACCATAGAAAAAGAGCAGGGTGTCCCATTCTGCTCGGGCTATTTTGCTGAACACGTCGAAGGAAACCACGTCACCAATAGTGCCATTTTTGTCTTTTATTGTTTTCGCAGGAATGTCCTTACTGGCTGTTTTCTTGAGAAAATAACCAAAGAACTGTAAATAGCCCAACCCGGTTAGCATGCCAATGACAGGAGGTAGTCCAAGGAAGTTGTGAAAGCTTACCGCTGTCACAATGGTGAGCAGGAACAGCAGAATAATACGTCTGGCACCACGTTGCATGGCAACTGGCTTGGCGTTAGTTGCAGGATTCTCATTTGGGATGGCAAAATGCATCAGGGTAGCAGGCACGAGGAAATTTACTAGTGCGGGAAGAAACAGGGCGAAGAATCCCCAGAAATCAATAATCTCCTTCTGCCAGACCATCAATGTAGTGATATCACCAAAGGGGCTGAAGGCACCGCCAGCATTCGCTCCCACAACAATATTGATACATGAGATCGTGACAAAGCGTTTATTATCACCTCCAACTGCCAGAATAACTGCACACATTAGTAATGCTGTTGTCAGGTTGTCTGCGATAGGTGAGATAAAAAAGGCGAGGAAGCCTGTAAGCCAGAACAAACCACGGAAGCTAAAGCCCTTTTTAATAAGCCAGGCGCGTAATGCAGAAAATACACCGCGCTCTTCCATTGCATTAATATAAGTCATGGCGACCAGCAGGAAGAGCATCAGTTCGGCAAATTCTAACAGATTGTGGCGTACCGCATGTTCAGCCATCTCAGACATACCGTGCTTGCTATAAACAACCCCTATCATGGCCCAGATTATGCCTGCTGCGATAATGACAGGTTTGGACTTGCGCAGGTGGGTGTATTCCTCAGTCATTACCAGCAAATAGGAGAACAGGAAGATAGCAAGTGCTGCAAAACCGATGGCACTGTTTGTCAGATCCAGTGTTGCGTATTCGATGTTCTCACCCAGAGCAAGTGCAGGTATTAGTAAGGTAGATAAGAAAAGAGTAGTTTTTTTAAATAGATTGGAATGGAACAATTGACTCAAAAAATTGGCCTCTTAAGCAAACTTAGTAAATTAGGTTAAGCATGATCATCATGATAACCAGGAACAGTATGGTCATAATACTACCAGCACGCATGAAGTCGGGCACTCTATAGCCTCCTGGTCCCATTGTTAAGGCATTCACCTGGTGGGTAGGAATAAGGAATGAGTTGGAGGTCGCGATTGCCACAGTGAGTGCGAACAGGGCTGGGTCTGCACCTACACCTCGGGCTATATTGACAGCCAGTGGCACTAGTAAAACAGTTGCTCCAACGTTTGACATGACCAGTGTAAAGAATGTCGCTAATACCGCAATGGAAAGTTGTATGATCCAAATTGGCATATCACCGACAACCGAGAGTGTCTGATCAGCAATCCACTTAGCTGTGCCAGTCTGTTCTACCGCAAGCCCCAGGGGGATTAGGCTGGCGAGCAGAAATACCGTTTTCCAGGAAACTGCTTCGTAGGCTTCATCAATGCTCAGTACACCGGATAAGACCATGCCTATCGCTCCGGTTAATAATGCAATGGACAGACGGATATCGGTAAATAACACCATTGTCAGTGCAATAGTAAAGAAAATACCAGCCCATAACACCTTATGGGGGCGTAATTCCTCGCGCGGATATTCTGTGGTGATTACAACGAAGTTGGGGTCTTGCTCCAGCCGCATGAGCGTTTCCCAGGTGGTGTGGACGACTAATGTATCTCCAGAGTGAAACGGTATATTGCGTATATCCTCACCCTCATGCATGGTTTTTCCATCACGATGCAGACCAACCATAGCAATACCATAGGTCTTACGCATCCAGACATCACGCGCACTTTTGCCAATCAGTTTGGATCTGGGAGGAATAACAACCTCAGCAATTCCAGCCTTGGTAGGGGAGAGTGCTTCTGCAAATGTCCTTAGCTCATTACGTCTTTTTAGACTAAACTGCTTAATAAAGTGGTTAAGGTCTTTAGGTTCTGCAACCACACCCAGTACCATTCCTGCCTTTAGCCCTGTATCACGATCTAGAGCACCCGGACCAACACGTGTTTCCTGACCAGGCAATTTGGTAGCGATAACCCTCACCCTATATTCTGTTTCAACATCGTCAAGGTGCTTGCCAATCAAGTTGCTACCATCCGGGATGACCACTTCAAACAGTTCGTAGTCTATGCCATACACATCATGAAAATACTTCATGGCTGCTTCGCCTGTGGCGCTGCTTTCACTCTTGGTCGCAGGCAAAACAAAGCGACCTGCCAGGACAAAATAAAGTACACCAGTTGTTACCAGCGCGACACCGATCGGGGTCACTGAGAACAATCCCCATGTGTGCATTTGCTGATCAGCAGGAAGGGTAGAATTAGACGTGTGTATCAGGTCGTTTAACAGGATAAGCGGTGAGGAGCCAACCATGGTCATTGTGCCACCCAGGATGGCACAAAACCCCATAGGCATCAGCAAGCGTGACATGGGAAGCCCGGAGCGTGCCGAGATGCGTGCCACAACGGGTAAAAACAGTGCTGCTGCCCCAACATTCTGCATAAATGAAGATATAAAGGCAACGGTCGATGAGATGATTGGGATGATGCGTTTTTCAGAGGTTCCACCTACCTGCAAAATAAACGCTGCAACCCTGGACATAATGCCTGTTTTATCCAGTCCGGCACCAATAATCATTACGGCAATGATAGACATCACTGCATTACTGGAAAAGCCGTCGAATAGCCGATTAGGGTCAACAAGGCTGTTCTCTAGCCCCATGATGGGGGCAAGTAAGCTGGTCAATCCCAGCAGAACCATGATGCTAACGGCTGCTATATCTACATCAACGATTTCAAATGCGAATAAGTAGATGGTGAGTAGCAGAATGGCTGTTACCCAGGCTATCTCAATTGCTGGTGCTACGTAAGCTAGAAAGGCGCCTAACAGAATAAACAGTAGAACTGATATAATTTGTTTTTTTGTTAGTTCTTTAATCATAAGTACTTGTATTGTTGCTTTGTTTGTCGGTCCCGTATTTCCCAAGAAGCCTCTGATCAAGCCGTGAGCAGTTTTCTCGAAGCTAAGGAGCTCTTGAGACTGGTTTTCTTGAGGATAATTATAGCCTCATTAATTATAATCAGTACCTCCTTAGCTCTTTTTTATATTAACGCTTGTCTGAACCTTGCTGGATTTAACAAAAGTGCAAGGATGTCTCCTGGCTTGTCCGAGAGCTAAGTTTCTCAAAATTTTAATCAATATATAGTGGTTCTTGTGCTAAAAAAGCACTGTATGTTGTTGCTGTATTTTTTAAAAGCTAGCTCTCAGATAGCCTCCTATGTTCCTGTTTTTTGACAGCCTCCTGGAAACGCTGTCTTTTGCAATGTCAGGACATGCGACTTCAGTCTTGTCCGGACCACCACGATGCTACCTGGTGTCAGGCTAAGTCGTACGCCCTAAGTACCTTGAATATCCCGGGTAAACTACTTGTTAAAGGGTAATTACTCAGCGTAATAAACAGCAGTGTCTGTAAATTATTGATTATTAGGGTGTTGTAAATACATCCCTGTAAGTTCTTCGGCAGCATCCCCTGCTGTCGAAGCCTAATAATCAATAACTCACCGCCTTACATACAATTACCCAGAGTTATGTAATGTAAAGAGTAGAATGCTATCTGGGGGATTTCTGGCTATAAAAGGCTCATCCAAATAGCATTGAACAGTGTCAGTTACTCACCATAGTGATCAAGATAATCTTGCATGGAAGCAGAAATAACTTTTTGTGCATGTTCCCGACCGTAAGGTTCGCCAATTTTTACACTACATTTCTTGCCAGGCTGCATCTTGTAAGTTCTGAAATAATGATCCAGGCGCTCAATAAGTACATGAGGCAGGTCATCAAGCTCACGCGCATCACCCCAGATATTATCAGTTGCCAATACGGCAATGATCTTGTCATCGGCTTCGTCATCATCAATCATAGGCAAGCCACCTAACACGCGGGCATGTAGCAGAATGTCAGAACGGGTAATGGGTCTTTCGGAAAATACACAGATGTCGAGTGGGTCTTTGTCACCTTTTAGGTCATCCCCCATTAGCATGGCTGTTCTTTTTCCGCAGTAAGTTCTGGGGATAAATCCATACAGGGAGGGTTGTAGTGATGATGCGCGTTGTGGGCGATCCACCATCAGGTAACCCGTCTTTTTCTCAGTTTCGTATTTTACTGGGTCAAACGGAGTGATTTCGATATAAGCATTCACAACCTCGGGGGCATTTTCTCCTGCATCGAGACCATGCCAGGGATGTGGACGCCAACGGTAGAAAGCATCTGGAAAGGGCATTGTTGTTCCTTAAATAATGGTTGATTAATAATGGGGCTGAATACTACACGTTTACGCGAAAACTTCGAAGCTTTTTCCAGCAGGTGTGAAGGTGGTGAAGCAAGATACGTTCAAAACACCCTCCGGAGGAAAGGGAGGGTGTAGACCTTGGAGCAAGATAGTCTGAGAAGCAACTATCTTGAGGGTGAGTATAGATGAATTACAATGTAATGAAATTAACCTGAGTTTAGATTAGTGGATTTCCTGCGATAAGATCTACGCTGAATTCTCCAATTTCTGCAAGTCTATCCTCATTTAAGATGCGTAGCCTGCGACGATGACAATCAATGACGTTTTCCCTGGTAAATTCTCTGAGTATACGATTGACATGGACATTGGTTAAGCCCACAGCGTCGCCGATATCTTCCTGTGTTAGCGGGAAGGTAATGGAATTGTCTTGCCTGTTATAATGATGGCTCATCTGTTTCCGGGTTCTGTGAAACAGCTCCAAAAGTAAAAAAGCAATGCTTTCGTGTGCATCTTTGCGGCTGCCGAAAGTTTGATGGTGTTGGCAAAGACTCATGTCTCTGGACTCCATGGTTGCCAGACGTAATGCCAGTATAGGTTGCTCATCAAACATCTTTTTTAAACGATGGCGTGGAAAACCACAAACAATAGATTCAGTTAATGCCGAAACTGAGTGTGAAATAACTCCGTTAGCATCTGCCTGAAAGCCCAGGAAATCCCCTGGCAGTGCAAAACGCAGAATTTGCCGTTTGCCAGTTTGTGATGTCTGATACATTGCCATCCAGCCATCAAACAAGGTATAGACATACTCCGGTTTGGATCGCTCGATATAAAGTCGCGTTTTTGCAGGGACTATGAACTGATGCTGGCGGTATTTCTGGGTCCATTCCAGCCTTTCCTTTGGAACGCCCTGAAATAATGCCATGTTTCGGATAGGGCAGTCTGTACACTTCGTATGCGGTTGACTTCGTACTCTTACACAGTTGTTATTCATTACTTGTCCTGCCTTAGGCTTGCTTGATAAGTATGTATGCCAATGACATGCTCCACTAACCAACAGTATATTTGACAGGACGCAGATAAATCTAAATCTATATCAATATTTCCTCTATTTTATTATGGGTTTTGTCGAACCATGATCACCGATGGGGTGGAATGGTTGCTATTTAACCATTAAGTGGTCTGAAATAAAGGTGAAACCAGATAAAGTCATTTTGTGATTTAGTGTGTTGCAGTTTCAGCAGATTGATGTGTGTGTGCTTGTTGGAGCATCTGCTGCTTGGTCTCTATGTAACTCGATAGTTTCTTGGCCTGTTCCATTTTTGGATCAAGTCGTAGTGCTTCATTTGCCATGACCTGCGCCATGCTGTATTTCGATTGATGTAAATAGGCAATGCTAATGGCAGCAAACAGGCGCGGGTTTTCAGGATCCAGTGTGATTGCCGTTTGGTACTCAGGTATTGCTTCGGCGGTTTTGTTCTGGCTGAGCAGTAGGTCAGCGAGTCTGGCGTGTGCTTTTGATGAGTCCGGGTTTGCATTGATTGCCTGCTTAAAGGTTTTCTCAGCCAAATCCAGTTTTTTGTCAGCCCAATACTGATTGCCTTGATCAAGTAGTGATAAGGCTGGTTTTGTGGTTTTATCTGTAGATTGGTCGTTACAGGCAGTTAATGATAATGTTGCAGTTAACAGGCTAATGAGTATTAGAGGGATAAATGGGGGGATTTTCTTCATTTAATACACCTGGTTATGGATTTTATAACCCCCTTCTTGAGAAGGGGGTAACAGTGCTTGACTATTTGGCTGTAGCAGGTGCTGGAGCTGCTTTCTCGGTTTTCTTGCCCAGGCCATATTTAGCTTTGGACTGTTCAATAGCTGCCTTGCGGGTAGCTTTTTGTTTATCTGTCAGCTTGTCGTCATACCATTTATGGTTCTCCTGGTTAAGTACCTCATCCAGCTTGGCTTTAAGTGTCTTGCCTGCTGCCTGCTTCTGCGCATCTTTTGAGTTAATTCCAGCTTTGGCCAGTTCATCAAGCTGGGGAATAAACTCGGTATAGAAGTGTTTGGCTACTTCATAGGTACCATGCCAGTGGGTGTAATCAGGTCCCATCATGGCTGTACCCATGCGCGCACGTCGACCTTCGTGATGCCACAGCTCAAACCATACCCAGTCCAGTTTATTGCTAAATTTGGCAGGTCTTAGCAGTGGTTTGGCTGCTTTCATTAATGTCAGTCCTGGTTTGGCGAATTTCTCATTATAGAGTGTGATTAAACCATCATATTGGGTATAGAAGTTCTCAATATACTCATCGTTGTGACAACTTGAACAGACATCTTTCATGTTGTCACGTCGGTCTTCCCAGCCGAGGTCAGCTCCCGGTAAGCCCATCTTCGCATCAACGGTTTCTGGTCTTACGGAAATGGGTGGCTTGTTATTCCAGGAGATCCGTGTACCCACATCATGTGTAACAGGCTGTTTGCGCGTTGCACTCATATGGCAGGTGGCACAAGTTGGACCCGTGAAGTAGTCTTCGCCAGCAATCCATTTCGGATTATCCAGCTTGAGTTCTTCGCGATGTGCTGCAAATTGAATACCATGCTTGGATTCCTCATAGATCTCCTTTTGGGGGTGATCAGGTCCTAGGTGGCATTTGCCACAGGTATCGGGTTCTCTTGCCTGAGCCACTGAGAACTGGTGACGTGCATGACAGGCGGTACATGAGCCTTTGGAGCCATCGGGATTGATACGTCCAATACCGGTATTAGGCCAGGTCGCAGGATCCAGTTCACCATCTTCGTTTACTTTTATAATAGAGCCATGACATTGCCAGCATCCTGATACGGCTGCCGCAGAGTTGCCTTTGGGGAAGCCCTCGGTGATAAAGGCGCTATTGCCTTCAATCACTTCAGCCAGCAGGTTATCCAGAGAGGCAAGAATATTGGCAGCTGCGGCATGATGGGATGCTTCTGCCTGTTTTACTTCCTTGGCGTGACAGTTAGAGCAGTCTTTGGGAGATACGATGATAGATATGTTTTTCTTCACTTTTTTCTCATCATGAATAAAAGCATCCGGGTCGTCGGCGTCCGCTGCGTGACACTCATAACAACCGACGTTGGCTCGGTAATGTTTACTTGCGCCCCATTGTTGAACAATTCCGGGGTTGTTCTTTTTATGGCAGGTAACACATTGTCTGGTTTCTTCAGACATCTCTCCGGGTGGTTCTTTCGCCGAACCCCAAAGTGTTGTACTGAAAAATAGAATGGTCAGGCAGACGCCCCACCGAAAGATGGATGGTTTTTTCATGGTTAGCTCCTCACATAGCGAATGGTGATATGTAACCAGTTAACCTATGAATGGAAAGGTTATTTGGCACATACTGACTTAACTATAGGAGAGCTTTTTTTAAGCTGTTTTAATCTATATTAAAAACTGCAAAATAAAAATAACTGATACATACAATATTCAGGGCTGTTGTGATTTACCCTTAAATTCCCATCATCAACTGCTCTAGTTCGGGCAAGCTGATTTTCGCAACTTTAGCAAGTGCAGCTTTGTCAGGGATGCCTAATGAGCGGTTTTTGCATAGAATCAAGCCCTGTTTTCTTAAAGATTGAAATACCCTGTTCACATGGATAGGGGTAAGTCCTAATGCGTCAGCTATATCTTCCTGTGTAATTGGGAAGGGGATACGTTCGGGATTGTTTAAAAGAGAGGCTTCACGGATAAACAGACTTAACAGTAAATAGGCTACTTTAGTTTCTGCGGGGTGACTTGCTATGGTAGTCAACGCTGTGTGGCAACGTTTAATAGTGGTTTCGGTAATAGAGCTTAGTGCAAAAGCAAGTTCGGGTAGCTCAGATATAACCTCACGGAAGCGGTCAATAGGGAATGCACACAGCGTGACATCCGAGACAGCAATAGCAGAATGATCGAGCTGCTTGTTTTTGCCAACTTTATAGCAGAGAAAATCACCCGGAAGGGCGAAACGAAGTATTTGGCGATCACCATTTCGCAGGTTTTTAAACAAGGTAACCCAGCCTTTGTAAACAGTGAAGGCTTTAGTGGGAATGTCGCCTTCATAGTATAGATATTCTCCTGCGGTGTAAGAGACTTGCGAGGAGCGTAAGGCACGAGCTCTGTCAAGGTGTCTGGTTTCAAGTTCGCCAAACAGGGCGGTAGCACGAATGGCACAATTCTCACATTTTGGCAAATTTACGGTGTTTAACTTCATGGCAGGTTTGTATGTTCCCAAGAGGATTTTAGAAGCAGGCAACAGGGATGTTTAGACTGAGTCCTGAATTCGTGACTTCAAAGTCCAATAAGTAAAGGTAAGTTGTTGTTTTATAGTAGACAATTTGCAATTTATGGTTGAGCCAAAATTTCACCTGCGGGGCGAAGTTTTGAAATCACTAAAAATCACAATTTGTTCCACAATAATCAATAACCTATCAAGTTAAATTCCCGCTTGAACTCACAGATTCAGGTGAGTAACAGGTGCAAAGTCTGACCCGGATTATAGTGGTGTACGCTTGACTTGATCGATTCCCTTACTCCAGTAGTGGATATGATTGCATGATAAGCAAGCATCGTAATAGAAATTCTGCTGCAAGACGATCTTTTTTATTATCAAAACTATAGATGTATGAATTGATATATATCATTTCTTTTGATAATCTTCTTCATACTCATGACACAAGTCATCTTTTTGTTATGAGTCAAACTTTCCAAAGGAGCTATCCATGATCAGAAAAACCTTCGCTTTGGCGGCATTATCAGCCGCTATCGGTGCGGTGACCCTGACATTACAGCAGCCCCTGTTGGCTGATGATGCTGCGCAATCTGATGCAGCACCAGAGACTAAGCCAATAGATAAAACAAAACCGAAGAATGATTACAACATAACCATCAACTATGAGTTGGGGATGCATTGTACAGGCTTCGATTTTACATACTGCTGTGTGTTACCACCGTATAACTCAGTTCAATCTCAAGTCATCAAGACAGCAACAGGCAAGAAAAAATACCCTGAATTGCTGGAGTCGGATGAAAAAGAGCATGATGTCGTTGTTGACGGCAAAAAACGTATGAAGTTGGCATATGGCTTTGTGAATAACACCTATTCTGAAGGTGCTAAATTAGCCTACTGGAGTGTACCGTATGATGTGAACGGTGATGGTAAATATACCGACAACGAAAATGTTGCCAATGCTTACTGGACGCACCTGTATGTATATAAGGATTTAAAAGGCACAAACCCAACTGGTGGCAGTAAGGATGCTGACAAAAAATATGTAGGTCTACAAATTCCTGTACCTATGGATAATGGTCCAGCTGGTGCCGCGGTTCCCAGTCCGATGAGTGGTGGGCATCTGCACTATACCGGCGAGCATGGTACTCAGGTATTTACCAAGTCACCTGTACTGGATAATGTTCCTATTTTGCTGACTAACCCTGGCATCTGGGATGCTCTGGGGCTTCCATTGACCCCATTTAATGACAATATGATCGCTAAAAGCCCGCTAACCCTGGTTGAAAGTGATATCCGTCCTTTCCAGGAAAACTGGGTTGCATTGGTTGATGCAGAAAGTGGCAAGCCGATTCTGGACAGTCATACTGGTGAGCCAGTACGCTTCGTGGGTACTAACCCCATTGATGTACCTGCCTGTTCCAAGTGTCATTCCAATGAGGCAGCCAATGGTAAGAAGTACAATCTCTACAAGCAGGAAAAAGCTTTCTGGAAAAGTCTGGGTGCTTCAGACTGGATTGCCAACCTGAAAGCGACTTCTGTCTCTGTGCTGGAAATGCACGACGACAAAAATGGTACGGAGTTCCTGAAGAACTACAAGCCTGACGGTCGTGAAGTCAGTAACCGTATTGGTCGTGACCCAGTGCTTTGCCAAAAGTGTCATGCAGACAACGTTATCGGTGTGCTGTCATCCAAAACGCATAAGGGCAAGGATGGCAAGGAGAAGACTATTCCTCCTTTAACAGAAGCATTACACTTTGTGCACTTGCAAAAAGCTCCGTTACCAGACTCTCACGGAAGGACAGGTGCTTGTCAGGCCTGTCATCCATCACACCGTCAGGACGGTGGTCTGGATGGTATCCTGATTACAGACGATGGCAAGAATGCCTTTGCCAATGGTGATAACCGTGATGCGAAAGGTTGTTTTGCAGGTCGTGATGTTCATACCAACCGTAATAAGGAAAAAGATGGCGCAGGGACACCTGAGCATCTGAATGCGATTGGTCAATGGCTCCAGGAAAATGTTTCCCAGATCGGTAATGGTAAAGGTGGTAAAGGTCTATGGTGTACCAACTGTCATAGCCAGATCTCCCGCGAGCTTTATCAGCGTGACAATATTACACACGCTTTCAAGCAAGAAGGAGAGACTTTACGTAACAAGTCTCTTGAAGAGATTGCCAAAGCTCTGGGTATGAAAGATGTCAAGGAACTGGCTGATACTTATCTTGATCCAAAGGTTGTCCTGAATAGCAAGGGCGAAGCGGATGTCAAAAAGTCACATGCACTGGATTTCTGGAATCCTGACCATATGACGCCTGATATTGCTGTTATTGCATTGAAGGGTGATGGTCCGATGGTAAGTAAAGACGCTGATGGCGACGTGAATGTCTCTATCCTCTCTGCAAACCCAATGGCAAAGATCGACAAGAAAGACCTGCCAAAAGGTGCTACGGGATCAACCGCGGTTCCATATAGTGCGGCTACACATGGTAAGGAATACTGGCTATCAGCTGGTGAACCACACTGTGCGAACTGTCACGCTGCGCCTTACGTGGAGGGTCAGGGCGGTGTTGCCTTCCCAATCAACCAGCCTGGCAAGTACAGCTTGAGTCGTTACTCAAAAGGTCATGCAGGTCTTGCTTGTCAGGCATGTCACCAGTCTATTCATGGTCTGTACCCAGTTGACCCTGGTACTGATAGCACTGCATACAAGCAGGCTGCCATGTATAACCCTGATGGTTCTCATGGTCCGCTTAAATGTGCTGCCTGTCATGAAGTCAACGAGAGTGGCGTGCCATTCCTGGTTAAGGCGGATGATGATGATTACAAGTTTAACGGTAAATCAATCGTCGATGATTTTGATGCTGCTGTTTCCTGGATGCATCAGAGCGCACCTGACCTTGGTGGCAAGATTCCTGATGAGGATGATGAAGAAAGCGAATAATCGTTATTCGAAATCAGTATCTTGATTTTATAAGATAGTTATGAAGATGGGGGAGCTTATGCTCCCCCAAGTTTTGTGAGTAGTTTATTTTTTAACTTTTTCTGTTGCGACTGCATATGAAGCCTGAAAAATTTAAATAAGTATTCTTAGACAGCCTCCGGCTTAGTAAATAAATGATTGAACTTACGGGAAAAAATAAATGAGTGTATTAAAAACTGCAAAACTACTAAAGCATTGTTCTTTGGTTGTTTTGTTATCAACAACGCTAACTCTGACTGTATTATCACCTTCTGCAAGTGCTTTGGCAGAATCACAAACTCTGGTGACGGTTGAGAACCTGAAAGTAACGGATAAGGATCTGGAGGAGGCACTAAGAAGTTCGCCCTTCTATACCCAGTTTAACGCAATGAGCGAGGATGAACAGGGAGCATTGCGTGGAAATATTCTAAAGCGCCTGGTTACTTCACGCTTATTGAGTTTAGAAGCTCGTGCCTCTAATTTGGCTGATACAGCGGAATTTAAAAAGGAAATTTCCACTTTTCGCAACGGGTTACTATACCGTCATTATATGCAGAGTTTACGTAATAAAATTACGCTACCAGATGATGTGGAGAAAAAACTCAAAAAAGACTATAAGGGTACGCCCGATGCCTTCAAGGCTGCAAAAGCAGCTTACATCAGCAAACAATATGAGGGGCTTCATGATCTGACAGTAAAAAAACTCCGCGACAAGTATCATGTAGTTTTACATGAAGACCTTGTCTCTGTTGATAGCAGTCCTGACACAGTTATTTTGCAGGGTGATGGTGGAATCAAGTTAACAATGGCTGATGTTTATAATGCAAAAAAAAATACCACGGGTACGCCTCCAACTAAAGATATGCTGCTGGAAAAAATTTACCAGTTAGCTGAAATCCTGGTAGTTGCTAAGGCTGCTGAAGATGAGGGTGTAGATGTCACTGCTCGTGTTGAAGGCTATAAAAAAGAAAGGTTACCTGCGTTATTTCTTGAGAACTTGCAAAACAAGTGGACTGCTGATGAAGCTGTATTAAAAAAATACTATGATGAGCATCCTGATGCATCATTTATTCCACAGCGTTGGCATCTGGGCATGATTGTTCTAAAAACCAGGGATCAGGCAGAGAAGGTTCTGGCACGAATAAAAAATGGTGAGAGCTTATTTAAGCTTGCTGGAGAGATTAGTATCGACCCCTATGGAAAAAAGCATAGTGGTGATATGGGCTGGGTAAGGGAAAAAACTGGCAATCCAGTCATTGAAAACGCTATTAAAGATCTGGAAGACGGCAAAATTAGTGAGATTATTGAAACGAAAAAGGGCTATATTATAGCCACCATTCTTGATCGCCGACCTGGTGGTGTTAGGCGTTATATAAGTATGAAAGACAAGATACGTCAATTAGTTATTAGTGAAAAAATGCATGGCTACCTTCAGGAGTTGCAAAAAAAGTATAAAGTGACCTGGAATCTGTTGAAGAAGGATAAGACACAAGTTCCTGAGTCGTAACGCCCTACGGGTGGCATAATGACACAACTGGGTTGTGTGCATAACTCACCCGCCTTTTATCCAAATACGCTGAGTAGTTACTAAAAGAGATAAGTAGCTACTCAGCGTAACGATATGAATGTGTTAAGTTGTTGATTATTTGAGTTTCTGCAGCAGGGGGTGTCGCAGATCTTACAGGGATGTATTTACAGCGTCCCTAATAATCAATAATTTGCCGCTTCCGATGTTTATTATGCTAAGTAGTAAAAATGAAAAAGTCACTGCTAAAATCACTTCCACTAGTCATATGTGTCCTCGCTACAACTTATGCGTGTGCAGACAAGAGTGCTGATAAAGC
>Ga0256832_1001124_pt1 | contig 18034 bp, 18 predicted proteins | sample 134614metaG_FD_190534 | JGI IMG/M metagenome (GOLD analysis project Ga0256832, IMG submission 190534) | Hydrothermal vent microbial communities from Lau Basin, Pacific Ocean - 134-614 | ecosystem: Environmental > Aquatic > Marine > Hydrothermal vents | place: Pacific Ocean: Lau Basin | collected...
AAGAGTTCAAAGAGAAATCTGATCTGATAATAGCAAATAGATACAGTTTTGAATTAAACAATGTTAAGCATAAAGTATATACCAGAGATATTTTTAGGGAAGGATAAAAAAATGTATAGATTAAATTTTCAGAATAACAACAAGAGAAATCTCCAATTAGTAAATTTTATATAAGCAGGCATCAAGAGCTATAATATGCTGTACATAATAAAAAAATTAAATAATCTGTTATCGAATAGAGAAAAAATTTATCTAATTATTATTTTAATTTTCTCTATAGTTGTATCTGCAGTTGAGGTTATTGGGATAGGAATAATAATGCCATTTATTGCTGTGGCAACAGATTTTAATAATATTTATAAAAATCAGATCTTGAATTATATATACAATGGTTTTAACTTTAGATCACCTGAACTGTTTATCATTTCTTTCGGAATATTTCTCATAATTTTTTATCTATTAAGAGGGGGTTTAAATCTATACTATTTCTATTTATTAGCCCGATTTTCAAGAGGGAGATACGACTCTTTAGCTTATAGATTGTTCAAAAACTATTTAGGTATGTATTATATTGATTTTATAAACACAAGATCCTCCGAGCTGATAAAAACCATAATAAATGAAGCAAGTTATTTTGTATCTGTTATACAGAATGCTTTATTTATTTTCAGCGAAGTGCTTGTTTTGCTATTTATTTATATTTTTTTACTTTATGTAAACTGGAAACTTACAATATCCTTAACAATATTCCTTACCATAAATTTAGTATTTTTGAGAAAATTTATAACCCCTAAAATTAAAAAAGCAGGTAATATCAGGAACAAAATGCAACAGGAATTATATGACGTTATGATAAATGCATTTGGAAACATAAAGTTAGTTAAATTGAGAAATATTGATGATGAAATCTCAAATAAATTTAGGGAATCCACACGTAAGTTTTCAAAAGCTATAATAACTAGCACTACATTAGCCCACTTTCCAAGACTTTTTTTAGAAACAATCAGTTTTAGTCTCTTAGCACTAATAGTTATATACCTTGTATGGAAATATAACAAAAATATATCCTTTGCTTTACCTATATTAAGTGCATTTGTTTTAGGTCTCTACAGGCTAATGCCAAGTATAAATAGAATTTATACGAATTATAACAATATAGTTTTTTATTCAAAATCTGTAGAAAATATAGATAAGCATCTGTTCTATGCAACAGAAAAATTAGGAAATGAAGAGATAACCTTTGAAAAGGAATTAAAAATAGAAAACGTCAGTTTTGAGTATAAAAGAAATAAGCCGGTATTAAAAAATATAAATTTAGTAATAAGAAAAGGGGAAAAGATAGGAATTATAGGAAAAAGCGGAAGTGGAAAATCAACATTAATAGACATTATTATAGGTCTATTTAAACCTACAAAGGGAAAAATATATATAGACAATGTGGAACTCAATGAAAAAAATATTAAATCCTGGAGAAAAAAGATAGGTTATATCCCTCAGAGTATATACCTTTTTGAAGGGACGGTAGCCGAAAATGTAGCATTAGAAGAAAACTTTGATGAGGATAAAGTGAAAGAAGTGTTAAGGATAGCAAACATTTTAGAATTTTTAGAAAAAGAACATGAAGGAATTTACACAAAAGTGGGTGAAAACGGTGTAAAATTAAGTGGTGGGCAAAAACAAAGAATAGCAATAGCCAGAGCACTATACAATGACCCAGAGGTTTTAATTTTGGACGAAGCAACCTCTGCATTAGATCACGAAACAGAAGAGAAAATAATGAATGAGATTTATAAAATATCTGAAAGCAAAACATTAATAATAGTAGCTCATAGGTTATCCACCTTAGATAGGTGTGATAGAATTATAAAAATAGAAAGAGGTGGGATTAAATGAAAAAATTTGCTTTAATTGGAGCTGCCGGATATATAGCACCAAGACATATGAAAGCTATCAAAGATACGAAAAATATTCTTATAGCAGCAATGGATCGTTGTGATAGTGTCGGAATTATTGATTCTTATTTTCCTGAAGCACATTTTTTTACAGAGTTTGAAAGATTTGACAGACATGTCGATAAACTTAGAAGAAAAGGGGAAAGGATAGATTACATATCTATATGTTCTCCAAACTATTTACATGATGCCCATATAAGATGGTCCCTTAGAAGCGGAGCTGATGCTATCTGTGAAAAACCTCTTGTCCTAAATCCATGGAACTTAGACGGTTTAGAAGAAATAGAAAGAGAAACAGGGAAAAAAGTTTATAACGTGCTCCAGCTTAGAGTTCATCCGTCAATAATAGCTTTAAAAGAAAAAATAGAAGAAGAGTACAAAGACAGGGAAAAAAAATACAACATAGATTTAACATATATAACCTCAAGGGGAAAATGGTATTTTGTTTCTTGGAAAGGAGATATTTCAAAATCAGGAGGCGTAGCAACTAACATAGGAATTCACTTTTTTGATATGCTAATGTGGATTTTTGGTAATGTAAAACACCACGAAGTTCATTATTCAGAGCCTTTAAAAAAAATGTGTGGTTATATAGAGCTTGAAAAAGCCAATGTCAGATGGTTTTTATCCGTTGATTATAACGATCTGCCCGATGAAATAAAACAAAAAGGACAAAGAACATACAGATCAATAACTTTTGATGGAAAAGAGATAGAATTTTCAGGAGGGTTCACAGATTTACATACAATTGTATACCAAGATATTTTAAACGGTGGCGGATTTGGAATAAACGACGCCAGACCATCTATAGAACTTGTTTACCAAATAAGAAACATAAAACCAATAGGTTTTAATGAATACTCACATCCTCTTGCAGAGGAAAAGTTAGGTGGAAAATAAGGGAATTTTTATACATCCTTCCTCATATATTGATGAGCATGTAAATATAGGAAAAGGAACGAAAATCTGGCATTTTTCACATATTTTAAAGAACTCCCAGATAGGTAAAAATTGTATAATTGGTCAAAACTGCATGATAGGACCTGATGTAAAAATCGGAAATGGTTGCAAAATACAAAACAACGTTTCAATTTATAAAGGGGTGGAACTGGAAGATTACGTTTTTTGCGGTCCTTCATGCGTTTTCACAAATGTATTAACCCCACGGGCGTTTATAGAAAGGAAACATGAGTTCAAAAAAACTTTAGTAAAAGAGGGTGCAACAATAGGAGCTAATGCAACTATAGTATGTGGAAATATAATCGGTAAATATGCAATGATCGGAGCTGGTGCTGTTGTTGTTACAGATGTTGAAAACTATGCTCTATACACAGGAGTGCCAGCTAAAAAAACAGGATGGGTTTGTAAATGTGGTGTTGTTTTGGTTCATAAAGATAAAATAAAAGGAAATCTTAAAGAGAAGAAAGATAATGAAAAAATAATATCTTGCCTCAACTGTGGCAGTACATACATTTTAGAAGATAACATATTTTATCCTCTGGAGGAAAAAATATGAAAGTTAAAGCAAAAAGGGTAAAAGAAGGGTTTTTAATTCCGTTAATAGACGAATTAAAAGATAAAGAAGAAATAGTTGTAGAAATAGAAGAGGAAACTTCTACTGAGTTTTTGGATTTTTTGAAAAAAGTATATAGTGGTAAAGAAAATGTGTCAAAAATACCAGATGAAGAGGCTTTAGAGGATGCACTTAGAGAAAAATATGGACTATAAAATATTATGGGACAACAATATAGTACTAGACTTATTCTTATTAAGAACAAAGGATAATCCTTATATTAAAGAAATAGAAAAAATTTTTGTTGAGAATAGTATTCCTATATATCTGTCTTCCTCTCAATTGCACAATATAAAGTTTATTTTGTCAAAACAGTTGAAGAAAAATAATATATCTATTTCTGCAAATGAAATAATTTCTTTTTTTATAAAAACTCATAATATAAAATTACTAAAAACTCCTTCATATATAGACCTTAACAAATGGGCTTTAAATATTGATATAGAAGATGAATTGATAAAATTATCTGCAGAAACTCTTGATTTATATATTTTAACGAGGGATGAAAAATTCTTACAGAAACTTAGAGAGAAAGGAATACATCCTAAAGAATTTAAAGACTTTATAAGAAAATCTGCTAAAAAGAATATTTCAATGTTGGATATAACATCTGAAACTATTTATCAATATAAAAAGATAGAAAAAAATATTGATAATGTTATTAAAAAATCAAATTTTATTCTTGGAGATGAAGTAAAACAGTTAGAAGAAAAAATAGCAAGTTATATAGGAACAAAATATGCTGTTGGTGTATCCTCAGGAACAGATGCACTTGTTTTGTCTTTAAGAGCTCTGGCTATTCAAAGGAAAAATCAGGAATATTGGGATAAAGAAGATTTAATCATAACAACTCCTTTCACATTCACAGCAACAGGAGATGCAATTTTGAGAAGCGGTGCAACTCCATTATTCATAGATATTGATTTAGATACATACAATATTAACCCAGAACTTATAGAGAAAGCCATCAAAAAATACGGAAAACGGGTAAAGGGAATAGTTCCTGTTCATCTTTATGGTCAACCCTGTAATATGGATGAGATAATTAAAATAGCAAAAGAGAATGACTTATTTATAGTTGAAGATTGTGCCCAGAGTTTCGGTGCTAAGTGGGACGGTAAACAGACTGGCTCTTTCGGAGATACAGGTTGCTTTAGTTTTTTCCCATCTAAAAATCTTGGTGGATTTGGCGATGGAGGAATGATAACAACAAATGATGAAGAACTTTATGAACTTATACTTATGCTCAGGAAACACGGAGGAAAAGATAAGTATAACGTTGACCATATAGGTTATAACGCAAGGCTTGACACTATTCAAGCTGCAGTTCTTTTAGCCAAAAAGGATTACATAGATGAATTTACAAAAAGAAGAAGAAAAATAGCACAGATTTATAATGAAAACCTAAAAGACATTGATTGGATAGAAATACCGAAAAACTCGGACAAAGCTTACCATGTCTATCACCAATACACTATAAGATTAAAAGGAAAAAACAGAAACAAAATTCAGCAAAAACTGAAAGAGAAAGGTATACAAACAATGGTTTATTATCCAGTTCCTCTACACAAAATGAAGGTTTTCCAAAATAATGGGATGGAAGTTTTTGAAGATTTAAAAAATAGTGAACTGGCAAGCGAAATGGTACTAAGTTTACCGATAGAACCCCTACTTGAAGAATATAATCTAAAGGAAATTAGCAGTATCATAAAAAATGAAATTTAATAAATATTCTCCTTTAAAAATTGAGGTTGCCAATAAAGAATCTGATATAATGAACTATACAGAAAATGGAATATATCTCATATATAACAACAAACTTTCCAGAATGAAAATTTTATACATTCTATTCACAAATAAATCAGATCTTGAGAACTTAGATCAGTTTAAGATAAGTAAGTATAATATAAAGTTATTATGTATTAATCTGCATTTTCAAAACTGGAAAAGAGGAAATAAATAAACATCTATAGGAGGATCAAATGGGCAAATATTCCTTAAAAGATGCAAAAGTTCTTGTTATTGGTGGGGCAGGTTTTATAGGTAGCCATCTTGTAAAAAAATTATTAGAGAATCCAGTAAAAGAGGTTATTATTTATGACAACTTTACACGGGGCAAATTAGAAAATATAAAAGAAAGCTTACAAGATAAAAGGTGTTATATATATCCATATGGAGGAGATGTTAGGGAAATAGACGTTTTAAACAAAGCAATGGAGGGGGTGGATTACGTATTTCATCTGGCAGCAATGTGGCTACTACATTGTAAAGATTTTCCAAGAACAGCTTTTGATGTAAACATCGCTGGAACATTCAACATTTTAGAATCTTGCGTAAATAGTGGAGTTAAAAAATTAATTTTCAGTTCTTCTGCTTCAGTTTATGGCGATGCAGTTGAAGTGCCCATGACTGAAGATCATCCTTTTAACAATAAAAACTTTTACGGAGCAACCAAAATATCCGGAGAAGCAATGTGCACGGCATTTAATGATAGATACGGTTTAAATGTAATTGGCTTAAGATATGCTAACGTTTATGGACCTAATCAAGACCAAAAAGCTGTTTATACTGGAGTTATTCCAATAATGCTAAACAAAATAGATAGTGGTGAGCCTATAACTATAAATGGTGATGGAAGTCAGGCATACGATTTCATATATGTTGAAGATGTTGCTGAAGCAAACATCAGAGCATTAGAATCTGACGTTAATTTCGGTTTTTACAATGTAGGAACAGGAGTGCAAACATCTATAAAAGAGTTAGTTAACCTAATTTTAAAATTAACAGGAGCTAAAAATGAGATAATATATAAGCCTTACCCACCAGATGACGCCAGACAGTTTGTTAAAAACAGGATTTTATCACCAGTAAAAGCAGAAAAAGAGTTAGGATTTAAATACAAGTACTCTTTAGAGGAAGGTTTAAAAAAACTTATAGAATGGAGAAAATTAAATAAAGAGGGAGATTAATTTAATGAAAATACCCATAACTAAACCTGTTATAGATGAGTGTGAAAAAGAGAAGGTGTTGAAAGTTTTAGAAAGTGGCTGGTTTGTTCAAGGAAAAAATGTAGCAGAGTTTGAAAAATTATTTGCAGAATTTACTGGATCAAAATATGCAGTTGCTACAACAAGTTGTACCACAGCTCTACATTTAGGTTTAGAATCATTGGGTATTGGAAAGGGAGACAAAGTAATAGTTCCTTCTTTTACCTATATAGCCAGTGCAAATGCAGTTGAATATACACAAGCGGAAGTAGTATTCTGCGATATAGATTTAAAAACTTTTAACATCGATGAAAACATGTTAGAAGAAATTTTAGAAAAAGATAAATCCATAAAAGCAATCATGCCTGTTAATTTATTCGGATTATGTGCTAATTTACCAAAGATTGTAGAAATAGCTAATAAATATAATGTCAAAATAATAGAGGATAGTGCGTGTGGTTTTGATAGCTGGATAGATGATAAACATAGTGGAACTTTTGGTAATATTGGTTGTTTTTCTTTTCATCCCAGAAAACCTATAACAACAGGTGAAGGAGGAATGCTAATTACAGATAATGAAAAAATAGCAGAAAAAGTAAGAATACTTAGAGATCACGGTGCAGAAAAATCGGATTTAGAAAGACATAAAGCAGGAGGTTCTCTTCTTCCTGATTTTAAAGTTAGAGGTTATAACTATAGAATGACAGACTTACAAGGAGCTATCGGAGTATGTCAAATAAAAAAATCAAAAAAGATAATGAAGGAAAGAAGAAAAATCGCAACATGGTACTTTAAAGCTTTAGAAGAAAACCACTTAAATGGAACAAAATTATCAGATTATCTCATACCACCATTTACACCCAAAGGTTTCAAACATAACTACCAAAGTTTTGTTTGTTTATATACCGGAGGAACTGATTTATTTAATTTAATCAACAAATATAAAAATGATACAAACAAATTAAAAGAAATTGTAGATAAAATAAATCTAAAAAGAAATTTATTTATGAAAAAATTAGAAGAGTTGGGAGTTTCCTCCAGACAAGGAACACATGCGGTTCATACTTTAACATATTACAAAAATAAATATAATCTTAATAACCAGGACTATATTATGAGTTATATAGCTGATAGATTATCTATTGCTTTGCCTTTATACGTTGGTATGAAAGAGGAAGAATTTAATTACGTAATTAATACCATTAAAAAGGTGCTTGATTAATATGTGTGGTTTTACTGGGGTGTTATCTTTAGAAAATAAAAGTATTGATATAAATCTTGTAAAAAATATGGTAGATGTGATTTCCCATAGGGGACCAGACGATGCAGGTTATCTTTTTTTTCACACAGGTGCAAGACATAACAAAAACATATCTTTTTATCTAAATCTGACCGACAAAAATTTCAAACATCTCAACGACATCTTACCTACTATAGAACAGGAAACTATAATTAAAGAGTTGAATAGACACGATTGGGATTTATTTTTAGGCCATAGAAGATTAGCTATATTAGACGTATCTTCTTTGGGCCATCAACCTATGAGCGATCTATCTAAAAACATCTGGCTGGTATATAACGGAGAGATTTATAATTTTAAGGAAATAAGAAAGGAATTAGAAAAAAAAGGACACAGATTTATTAGCAATACTGATACGGAAGTTGTCATTTATTCATATATAGAATGGGGTATCGATTGTATAAAAAAATTTAATGGAATGTTTGCTTTTGCTCTATACGATAATTTCAAAAAAAGGTTATACATAGCAAGAGATAGGTATGGAATTAAACCTGTTTATTATACAATCTTACCATCTAAAAATTTAATTTTTGGAAGTGAAATAAAGTCAATTTTAGAATATAATGAATATAAAACCTCTATTGATTTAGAATCCCTTTTTGAGTATTTTACATTTCAAAATTTCCTAACCAACAAAACATTATGGAAAGATATAAAAATTTTGGAACCTGGACACTTTTTGGAAATAGATTTACTCAAACAAACAATAGAAAAAAAACAGTACTGGGATTTTGATTTCTTTCAGCCGTTATATTTAGAAAAAGAAACTGATTATATCAATAATATGGAATATTTATTCTACTCAGCTGTTAAAAGGGAGCTAATAGCAGATGTTGAGGTGGGAAGTTATCTTAGTGGAGGAATAGATAGTGGTTCAATAACAGCTATAGCTTCTGCAGAATTTAAAAAAAACAACTCCCAATATCTGAAAACTTTTACAATAGGTTTCGATCTACACAGTGCAAGTGGATTAGAGCTAACCTTTGACGAAAGAAATAAAGCCGAGTATATGTCTTATTTATTCCAAACTGAACATTACGAAATGGTTCTAAAAGCCGGGGATATGGAAAGATGCATGAGAGATTTTGCATATCACCTGGAAGAACCACGGGTTGGACAAAGTTATCCAAACTATTATGCTGCAAAATTAGCCTCTAAGTTCGTCAAAGTTGTTTTAGCTGGAACAGCTGGAGACGAGTTATTTGCAGGATACCCTTGGAGATACTATCGTATTTTAAACAGTAAGAATTTTGATAAATTTATAGACAACTATTATTCTTTTTGGCAAAGATTATTAAACCATGAAGAATTAAAAAATTTATTCAAACCAATATGGAAAGAAATCAAAGACGTAGATACTAAAGAAATATTTAAAAATGTATTTCTAAAAAACGATTATATAAGTAGTCTTTCAAACTATTCAGAAAAGGATTTTCTGAATATGTGCTTATATTTTGACGCTAAAACTTTTTTACATGGTTTACTTGTTGTAGAGGATAAGCTCTCTATGGCTCATTCATTAGAAACAAGAGTCCCTTTCTTAGATAATGAGTTTGTAGACTTTTCAATGAAGATTCCAATAGAACTGAAATTAAATTATTCTAATTTACCAAGAAATCACAATTTTTCTAAAAAAACCAATGATGGAAAAATAATATTAAGAAAAATGTTAAGTAAATATGTTCCAGAAAAGATAACAAAATCTTATAAGCAAGGTTTTAGCTCTCCAGACAGAAGCTGGTTCAAGGGAGAAAGTATAGAATTTGTCAAACGAAAACTTCTTAATAAAAATGCTAAGATTTATAACTTCATGGATTACACTACCACAAAAAAATTAATAGAAGAACATATAAGTGGTAAATTAAACAGAAGGTTGTTTATCTGGAGCTTACTAAATATAGAAGAGGTATTAGAAATATGGTTTTAGAAATATGCTATATAATTATTAAATTAGAGCATAAACCTTTGGAGACATAAAATATGAAGAGAATCAAATTAGGTGTAAAGACTTTACAAGAATTAGAAAAAATAGAGATTACAAATGAAAAGGAATTATTAAAAGATCTATATACTATAATCAATATATTAATCAAAAACAAAATAAAATCTTTCAAGAGAGTTTTACCATTAGGAGACTACTTAATTGACCGTTGGGAAAAAGCAGAATTATTAGGTTTTGGAGAAGGGACAAGTGTATATGATAATGTAGTTGTAATAGGTGATGTAAAAGTGGGAAAAAACTGTTGGATAGGTCCTAATGTAATACTTGATGGCAGTGGTGGTCTGGAGATAGGAGATAATTGTTCGATCAGTGCTGGTGTTCAGATTTATTCTCATGATAGTGTTAAATGGGCAATTAGTGGTGGCAAAGAAAATTATGAATATGCTAAAACAACAATAGGAAATAATGTTTATATAGGACCAAATGTTATTATTCAAAAAGGAGTAAAAATAGGAGATAAAGTTATCATTGGTGCGAATAGTCTTGTTAACAAAGATGTACCTTCTAATTCTAAAGCTTATGGAAATCCAATTAAAATTTTTCCATTAAATAAGAATGATGTTTGATCTGATAAAAAATATAGATATAAAAAATACTAATACATGGAAAAATAAAATATTTTTAACCTTTGATCTTGATTGGTGTAGCGACGAGATCTTAGAGTATACTCTGGAAATTTTAGAAGAGTATAATGTAAAAGCTACTTTCTTTGTTACTCACAATACTAAATTGTTACATAAAATAAATAAAAATCCAAATTTTGATTTAGGTATTCATCCAAACTTTAATTTTCTCTTGAATGGCAATTTTAAGTATGGAAAGAATATAGAAGAAGTTATTAAATTTTATTTAGACATTGTACCTGATGCTAAGTATGTAAGGAGTCATAGTTTAACACAAAGTTCTCTTATATTAAATTTCTTTAAAAATTTAGGATTAAAATACAGTTGTAATACATTTATACCATTTTCGTCAGGTATAGAAATTAAACCTTTTGTTTTATTTAACGGATTAATAGAATGTCCACATTTTTGGGAAGATGATATACATCTTATTTATAAATGGAAATGGGAAGTAGAAAAATTCCTGAACTATAAAGGATTAAAAATTTTCAACTTTCACCCTATTCACATTTTTTTGAATACAAACATGTTAGAAAAATACGAATCTACCAAGAAGCATATTAAAAATTATAAAGAGTTAAAAAAATTTGTTAATAAAACAAATTATGGGGTAAGATATTTTTTGATGGATTTAATATGTGAAGTAAATAAATCAACGGTTTATAGGTAGTAATAATGACAAATGAAAACTTAAAAAAATTTTATTTAAAAGATTACTTTGACAATGTTATCATTTATAATGATACTAATTATATAAATCACTGGGGTCTAATTAATATAAATTTACCTAATTCTCTAACTTATGCTGAAAATGAGTATTTTTTTAATTTAGCATTAAACAATGAAAATATTTCTACTGTTATTATTTCTGATTTATTATATAAACTTCTAGACAAAAAACCTAATAAGAACTTGATAATAGCAGAAAATCCTAAAGTAGAATTCTGGAAGTTTCACAATTTTATTGCAAAAAAATTAAAATCGGAATTCAAAAAGATAAGTAAGTCTGCATTTATTCATCCTACTGTTTTTATAGGAAATAATGTTATAATTGGGGAAAATGTAAAAATAGAACCAAATGTAACCATATTAGATAATGTTATTATCAAGAACAACGTACACATTCACTCAGGATCTGTTATTGGAAGTAGTGGTTTACAGACTTTTGAATATAATAACAAATTAGAACTTGTAGAACATGTAGGCGGAGTCATTATACATGATAATGTAAAAATTCTATCTGGCGTTAATATCTCTAAAGGAATATTTCCCTATGAGTTTACAGAAGTTGGTAAAAATTCTGTGATAAGTATTCAAAGTAGTATTGGTCATTGCTCTAAAATAGGGAAAAACTGTATGATTGCTGGTAATTCATTAATATCAGGTAGTGTAAATATAGAAGATGATGTTTGGATAGGACCTTCTGTTTCTATTAAAAATGGTATTAAAATAGGCAAAAAGTCTAAAATCTTGATAGGTAGCGTAATTATAGAAAATGTAGAGGAAGGTGAAGTTGTGTCAGGTAATTTTGCATACAATCATATAAAAAGAATAAAAAATTATTTGAAAGAAAAATTAAAATAGGATATCTAGATATGAATAAAGAACTCATAGAATTTTGTTTTAAAGGCAATAGAAATTATGTTCATGGAACAGATATTTTTAATAAAATCGTTAAGTTTCTTATTCAAGGTAAGCTTGGAATAAACTCTATAAATAATTTAAATTTTTCAATACATAGGCAAATTAATAATAATATTAATTTTATATTAACAAACAATAAGCAAATTTTCTATGATGATTTTGATATTTTATTTAGCTTCAAAACTGCTAATGGAAATGAATTTTCCATATATGGATTTGAAAGTAATATACCAATTAATTGCAGATATGAATATGATGAAGATAAAATATACAAATTTTCTGAGATAGATTTGGAGGAAAAAACTATCATTTTAAATAAAAATACAGGTTATACATTTATAGAAAATATTGTAGCTATGAACAAATTCTTATTAACCAAAGTTTTTGAAACAGAAAATATAGGTAAATGGTTTTTTGTAAGGTTAGAATTGAATAATTTTCACATGAATAACATAAGAGACTTTCATCCCATAAAATTACAAGTTAAAACAAATTTAGGACTAAGAATGATAAAATCCTATATAAAAAGCGGCAATATAGAAGGATATATATATTTTTCCTTAAAAAAATTTGGAAAGTAATATGATGGTTATAAAAGAAATAGCTTCATATATACCAGGTAAAAAAGAAAGTAATTATGAACTGGCAGAAAAATTTAACATAGATACTTTATTTATAAAAAACAAATTAGGTGTTGAGTTTAGAAGCATAAAGGAAAAAACAGAAACTGCTTCAGACCTATGTGTAAAAGCATTCGAAAATTTAGAAGGGAAAATAGATATAGAACGGAATAAGATAGACTGTTGTATCGTTATAACTCAAAACCCAGACTATAATATACCGCATACATCAGCTATAGTTCATTCTAAACTCAATTTGCCAACCAACTGTGCTTGTTTTGATATTTCATTGGGATGTAGCGGGTATGTATATGGACTATCTGTTATTATTTCCTTTATGAAAGAAAATAATTTTAAACATGGTTTGTTATTTACTGCCGACAGCTATAGAGATATACTAGACAAAAACGATAAGAATACATATCTATTATTTGGAGATGCCTCTACAGTTAACTACATATCTGATGAAAAAGATTCAAGCAATTATTTTATACCAATTGATTTTTTGTTTGGAACTACAGGAACAGACTTTAATTCTCTTATAGCAAAAGAAAAACTGTTCATGAATGGAAGGAAAGTATTCAATTTTGTACTTAAGGAAATACCTAAAGACATATCTATTCTTTTAGAGAGAAATAATTTAAAATTAGAGAATATTGATAAATTTGTGTTTCACCAGGGTAGCAAATACATAATTGACTCTATAAAAGATAAATTAGCATTGGATAGTGACAAAGTGGTTTTTGATATATATAAATATGGAAATACTGTATCCTCAAGCATACCTATAATTTTAGAAAATGAAATAAAAAAAACCGAAAATAAAAACATACTAATTTCGGGTTTTGGTGTGGGGTTATCCAAAGGAACAGCCCTATTAACAAGGAGGTAGTGGAAAAATATGAGTATAACAGCTAACAGTATTAAGGTAATAATAAAAAATTCAGAAATTGGAAAAAAAATAAATATTGAGGATCTTGATGATACTAAAAATTTGTATGATCAAGGGTTAGACTCTTTAGATTTAATGACTATTTTATTAATAATAGAAGAAGAGTTTAATGTTCACATTCCTGATGAAGATATAGAAGGTCTTAAAACTTTAAATGATATTGCGAATTATGTAAATAATAAGCTAAGCAAATAAAGAATGAAAATAAGGCAATTTATACGAAAAAAAATATTCATTCCTTTCCAAACATCTTTATTGTACCTTTTTGATTTTATTTTCAGATTAAAAAAATATACAAAAAAATACCTATTTGTAGTAGGGGTAGATGAAATAGCTAATAATATATACTTCTTCAAAAATCTTTTCAAAGGAAATGCCTTAAGTGTTAATTTCACAGAGAACAAATTTTATAAAAATAACAAATACGATTATACAATCAAAATAAATAATTGGAAATTTAGATATATTGCAAGATTAATTTATGGACCCTATTTATTAGCCAAACTATCACATCAAGCCGATGTATTTGTATACTTTTGGTGGACAGGATTTTGTGTGGATAGGGAAATAGACTATAAATTTTTAAAGAAAAAAAATAAAAGAATAGTTTGTATTTTTGTAGGAAGTGATATTAGATCTTTAAAATTGCAAAAAGAGATACACCAAAAACAAGGTTTAGATCATTCTGTTTTTTACTTAAAAAAGGATATCGAGAAAGAAGAAAAAAGGGTAAAGAAAGTCGCAAAAGATGCTGATAAGTATGCAGACTTAATTATAAACCCACAGAAAGCTCAGCCATCTTATTTAAAAAGATATGTAGATACCTTTATTTATATGATAAAAGATGACATCCTAAATCAAAAAGAATTTAAATTACCTAATAAAGATGAATTAATTAAAATTCTACATGCTCCATCTAATCCAGTTTCTAAAGGAACACAATTGGTTAGAGCCGCTATAAAAAAACTTGAAATAAAGGGCTACAAATTTGAATACATTGAACTTATTAATAAATCAAATAAAGAGGTTTTAAAACTATTAGAAAACTCCCATATTGTATTAAACCAATTTTATGCAGTATTACCTGGTCTCTTTGGAATTGAGGCTATGGCTAAAAAAAATGCTGTATTAATGTCTGCCGATTATGAAATTCTTCCAACAGGCGGGAAAAAACCTTGGTTGAGAACAAAATATTGGGAGGTTTATGATAACCTCAGATACCTATTAGATAATCCTGCAAAAATCAAAGAATTTGCGGAAACAGGATTTGAATTTGTTAAGGAAAATTATACAGAAGAAAAAGCAAAAAAATTATATTTAGACTTATTTTATAAACACAAAGTTTTAGAAAAAAACTAAGACTTAACATAATTAAGAGAAACTATCATGAAAAAAGTTATATCGATAGTACTGAATAACTTTAAGAATGACAACAGAGTTTTAAAAGAATGTTTATCTCTTAAAAAGGCTGGATATGATGTATCTGTAATAGCTCTTTTTGAAAAAGGATTAAAAGAAAAAGAAACTATTCAAAATATACCAGTTCACAGAATTAAATTAAAAAGCAGAAATTTACCTAAAAACCTCCTTGTTCAGTTGTTTAAATATACAGAATTTTTATTAAAAGTTTCGCTAAAATACAAAGATACAGATATAGTTCATTGCAATGATATTGGAACATTACCTATAGGTGTAATTATGAAAAAATTTTTATCTAAAAGAATAAAAGTGATTTACGATGCACATGAGTATGAAACAGAAACAAACAATTTAAAAGGATTTAGAAAATCATTAGTCAAAGCTTTGGAAAAACTTTTAATAAAACATGCAGATGCAGTTATAACTGTGAGTAATTCAATAGCTAATGAGTATGTAAGATTATATAATATCAAAAAACCCACACTTGTACTTAATACACCAACTTATAAAAATATTCAAAAGAAAAATATTTTTAGAGAAAAATTTAATATAAGTGAAGATACAACCATATTCTTATATCAGGGTGGCTTAACAGAGGGCAGAGGAATAAATATCATACTTGAAGCCTTCAAAAGGTTATCTACGATGAAAACTAAAAAACATAATAGTAAACCAGTGGTAGTATTTATGGGCTATGGTTATTTACAGGACAAAATAAAAAAAGCATCCAGAGAATACGAAAACATTTATTTTCATTCTGCAGTTCCATCTGATGTCTTATTAGACTACACGAGCAGTGCTGATTTCGGATTATCTATTATCGAAGATACATGTTTAAATTATAAATACTGTTTACCTAATAAACTTTTTGAATACATAATGGCAGAAATTCCAGTAGTTATATCAAATCTTCCTGAAATGAAAAAATTTGTAGAAAAATATAAATTAGGGGTTGTTCTAAGGGAAAACACTGTCGATGGATTAATTGAAGGTATCAATAATGCCATGAACTTAAACAAAGAAAGAACTATTGAAAATATAAAGAAAGTTAAAAAATTATACAACTGGGAGAATGAAGAAAAAAAACTTTTAAAAGTTTATTCAGACTTAATAAAATAAGAATGAGGAAATGATGAAAAAAAACAAAGTCTGCCATATAACAACTGTCCATCCTTTATCTGATACCAGAATTTTTCATAAAGAATGTACTTCCTTAAGCAAGGCTGGATTTGAAGTTTATTTAATAGTTCAACATAATAAAAAGGAAACAATAAATAACATTAATATACATCCATTACCTTCACCAAAGAATAGAAAAGATAGAATTTTAAACTTAACAAAATCAGCTTACAAAAAAGCATTAGAAACAAATGCAGAAATTTATCATTTTCATGATCCGGAACTTATCCCCTTAGGAATAAAATTAAGAAAAATTGGCAAAAAAGTTATTTACGATGTTCATGAAGATGTTCCAAGGCAAATTATGAGTAAACCATATCTTAATAAATTTACTAAACCCTTTATTTCTAAAAGTTTTGAAATTTATGAAAACTGGGCATCTAAAAAATTTAACTATATAATAGCCGCCACCCCTCATATAAGAAACAGATTTCTAAAAATTAACAAAAACACAGTTGATATAAACAATTTTCCCAGATTAAATGAACTATTTGAACCAGTAGACTGGAAATTTAGAAAAAATGAGATTTGTTATATAGGAGGAATTTCACGGATTAGAGGAATTATTGAATTAGTAAAAGCATTAGAATATGTAGATACAACTCTACATTTAGCAGGAAATTTTGAAAGCGAAAAATTAAAAAAAGAAGTTATGAGTTTACAAGGTTGGAAAAGAGTAAAATATTATGGATTTGTAAACAGGGAAAAAATAAAAGACATTTTAAAACAAGTAAAAATTGGTGTAATAAACTTTCTACCTTTCCCCAATCATATAAATTCTCAACCTAACAAGATGTTTGAATATATGTCAGCAGGTATTCCCGTTGTGGGTTCAAACTTTCCATTATGGAAAGATATTCTTGAAAGAAATAAATGTGGAGTTTGTGTTAATCCATTAGACCCTAAAGAAATTGCAAATGCAATAAATTATTTACTTTCAAGCAATGAAGTGGCCAAAGAATTTGGGAAAAATGCAAGAAACCTAATAAAAAATAAATATAATTGGGAAAGTGAAGAAAAAAAACTCATCAGGCTTTATAAAAATTTATTAAATTTGAAGGAGTAATTAAGTGAAAATAATTTCAATTGTAGGAGCCAGACCTCAATTTATAAAAGCAGGAATAATATCCAAAAAATTAAGAGAAAAAAAAATAGATGAAATCTTAGTTCATACTGGACAACATTATGATTTTAACATGTCAGAAGTATTTTTTAAGGAACTTAATTTGCCTAAACCAGACCATTACTTAGGAATAGGTTCAGGCTCACATGGAGAACAAACTGGAAAAATGTTAATCAAAATAGAAAAAGTTTTACTTAAAGAAAAACCGGATATTGTCTTGGTTTATGGAGATACCAACTCAACATTAGCTGGAGCTTTAGCATCTGTAAAACTACACATACCTGTTGCCCATGTAGAAGCAGGTTTAAGAAGTTTCAACAAAACTATGCCTGAAGAGATCAATAGAGTTCTAACAGATCATATGTCTGATTTATTATTTGCACCTACATACATAGCCGTTGAGAATTTAAAAAAAGAAGGAATCCTAAAAGGTATTTATCTTGTAGGAGATGTTATGTATGATGTGGCTTTAGAATGCATTAGGCAGATAAACGAACAGGAAGTGCTGGACAAATATAATTTAAAACCTAAAAAATTTATACTAACAACTATTCATAGGGCGGAAAACACCAACATTAAAAATAACTTATTGAATATAATAGAGGCTCTTAAAAATATAGCCAAAAAAGGAATACAAATCATATTTCCTATACATCCAAG
>Ga0256832_1001125_pt1 | contig 18026 bp, 16 predicted proteins | sample 134614metaG_FD_190534 | JGI IMG/M metagenome (GOLD analysis project Ga0256832, IMG submission 190534) | Hydrothermal vent microbial communities from Lau Basin, Pacific Ocean - 134-614 | ecosystem: Environmental > Aquatic > Marine > Hydrothermal vents | place: Pacific Ocean: Lau Basin | collected...
CTCTCGCCCTCTTTCAGATCGCTCAGCGAAACCCGCTTGCCTGAGGCATCGGCGACAATGGCGTCGGCGGGCACATCGACGGTCACGCCCAGCACGCGCAACGTCCGTTTTTCCACGTCCACGGCCTCGATTGCCCCGACCAGCGCATGGTTGACGACAATGATCCGGGCCTCCAGCCCACGCTTGCCGGGGCGGGAAAATACGGCGGCGACCTGCCCCAGTCGCAACGCGCCAGGCCCGACACTGCGACCGTCCATTTTCACCGCGGTCTTTTCGTCATAGAAGATTTCAACGCCATTGACGCAAATGCTGCCGAAGCCGGTGATCACGCCCACGACGCCGGTGCCGCCCAGCCCCTTGTCGGCAACCTTCCCCGTGCCGCCCAGCCCCTTGTCGGCGACTTTTCCGGTGCCGCCCATGCCCCTGTCGACCATCTTTCCGGTACCGCCGATGCCCCGATCGGCCTCCAGCGCCGGGTGCCAACGGTGATCTTCGCGGCGACAGGTTGCAATAACCCCGGGCGCGGACACGGTGGCGCTTCCCGCGGGCATTGCCGCGCGGTCGGCAACGGGCGCGGCGCAGCCCGTGATCGAGGCGACCACGAGCAGAAGTAGCGACAGAATTGCAGTCAGCGAAAGAGGATGCCGAACGGCCGACGCCGTTGCGGCGTCTCCGGAAAAAGAAGAACGGCAGCATCCCCCCCGATACCAGACCCGACGACCACGATGACCGGGTGGAACGCTGCTGACGCATCGACTGATTTGTTGACTAATCATCTTTTTCATTCGAGCACTGTTCCTCTTCCGCGAAAAAATAGACGCCGTAATTCATGCGGTGGCACGCCGTGGCATCGTCATCGCCGTCGCGATACAACTCCAGCGCTTTCTGATTGACCTTCAGCAACGCGTCCATTCCCACGGACCGCGCATAGTCCGCCAGTATCCGAACCTGATCCATCGTCAACCGATCATAGTAGACGCTGCGCTCGATGAATGTGTCTTCTGGTGAATCGAGATTGTGGATACAGGCGGCGAGATGGTCATGGACGTTGCGCCCGAGGTAATAGGCCTTCTCGTCGAATCCCTGATCCGGAACGAAAGCGTCGGTGTTGAGCCAGACCCGATCCTCTTCGTCGAGCCGGCAGATCCCGAGCCGCAGCCACTCGTCGAGCACCACCCGTGGCCGGATGTCCTTGCTCGCGCCGCGCACCAGCCCCTCGAACGAGGGACCGTCGTGGCCCCGCGCCAGTCGCGGCAACGGCAGCGGCCGACCGTTGTCTCCGACATAGCGCGGATCGCCGACCCAGGTGCCGACCAGCGCCGCGCCCAGCGACACCGACTCGGGCACGGAAGCCGTGGTGACGCCCTCGCTGCGAATCCGCCGCACTTCCTTGCGGTGCACGCCGGTCAATAGCGTGATGCGGCTGTCGCTCTGCGGCTTGCCATCGACCGGGAACTCCTTCTCGGCCACATCGACATAGACCACCTTCAGCCACTGGCACAGCGTGGGGAAGGTGATCTGGTGGCGCAGCAACAGGCGGACCAGCGCCCGCAGGATGCGATCAACGGCGGTCTTCAGCGATGTCTGCGGCGAGGCGGGAATAGCTCCTCCTTGGATCGTCTATTTGGATCGTTAATGTGGTGAAAGTGGCGGATCGACTGTTGCGGCCCGTCACCCACTCGGGTTGTTCCGGGGATCTGAAAACAAGTCTAGCAGAAATCTCCTTGACGTGGGTAATTTTCCCACCTATGTTCATCAACAGCAAGTGGGAAATTTTTCCACGCAAACGAACGAGACGGAGCCACCATGCAGACGCCTTATGCACGCCACCATTCAAAGCCTGAGCGATCGATACACCGCCCGCCCCCGGAACCCGCTCGCGGAGGATCCGGCGACTCGGCCACCCGCATCATGATCTACTCCCACGACACCTTCGGCCTCGGCAATATCCGCCGGATGCTGGCGATCGCCGAGCACCTGGTGGCGAGCAACCCCGATGCGCATGTACTGATGATCAGCGGTTCGCCGATGTTGCACGGCTTCCGCGTCTCGTCGCGCATCGATTTCATCAAGCTGCCCTGCCTCAGCCGGGACTGTGCCGGGAAATACCATGTGCGCTCCCTGCCGATGGGGCGCGAGCAGATGCTGGCGATGCGGGCGCGCCTGATCCACAGCGCGATACAGGATTTCCATCCGGACCTGCTGCTGGTGGACAAGAAGCCGCTCGGCGTCGAGGGCGAGCTGAAAACGGCGCTGCGCGGGCTGGACGATCTGCCCCGTCGGCCGGCGCTGGCGCTGGTGCTGCGCGACATTCTCGACGCGCCGGGCGCCACCCACCGGGTCTGGTCGAAGAATGACTATCACCGCCAGATCGAGCGCTACTACGACCTGGTGCTGGTGGCAGGCCAGCCCGAAGTCTTCGACCTGGGCGAGGCCTATCGCTTTCCGGCGACGACGCGCAAGCGGCTGCGCTATTGCGGCTACATCCAGCGCAGTCGCGTCACGGCGACCGGCACACGGCAGGCGGGGCCGCCGCGCATTCTCGTCGCGGTCGGCGGCGGCGGCGACGGCGAGAAGCTGATCCGCGCCTTTCTCGAAGGCGCGCGCGGCAGACGTGCCAGCGGCCCGTCGCTCGGCGCCCGCATATTCACCGGCCCGGAAATGGCGGCGGAAACGCGCGCCGCCATCGTCGCGCTGGCGAGCGGGCTGCCCGACATCGAAATCCGGGAATTCAGCAGCGACATGCAAGGCGAAATCGCCAGCGCCGACCTGGTCGTCTGCATGTGCGGCTACAACACCATCTGCGAGGTGCTGGCGGCCGGCAAGCGGGTTGTCGCCATTCCCCGCGTCGAGCCGGTGCAGGAGCAGTGGATCCGCGCCCGCCAGTTCGCCGAACGCGGCCTGCTCACCCTCCTTCACCCCGACGATCTCGGCGCCGCCAGCCTGATGGACGCCATCGACGCCGCGCTGACGGCCGAAGCCGCCGACTCGCCCGCCCAGCTCGATTTCAACGGCCTCGAACGCATCCAGCACTGGCTGCAGCGTCTGCTCGACGCGCGGCGCCACCCCCCCGTCAACCACCTCGCGGCTTCCGCCCCGATCCAGAGGAGTCCCGCCCATGTCTGATTCAGCCACTCCAGTCCCACCCTCCGCCCCCGCCCGCATCGGCTACGTGGTCAAACGGTTCCCGCGGCTGTCGGAGACCTTCATCATCAACGAGCTGCGCGCGCTGCGGGCGCTCGGCGTCCACATCGAGGTCTTCTCCCTGCTGCCGCCGGAGCAGGCGCAGCAGACCGCGTTGCTGGCGGAGCTCGACCTGCCGGTATTCGATCTGCCGACGCGCGAGTCGATCGCCGAGCTGCCGATCGAACAGCGCAACCACGCCACCGGCGCGCGGCGGCAACACCGCCTGCGCCACTGGCTGCGCGAAGCGCCGGCCGGAGCGGTCGAGCCGCTCTTTCCCGGCAAGCGCCCGAGCCAGTGCACCACGCTGCAGATGCAGGCCGCGGCGCTGAGCTGTCTGGCCACGATGCGCGGCATACGACACCTGCACGCCCATTTCGCCAGCGACGCCGCCACCGTGGCGATGCTCGCCGGCAGGCTGTCCGGCCTCCCCTGGTCCATGACCGCCCACGCCAAGGACATCTACCACACCTACAGCCACCGGCAGTGGGACCGCGCCTTTCTGCGCACCAAGCTGAACGAGGCCTGTTTCACCGTTACGGTCAGCGACTACAACCTCGACTACCTGAAGCAGCTCGCCCCTCTGGCCACCGTCCACCGGCTCTACAACGGCGTCGACCTGCAACGCCTCCAGCCGCATCAGGGGCCGCGCGACGCCGGCCTGATCGTCGGCGTCGGGCGGCTGGTGGAGAAAAAGGGCTTCCGCGACCTGATCGACGCCTGCGCCACGCTGCGCCAGCGGCAGATCGACTTTCGCTGCGTCATCATCGGCGAAGGCCCGGAGCGAGAGGCGCTGGAACGGCGAATCGAACAACTCGGTCTGGGCGACCGCATCGAGCTGCCCGGCAGCCTGCCGCAGCAGCGGGTGCTGGACTGGCTGCGCCGGGCCACCGTCTTCGCCCTGCCCTGCGTCGTCAGCGCCAGCGGCGACCGGGACGGCCTGCCGACGGTGCTGCTGGAGAGCATGGCGCTGGGGACGCCGGCCATCTCGACCCGGGTGGCCGGGATTCCGGAGATGATCGACGACGGCGACAGCGGCTGGCTGGTGGAACCGGACAACCCGCCGCAACTGGCCGCCACGCTCGGCGTGGCGCTGCGCGCCCCCGCCGGCGAACGCCAGCGCCTCGCCCGCAACGCCCGCCGCAAGGCCGAGTCGCTGTTCAATCTGCACGACAACGTGCGCGGCCTGAATGCGCTGTTCGCCACGCGCGGCGGCAATGTCGTCCAGCACATCCGGGGGACAGGCTGATGCGCATCGCCTATTTCCTGGCCGACCACGGCATTCCGGTCTTCGGCAGCAAGGGCGCCTCGGTACACGTGCGGGCGCTCGCCAACGCACTCTGCGTGCTGGGCCATGACGTGACCCTGTTCTGCGCCAGACACGGAACGGAGGCGACGCCCGCGCCGTTCGAGCTGATCAAGATCAGCGACGCGCCGGTCTCGCCCGCGACCGCCGGCGACGCCGACCCGCTGGCCCAGCGCCGTCTCAAGGAGACTCGCTATCTCGCCAACGCCGAGCTGCTGCGCCAGGTCTTCGCCCGCGAACACCAGTTGCGGCCGTTCGACGCCATCTACGAGCGCTATTCGCTGTGGAGCGCCGCCGCCGTGCGCGCGGCGCGCCAGTTCGGCCTGCCGGCGATCATCGAAGTCAACGCGCCGCTGTTGCTGGAGCAGCGCGCCTACCGCGAGCTGGCCCGCGATACCGAGGCCGAAATCATCGAGCACGAGGTCTTCAGCCAGGCCAGCGCGGTCGTCACCGTCTCCGCCGCGGTGGCCGACTATGTGATCGACCACGGCGGCAGCGCCGAGCGGGTGCAAGTGATGCCGAACGGCGTCGACCACGCCCTGTTCCACCCCGCGCGCGCCCCCATGCGGCTCCCCGAGGCCAGCGGACGCTTCGTCATCGCCTTCTCCGGCAGCCTCAAGGCCTGGCATGGCGTCGATGTGCTGCTGGAGGCCTTCCGCGAGCTGAACCGCCGTCTCGCCGGCATGCATCTGCTGGTGATCGGCGACGGCCCGATGCGCGAGTGGCTGCAAGGCTATGTGCGCGGCGCCGAGCTGGAGGGGCATGTCAGCTTCACCGGCTGGCGGGCGCACGACGAGGTCGCCGCGCTGCTGGCCGGGGCCGACGTGGCGGTGGCGCCCTATCCGCCGCTGGAGAACTTCTACTTCTCGCCGCTCAAGCTGTTCGAGTATCTGGCGCTGGGCATGCCCGTCGTCGCCAGCGACATCGGCCAGATCCGCGACGTGATCCGGCCCGGCATCCATGGCCTGCTGACGCCGCCCGGCGACGCCCTCGCGCTGACCGACGCGCTCGAGGCGCTGGCGCTGGACGAATCGCTGCGCCGCCGCCTTGGTCGGGCGGCGGCCCGCATCGGCCGCAACTACTCGTGGCGCGTCAACGCCGAGAAGGTGGTCGCCACCATCGAGTCCCTGACGGCGCCGACCGCCACCGCCGGAGCGAACCCGTGAGCGCCGCGCGCTGGCCGCTGGATCGGGAGCGGATCGCCAGCCTCCGGCGACTGTTCCGACTGTTCGCGCCGCATCTGCGACCGCACCGCCGCCGCATGCTCGCCGCCTGGTTGTGCATGCTCGGCGCGACGCTGGCCTACCTGGCCCAGCCGTGGCCGCTGAAGCTGATCTTCGACTACGCCCTGTTGCCGGTGGCCGGCGCCGACGGCTATTTCGCCTCGCTGCCGCCCACCACGCTGGTGGCCGGCGCGGCGCTGATGGTGCTGGTGGTCGCCCTGCTGCGCGGCGTGCTCGGCTACGGCCAGACCTATCTCACCGCAAGCGTCGGCCAGCGGGTCATCGCCTCGGTGCGCAAGCGGCTGTTCAGCCACATCCAGCGGCTGTCGCAGTCGTTCCATGACGAGCAGCATTCCGGCGACCTGCTGCTGCGCCTGACCGGCGACATCCAGCTGCTGCGCGACCTGCTGGTCAATGCCGTGCTGCTGATCACCGAGCGGCTGCTGGTGATGGTCGCCGTCGCCGGGGTGATGCTGTGGATGGACTGGCGCCTCGCGCTGGTGGCGCTGACGGTGTTGCCGGCGCTGGCGCTGGTGTCGTTCCGCGCCTCCGGCAAGATCCGCCACGCCACCCGCAAGCAGCGCCGCCGCGAGAGCCGCACGGCCAACATCCTCTCCGAGACCATCGCCGCCGTGCCGATCATCCAGGCCCATGCGCGCGAGGCCTGGGAGGATCAGCGCTTCGAGCGCCAGCACAGGGCCAGCCTGAAAGCGGGGCTGCGCGCCACCCGCCTGGAGGCCAATCTGAACAAGGTCGTCGAGGTGATTCTCGCCGGCGGAACCGCCGGGGTGCTCTGGTTCGGCGTCCATCGCGTCCTCGCCGGCGCGCTGACGCCGGGCGACCTGCTGGTGTTCACCGCCTACCTGACAACGCTCTACAAGCCGGTGCGCAAGCTGGCGACGCTGACCAGCCGGCTCGCCAAGGCCAGCGTCTGCGGCGAGCGGCTGATCGCCATCCTCGAAACCGAGCCGGAGATCCGCGACCTGCCCGCCGCGCGTCCCGCGCCGCCGCTGCGCGGAGAGATCGAATTCCACGATGTCACCTTCGGCTATCGCGACGACCGGCCGGTGCTGCGCGACGCCTCGTTCCGCGTCCCCGCCGGCAAGACGGTGGCGCTGGTCGGCGAAAGCGGCGCCGGCAAATCGACCATCGCCCGGCTGCTGCTGCGCTTCTACGATCCGCAACAGGGCGCGGTGCGCATCGATGGCGAGGACATTCGCCACTACACGCTGGCCTCGCTGCGCAGCCAGATCAGCATCGTCATGCAGCAGCCCCATCTGTTTGCGCTCAGCGTGCGCGACAACATCGCCTACGGTCGGCTCGACGCCAGCGACGCCGAGATCGAACGCGCCGCGCGGCTGGCCCGCGCCCATGATTTCATCGAGCGGCTGCCGCAGGGCTACGACACGGTGCTCGCCGAAGGCGGCGCCAGCCTCTCCGCCGGACAGCGCCAGCGCATCGCCATTGCCCGCGCCATCGTCCGCGACGCCCCCATCGTCATCCTCGACGAACCGATGACCGGACTCGACGCCGCCAGCGAGGCCAGCGTGCAACAGGCGCTGGAACGCCTCACCGAGGGACGCAGCTGCCTGCTGATCACCCACGACCACGCCAGCGCATTGCGCGCCGATCTGATTCTCGCGGTCACCGCCGCCGGAGAGGTCGTCCCCACCACCGAAACCGCCGCCACGCGGCCCGCCCCGCCCCCCGTTCCGGCACTGATCACAGGAGGAATCCAATGACGACCGTGACTGCCCCCCGCCGCGAAGCGGTGCTGACCAACGAACTGCTGGCCCGTCTGCGCGAGGCGATCGACACCGACGCCATGACCCGGCGGCTGAACGCGCAGTGGCCCTGGCTCGCGCGGCGCGGCCTGCGCGCCACCGGCGTCGAGGTCCATCGCGTCTTTCCGCGCGGACTCGACAGCTTTGTCGTCAAGTACCGGCTCCTCCTCGACGATGGCGCGACGCAGCAGGAGATGACCCTGTTCGGCGAGATCCAGCCCGAGGACGCCGCCCTCCTGCGCGCCCGCTTGCTGGACAAGCTGCGCAAGTCGCGCCGCAAGCAGATCGACCGCCGCGACGACGACAGCGACGCCATTGCCGTGCTGCCGGAACTGAACCTGCTGCTGCGCGTTCCCGGCTACGACGAAAAACTCCCCGGCCTGACGCTGCGCCACCAGCCGAAGCGCGCAACACGGTTTCTGCGCGAACTGCTCGCGCCGCGGGAGGCGCCGCCCGATGCGCGGGTCGCGACCTCGATTCTGAACCACCGACTGGGCAAGCGCTGCGTCATGAGGGCGCGTCTGGAGGGTAGCGACGACAGCGTCTCGGTCGTCCTGCGCTGCCTCAAGGCCAATGACCGGCGCCACCTCGACAACGTGGCCCAGATGCAAAAGCTGTGGCGCCACGGATTCGACGCCTCCGCCCCCGACCGGATCCGCATTCCGCAAGTGCTGGGCTGCAGCGATGAACTGGCGACGGTGGCGATCGAGGACATGCCGGGACAGATTCTCGGCGAAAGCCGGCGCTGGCCCCTGACGCAACAGGCCACGGTGGCGGGAACGACACTGGCCAAGCTGCACGCCTGCCCGATCGGGCTCGCCCGACACCATCGCGCCGCCGACGAGCTCACCCTGCTGCAGGACTGGGTGCTGTTGACGCAGATCCTGCGACCGGAGCTGATCGATGCGCTGGAAGCCGCGCGGATTCGCGTCCATGCCGGACTGACGGCGCAGCGCGGTCTGCCAAGGCTGTCGCACCGCGACTACTACAGCAAGCAACTGCTGTACGACGGCGAGCAGGCGGTGTTGATCGACTTCGACACCCTCTGCATGGCCGAGCCGGCATTGGACATCGGCAACTATCTGGCGCACCGGGAACTCGCCATGCTGGCGGACGAGCCCGCCGATCCGGACGAGGCCGACGCCTTTCTCCGCGCCTACGACGCGAAGACGCCGCTGCCGCCGGCCATCGCCATCTCCGCCTGGCGCGACGCCGCGCTGCTGCGGCTCGCCTGTCTCTATGCGCTGCGCAGCGGCTGGGGGACGGTGTCGGGCCGGCTGCTGCAACGCATCGGGGAGCGGATCTGAGATGCGCCCGGCAACCAACATCGCGGCGATCCTGCTGCTACCGCTTTGCGCCACCGCGCTCTCGGCGGCGCCGGCAGCCGTCCCGCCGAGCCAGGCGCTGGAAGCGGACGCGCCACCGGAGACACGTTTCCCGATCGATGAACAGTGGCGCTACGGCGGCCGCGTGGAGATGCAGTTCGTGAACGAATCGGACTACGACCTCGACGCCGGGAACGCCGATGAACTGACGACATTCACGCCGCTCGACCTGTCGCTGGCCGTCTCGTGGAACGACCGCTCGCAATGGTCCGCCTACGCCAATGTCGAGCTTGTCGACAAACAGATCGTGACCGACGAGCGCGGCGGGGAAAACGGCGATACCGAACTGCTGATCGACAAGCTCCACGCCGATCTGCGCGCTGACGGCTACCGCCTGCGGATCGGCCGGCAGCGCATCAGGGATGAACGCGAATGGATGTTCGACGACACGCTGGACGGGCTGCGGCTGACGCTCGAACGCCCGGCGTTTCTGCTGACCGGAGCGATCCTGCGCGAACGCGCCTTTACCGAGGATCTGCTGCACCACGACGACGACCGGCGGGTTGATCATCTCTGGCTGCGGTTCGCGCCGCGCGGCGAAACACCGGGGCGGCAAGCCGCCTTCGCACTGCTGCAGCGGGATCGGGAGCGTGACGAGACGGCCCGCTGGCTGGGCGTCTACAGCGCCGGCAAGCGGGGTGATCTGCGCTACTGGGCCGAACTGGCCGCAGTGCAGGGAGAACGTCGCGGGCGCGGCATCAGCGGCTTCGGCTTCGACATCGGCGCCACCTTCCGCCTGCAAAAGCGACCGCGAATCTACGCGGTGGCCGGCGTCGCCTTCGGCTCCGGCGACGAGTCCGACGCCGATCTCGGGTTTCGCCAGAGCGGATTCCAGGACAACGCCGCCAAGTTCGGCGGCGTCACCCGCATCGCCTACTACGGCGAAGTGCTCGACCCCGAGCTCGGCAATCTGGCCATCGCCACCGCGGGCATCGTGGTTCGTCCGGTCCGCCGCGCCTCGATCACGCTGCTGTGGCACGGCTATCGCCAGCAGCATCCACTGGACGAGCTACGCGATTCGGATCTCGGCGTCGACCCTACTGGCGACAGCCGCGATATCGGCAACGAAATCGACCTGGCCGTCGGCTGGCGCGCCGCGCCGCGCCTGAAACTCACCGCGGTGCTGGGACGCTTCATCGCCGGCCGCGCCTTCGCAAGCGACGCCGACGCGACGCTGCTGGAGCTGGAAATACGCTACAACCTGTAAGTCGGTCGCCCGTTTCGGCGCACCGAAAACCCGGAGGAGAACACCATGAACATGCAACCACGAACAACCATCACCCTTCTGCTTGCGCTTGCCGCGCTGGCCGGCTGCAGCAGCAGCGGGACCGGCATTGGCGGCACCGGCGCGGACACGAAGGAAATCACGACCTCGGGCACCATCACCGGATTCGGCAGCATCTTTGTCAACGGCATCGAGTTCGAAACCGGCAGCGCCGCCATTTCGGTGGACGACAATCCCGGCGGCGAGGACGATCTCAAGCTGGGCATGGTCGTCACCGTCTCCGGCATGCTCGATGACAGCGGCAATCACGCCATCGCCAGCCGCGTCATCTTCGACGACGAAGTGGAGGGACCGGTCGGCGCCATCACGCCCGGCGCCGACGACACGACGAAGATCCTCGATGTACTCGGCGTCAAGGTCCAGATCCATCGCACCGCCACCGTGTTCGACGACACCAGCTTCGACGGCGTCTCCAGCGACGATGTGATCGAGGTCAGCGGCCTGCCCGGCGTCGGCGGGGTCCTGGTCGCCACCCGCATCGAGAAGAAATCCAGCTTCGTGCCCGGCAGCAGCGAGGTCGAACTGAAGGGCATCGTCAGCGGACTGAACGGACAGCGTTTCGAGCTCGGCGGCTTCAGCGTCGACTTCGCCGGCGCGGATCTGTCGCGATTGCCGGGCGGCACCGTCGTCAACGGTCAGCAGGTGGAGGTCAAGGGCACCCTCAGCGGCACCACCATCACCGCCACGCGCATCAAGGAGGAGGATGACCTTTTCAGCGGCGGCGGCAGCAGCAGTAGCAGCAGCGCCAAGGTCAGCATCGAAGGCATCGTGACCGATTTTGCCGGCAATGGCAGCTTCAGGGTATCGGGCCAGGCGGTCGATGCCTCGAACGCGGTATTTACCCCGGCATCGCTGACACTCGCCAACGGCAGCCGCGTCGAAGTGGAAGGTCCCGTCGTCGACGGCGTGCTGCGGGCCGTCAAGGTCGGCGCGCGGGGCGGCAGCGTCCGGGTCGAGGCGTCGGTGGTGGCTGTCGACAGCGCCGGCGGCAGTATCACGATGGGGTTTGTTCCCGGCTCCCTGGCGGTGACGGTGAACAGCCAGACCCTGATGCGCGACGACCTGAAGATCAGCAACCCGCTGACGCTCGCCGCCATCGGCGCCGGCGACTTTCTCGAAATACGCGGCTACCTCGACGGCGCCAATGGCGTCACCGCCACCGAGATTCGCCGCGACAAGCGCGACGACGACATTCTTCGCGGCCCGGCGAGCAACTGCCAGCCCAATAACGGCGTGACGGTGCTCGGACTGCGCTTCGGCTTCGGCAGCGGAACCAGCCGCTTTCGGGCGCTGGACGGCAGCAGCATCAGCGGCGAGGACTTCTGTCGACTCGCCACGGACAGCGGGCTGTTCGTGAAGATAAAGGACGACGAGAAACAACGCGACGGCATCGCCGATGAAGCCGAGCTGGAGAACTGAACATCGATCAGGGCTACCAGTCCCCCACCTTCGGGCGCTCGCAATGAGCGCCCGTTTTTTCGTGCCGACAACGTACCGGGCATCTGGGCGCGTGGCGGCGGGCCGGGTCGCTGAACAGTTGCAAGGAATATTTGCGTTCCGGCGGTGTTAGCTATTGGAAAGGTCTCGATGCGCTGGCATTGCTCCGGCATCGTGGCGGCGATTGCCCGAAGCGCCGCGAGGGGGCCGCATCCATCAGCAGACGAAAAGCCGGTAACATGACAACAGAGTATTGACTACATGTCTGATTTTACGCTGGAAATCGAGCGCTGCATTCCGTCCTTGAGGCGCTATGCGGCCGCGTTGCTGCATGATCGCGAGGCCGCGGATGATCTGGTGCAGGATTGTCTCGAGCGCGCGCTGCGCAAACGGTTGCTGTGGCGGCGGGGATCGTCGATGCGGGCCTGGCTGTTCACGATGCTGCACAACCTCTATGTCAACGGCGTGCGGCGAAATTCACGCACGCCCTCGATGATCGCGTCGGAGACTGCCGCAGTCTCCTATCAGGAGCCGCACCAGACGGATACGCTGATGGGCGATATCGTCGACTGCATCGATCAGTTGCCCGATACCCAGCGGCAGGTGCTGCTACTGGTCGCGCTAGAGGGCTTCAGCTACAAGGAGGTCGGCAGGATCGTCGGCGTTCCGGTGGGTACCGTCATGTCGCGCCTTTCGAGGGCGCGTGAAAACTTGAGACGCCTGATGGATGGCGAATCGCGTCCAGGCTTGCGCAGGGTGAAATGATGAAACGGAAAAACAGCATCGAGGAAGCGGAACTGCACGCATACGTGGACCGGCAGATCGACGAGAACCGTGTCGAGGCTGTGGAAGCGTGGCTGAAAGCCCATCCGGAGGATGCGGCCCGCGTCGACGCATGGAAACGTCAAAATCAGCTCATCGTCGGCAGCTACGACGACGATGCCTTTGCGCGACTGCCGCCCCGGCTCGACCCCGAACGTCTGGCGGCGAAACGCCCCTCGCGGACGCTGGCGGTCGCCGCTTCGCTGTTGCTGTTGCTGGCCGGCGGCGTGGCGGGCTGGCATCTGCACGACGTCACGGCGCAGCGGCATTTTCGGGCCGACGTGATCGCCAGGCCCGCCATCTCCGCCTATCGCGTCTATGCCGCCGAAGTGCGGCATCCGGTGGAAGTCTCGGCCAAGCAACAGGGCCATCTGGCGAAATGGCTGTCAAAAAGGCTGGACTATCCGCTCAGGATTCCCGATCTCACGTCGCTCGGATATGAGCTGATGGGAGGGCGTCTGCTGGCGACCCCGCAGGGGCCGGCCGCGCAGATCATGTACGACAACGCCGGCGGAGACCGCATAACGCTGTTCGCCATGCGCAGTCCGGCGCGCGGGGAGACGGCTTTCCATTTCGCCCGTGACGGCGACATCGCCACCTTCTACTGGGTGGACGACGCCATCGGCTATGCGATCAGCGGCGAAGTCGACCGAGACAAGCTGCTGCAAGTCTCGCACGCGGTCTATGAGCAGCTGAACGCCGCGCCCGCCGAACCGGCCCATTCGATCTGACGCGGCTGAATTTTCCTCCGCCGGACGGCTGCGCCAGGTTCGGGAGCGGGCCGAGGCGTCAACTCCGAAAAAATTCATTGCGCAACGGAATATATCGGCCTGCGCGGTGTTTGCCTCGTACACACAAGCCAATCACCACCATACGAGGATCAGACCATGCCGCGAGATATCACCCGCGTTTTTCGCAACCTGCTCATTGTCGGCCAGCTTTTTCTGCTGGCGATACTGTTGGGCGCCTGCAGTTCCAGTTCCGACAGCAATGGCGCCCAGTCCAATGCGACCGGCCAGGATCAGAGCCCGGCCGAGACGACAGGCAACCGCACGAAAATTCCGCTCACGCTGTCTGGCGATCAGACCGTACCGGCCGTGACGGGCGGCGGCAGCGGAACGGGGTCGCTGGAAGTGGACGAGAAAAGCGGCGAGATCAGCGGCTCGATCAGTGTTACGGGACTGAGCGGCGCGCCCACGGCTGCCCATATTCACATGGGCGCGGCCGGCGAGACCGGCGGTATCGTCATCGCTCTGGAGAAGGACCCCAATGACGCGAATCTGTGGCGCGTTCCGGACGGAAGCACGCTTGCGGCCGATCAGCTTGCCGCATTGCTGGCGGCCAAGACCTACATCAATGTCCATACCGCGGCCAATCCGGCTGGCGAGATTCGTGGCCAGATTCTGCCGCCGGGTTACAGGCTGCTAAGCGCCTCGCTCAGCGGAGAAAACGAGATTCCGCCCGTCACGACTACGGCCGGCGGCAAGGGTTTCGTCACCGTCAAGACCAGCGGAGAACGCGACATTCTCGTGACGCTGCGAACCACCGGACTCGATGACGCAACGGCGGCCCACATCCACGGCGGCTTTGCCGGCGCCAACGGCGCCATTGTGCTCGGTCTGGAAAAAGATGCGAACGATCCCGCTCTGTGGCGCGCGCCCGACGGCAGCCGGCTCGAACAGGCGCAGCTCGATGCCCTGCTTGCCGGCGGCGCCTACTTCAACGTCCACAGCCCGGCCCATCCGAGCGGCGAAATTCGGGGCCAGATCGTCGCGGCGCCCGTGCGCGTCGTCCGCAGCGAGTTGAGCGGCGCTCAGGAAGTGCCCCCGGTGACGACGACCGGCACCGGCGTCGGCTACGTCACCGTGGATGGCGACAGCGGCGCCATCACCGCCAACCTGCTGGTGGCCGATCTCTCCGCCGCTGCCACCGCGGCCCATATCCACGCCGGCGCGGCGGGCAGCAATGGCGGCATCGTCGTGGCTCTGGAACAGGATGCGGCCAATCCAGCGCTGTGGAAAACACCGGCCGGGGCCGTTCTCGATGCGACACAGTTGCACCAGTTCGAGGATGGCGAACTCTACTTCAATGTGCACACCTCCACACATCCGGGCGGGGAGATTCGCGGGCAGATCACGCCCTAGCGAATTGTGGGCGAACCGACAGTGCGGAGAAGAGAGATGCCACGGTCAATGGCGCGGGCGCTGCTGCCCGCCGCAGTCCTCGGCCTTCTTGCGGGGTGTTCGGCCGGCAGCGGCGAGGGCCTGGACGCCAATGGCAGGCCCATCGACGAAGCGGCGGACAGCGGTGCGAATCCGTCCCCCTCCCCGGCCTAGCCGACCGCCGTCGCCGCCTCGCTGGCGGACATACAGCGCAAGGTGTTGACGCCGTCGTGCGCGGTTTCGGGTTGCCACACCGGCAGCGGCGCGCCACTTGGTCTGCGGCTGGATGCCGGCGTCGCTTTCGATCTGCTGGTGAACAGGCCAAGCCAGCAACAGCCAACCGTTCTCCGCGTTGCGCCAGGCGATCCGGACAACAGCTATCTGGCGCGGAAACTCGAGGGCACGGCATCGAGCGGGTTGCAGATGCCGCGCAACCGTCCTCCGTTGCCCGTCGCCACGATTGGCGCCATCCGTGAATGGATACGCAACGGCGCGCTGGGGCCGCGGCTGTCGTCGATTCAGGACAATATCTTCACGCCCATCTGTACGCGCTGCCATTTCGGCGCCACCCCAGCCGGAAACCTCAATCTGGAAAAGGGCAAGGCGCATGCAAACCTCGTCGGCGTCAAACGCGCTTTCGCCCCGGAGATCCGCGTCGTGGCCGGCGATGCCGACAGCAGTTTTCTCATCGCCAAGCTGGAAGGCGCCGATCTTGGCGGCGCTCGCGGCGACCGCATGCCGCTGGGCGGCCCCTATCTGGACCAGACCGTTATCGATGTGATCCGACAGTGGATCGACGCCGGCGCGAAGGACGACTGATGCAGTACATTCAAACCATGACAGCCGGCATCCTAGTCGCGCTCCTGCTCGTGCTGGCGCCGCCGGCGGAGGCCGAACCCTATCTCGCGGCGCGCATGGGCCTCAAGTGCATGGCCTGTCACGTCAATCCGAGCGGCGGCGGCAAGCGCAACGGCTTCGGCCGGCAGTTCGGCGAGGTCGTGCTGCCCGCGCGGGCCTCGACCTCGCCGCGGGGGGAACTGTTCGGTGGCCGCTTCGATATCGGCGCCGACTTTCGCGGCGATCTCACGGCCACGCGGATACCACAGGGTGACGACCAGCTCGCCTTCGACACCCGACGCGCCAATATCTACCTGGAGGCGCAACTCGTGCCCGATCGGCTTGCCCTCTACATCGATCAGCAGGTCGCGCCCGCCAGCGACAGCCGGGAAGCCTGGCTTCTGCTTTGGAACGGCGCGCATGATCTCTACCTGAAGGCCGGACGGCTGTTTCTGCCTTTCGGGCTCAGACTGGAAGACGACACGGCGTTCATTCGCAGCGTCAGCGGCATCAACTTCGCGACGCCTGACAACGGGGTGGAGTTCGGGCTGGAGCGCGGCGGCTGGTCGGCGCAACTGGCGCTCACCAATGGCGCGGGCGGCGGCGCGGAGACGAATACCGGGAAACAGGTCAGCCTGCGCGCCGTTCACGTCCGACCGCGCTGGCGGCTGGGCGCGAGCATCAACATCAATGACGGGGACGGCGACACCGGCCGCCGCATGACCGGCATGTTTGCCACCCTGAACTGGCTAGGCTTCGAGTGGCTCGCCGAGGCCGACCGGATAGAGGATCGCGGCCTTCCGGCCGGAACCATCCGTCAATTGGCCATGCTGTTCGAGATCAACCGCCAGCTCCTGCCCGGCCAGAATCTGAGACTGACGCTGGAGCATCTCGATCCCGACGACGAGGTTGCCGAAGACGAACGTGTCCGCTACAGCCTGGTCTGGGAGTACACCCCGATGGCGTCGCTGCAGCTACGCATCGGCCTGCGTCTCGCCGACGGCATCCCGCAGAGCCCTTCACAGAATACCGATTCCCTTTTCGTCCAGCTTCACGGCTGGTTCTGATCGCAACCCATGCAACACTGGAGTACTCATGAAAAAAGCAAGACTGACCCAAGCCCTCGCGCTGCTGTGTCTTACCGGCAGCCTTTCCGCCGCGGAGGTCGCTCCCGCCCCCAATGGCATTTCGCTGCCCGAGGGATACAAGGACTGGCGCGTCATCGCCTCGTCACATCGTAGCGACAACAACACGCTGCGAGTGATATTAGGTAACGATATCGCGGTCGAGGCCGCGCGCGCCGGCAAGACCAATCCCTGGCCGGACGGTAGCATTCTCGGCAAGCTCGTCTGGAAAGACCGTCAGGACGACAACTGGAAGGCGGCCACCGTGCCCGGAAAATTCGTCCACGCCGAATTCATGTTCAAGGACGCGAATCGATACAAGGAAAGTGGCGGCTGGGGATGGGCGCGCTGGCTCGGAACCGAGCAGAAGCCCTATGGCAAGGATGCCTCTTTCTGGAAGGAGTGCCACGGCTGCCATCTGCCGGTAAAGGGACGCGACCTCGTCTTTACCACTCCCGCGGTCATGCCGTAGCGGTGCGGCGGGAATCCGGCATCCGCCGGATTCCCGGCCGGCAGAGTCTTTGATCACCACAGGCTCGACAACGCCAGTATTCCCAGCAGCAGAAACAGCGCGCCGCTGATGCGGTGCAGCGCCGCCACCGGCACGCGCTGCAGTACGGTGCGTCCGGCCCAGACGCCGAGCGCGGATGTCGTGGCCAACGCCAGCGTCGCGCCGAGCCATACGGCGGCGCTGTCCATCGTTGTCGCCAGGCCGACCACGGCGATCTGCGTCTTGTCGCCGAATTCGGCCAGCACGATCATCAGAAAGGTGGCGAGGAAGAGGCTGTGGCCACGCGGCTGCGGCAGCTCGACCTTGCCGTCTTCATCATCGGGGGCGCTTCTCAGCGCATGAATGCCAAAGCCGATGAACAGCGCGGCGACCAGCAGCACGAGCAGGCGGGGCGAGACCCAGCCCGCCAGCGCCGCGCCAAAGGTCACGGCAATGAAATTGAGCAGGGCAAAGGCCAGTATCGAACCGGCAAGCACCGGCGCGGCGCGGTAACGGGCCGCGAGCGCCATGCAGACCAGCTGGCTCTTGTCGCCGATCTCGGCCAGGCCGATGAGGGAAAAGCTACTGACCAGAGAAACGGCCAGCGATTGAATCATATCGAACATTTCATCTATCCCGATTTCCCTGTCGCCGGAATTCCGACCCAGGCAGGTCAACCCCTTGCAACGCCATGGTGGGAATGCCGACGAGGCAACCCCGAACATGCGGGTCGCCCCTCACAAAACCGCCGTTCCCGCCATTTCGCGCCAATACCTTCGTGATCGCCATCCCTTCCTGAAATCTCCGTGGCCCTATCATGCGCATCCCGCCACGGGGAATGCCACGGCAGAACCGTCGGGACTCACGGAAAATTCAAGTCAGGAACGTGCCAACGGCACGGGTCGCAAGGAGCAGACCATGGAAGCAGTCACAAGCAAGCGGCGTATCGCACTCGCCGGTCTCATTATCGCCGGCACCCTGTTCGGCG
>Ga0256832_1001126_pt1:0-5000 | contig 18021 bp, 13 predicted proteins | sample 134614metaG_FD_190534 | JGI IMG/M metagenome (GOLD analysis project Ga0256832, IMG submission 190534) | Hydrothermal vent microbial communities from Lau Basin, Pacific Ocean - 134-614 | ecosystem: Environmental > Aquatic > Marine > Hydrothermal vents | place: Pacific Ocean: Lau Basin...
ACCCCACCAGGCCCTTGGCTACCTCACCCCCGCACAGTACCTTCGACAACACCACCCCGATTTCGCCCCCCAGTCTCATATGTCCTGAACCAGGACAGCCTCGGCCTGCCTGCCCGGCAAGAATGATGGAACGTTGCCTCCGCTTCCGCCTGAAGAACCTTGCCTCCGCTTCCGCCTGAACACGTCGAGCACCCGTCCGCGAATGGTGGCCCGTGGCTTCTCCGGAGGTGCGGGTCGGGTGTGGGCCGCGCGGAGCTTCCGACGAATGAGCGCTGGCGAGCCGAGAGGTGGAGAGGGATAAGAACCGAGCTCGACGTGGATCCCGCCCCGCGCGCGGGCCACGTCGAGCGCCTCGTCGGGCACCGATCCTTCAACGGGGCGAACGTCTTCGATTCCGAGGTCCAGCTGTGACCGCCTGCACGAACCCTTGGAACCCTCACGCCACCCTCCTGCTCTTGTTTCATCTGCTCTCGCTGGCGGCCTGCGACTCGTCGTCGACCACCGCCGACGCAGCGCCGCGTGACGCAGATCGGGTCGACTCCGGAGGCGTCGACGCGGGCCCGCCCGACGCTGCGCCCGCAGACGCGGGGTCGAGCTGCGCCCGGCTGTGCGCGTGCTCGGATCATAACGAGCCCAGCGTCTTCGAGCTCCAGCTGATCGAGATGCCCGCCGACAGCTGGTACGAGGCACCGGGGACGGCCATGCGGGAGGTCTGCGTCCCCGACTCGGTGGGGGTTCGGGGAGTGGTCGGCTGCGAAGCCGTCATCAGCGCCTGGAGCGGAGGTGCCTACGACTCGACGCATCACCGGATGTGGATCTGGGGTGGAGGACACAACGACTACTGGGGCAACGAGCTCTACGCCTTCAACCTGCGGACGGGTCGCTGGAGTCGGGAGACCGAGCCGAGCGAGATCCCCGCAGGCGGCGATCCCGCCGCTTTCCTGAATCGTGACCCCCTGCCCGATGGCCGGCCCGCCGCTCGTCACACCTACGATGGCCTCGAGTACCTGCCGGATCGGGGCGCGCTATTCGCCCACGGCGGCTCTCGCGCGCTGGATGGCAACGCGACCGCGCGCACCTGGTTCTTCGACGACGCCGGCTGGCGCATGGGGGCCGACGGTCCCGGGGGCTATGCGCTGGCGAGCGCCTACGACGCCGAGGGGCATCAGCTCTTCGTGCACGCGGCGGAGGCTTTCTTCCGCTACGACCTGGACGCCGACGCGTGGAGCCCGCTTCCGGGCTTCGACGTGGCGCCGCTGTGGCCACGCTACGCCGTCTCCGGGGACAAGACGGGCGCCATCGACTCTCGACGGCGCCTCTACTGGAGTGTGGGTTCCGGTCAGTTCTTCGTGTGGGACATCGCACGATCCGAGGTGGTCACGGACGCGTGGATCAGTACGGGAGGAAGCACCTACAGCAACGCGGAGCAGGTGCGTGACTATCCGGATCAGCGTGTCGAGAGTGGCGGCGGAAACGTCTTTGACGCGCCGGCACCGGGCTTCGCCTACGACAGCGCGGCCGACGCGTTCGTGGCTTGGCCCAACGCGGGCGCACCGTGGATCCTGGACCTCACGAGTCTGCGCTGGTCGATGGGCTCCGCGGAGGGCGCTCCGACCTCTCACGCCTCGGGCGGAACCTATGGGCGTTGGCGCTACCTACCCGAGTACAACGTCTTCATCCTGGTCAACGCCGTGGACGAGAACGTGTGGTTCTACAAGCACACGGCGGGGTGCGGACGATGAGCCGCCGCGAGACTTTCCTGTCCCCGGTGTGGGTCTGCGCTTGGATGCACAGGCCCGGCGCGGCCCGCGCACCTCGACGCCTCCATGGACGGATCCGATGGATCGGCGACTCGCGAGGTATGCGGCCCGACGGGCGTCTGCGCGCAGCTCGAGCTCGTGGCGCCCGAGCTGCGAGAAGGCGACGCGCCGCGTGCTGGGGTGGAGCCCGTGGTCGTGGGCGTCCCGCTGGAGGCCTCGGCGCACGTCCGAGAGGTCGCTCAGCTCGGGTTGCGGGGTGCCCGGCGGGCGCAGTTCCGCGCGCTGACGCCACGCCGATGGCAGCGTGGCCTGGGTGCTCGTCAGCTTCTTGCCGGAGGTGACTGCGCTCCACGAGGGCGTCGAGCTGGTAGCCGGCGGGCGCCTTTGGCGGAGATCCCCTGGCGGTCGAGGACGCCGAGGGCGTGCAGGTCGACGCGGGCGGCGCCCGCTTTCACATCGGCGCCGACAGTGGACGGATCGTCGACAGTGTGGTGGTCGACGGCGAGCAACGCCTCCTCGACGCCAGGGTGTTCTTCGACTCGCTCGGGGCCCGGGGCGATGCTCACGCTGGAGGAGAACGGCCCGCGAGCGCCGTCGTGCGCCCCCGCACAGTACCTTCAACCGCACCACCCCGATTTCGCCCCCCGTCTCATAGGTCCTGAACCACGACAGGTCCAGACGCTTGTAGAACACGTCCCATCCACCCGCTCAGGAGCGCCCAGAGCCGGTCGAAGCTCAGGTGCATGTTCACCGGCTCGAGCGCAACACCTCGACGTCCTGCGGGATCATCGTACGCCTCCCGTTGACAAGAGCACCTCCAGCACACGACGCAGCGTGCCGGTCAGGATGGCCGCCTTTCGGCGGGACTTGCACCCACAAGACAATGCCCACCAAAGCGAAACCCCGCCTCAGTGATGAGACGGGGTTTCATAACTCCGGCGGCGTCCTACTCTCCCACAGCGTCTCCGCTGCAGTACCATCGGCTCTGGAGGGCTTGACTTCCGAGTTCGGGATGGGATCGGGTATGACCCCTCCGACATTGCCACCGAAAACCTTAGAAGCTTCGAGTTTTTCCAGCGCCCCTAGGGCGCTCACCACGAACTCTGCAGCGTGCCGACGAAGTCGGCGCTCCATGCTAGGAGCCGCTCCGGGCTGGGAGTTCTTGCTTCCAACCCTGTCCTCGAATCAAGTGTTCGACTCGTACCTTAGAAATAGGTCAAGCCTCACGGCCTATTAGTACCGGTTAGCTCCACGCATTCCTGCGCTTCCACACCCGGCCTATCACCACGTAGTCTTCGTGGGGCCTTTAGGGACCTTGCGGTCCGGGATACCTCATCTTAGGGCCGGCTTCCCGCTTAGATGCTTTCAGCGGTTATCCGTTCCGCACATAGCTACCCGGCGATGCTCTTGGCAGAACAACCGGAACACTAGAGGTGCGTCCAACCAGGTCCTCTCGTACTATGGTCAGCTCCCTTCAAGTATCCTACGCCCACGGCAGATAGGGACCGAACTGTCTCACGACGTTCTAAACCCAGCTCGCGTACCCCTTTAATTGGCGAACAGCCAAACCCTTGGGACCTGCTCCAGCCCCAGGATGGGATGAGCCGACATCGAGGTGCCAAACCGCGCCGCCGATATGAACTCTCAGGCGCGATCAGCCTGTTATCCCCGGAGTACCTTTTATCCGTTGAGCGATATCCCTTCCATATGGAGATACCGGATCACTAAGGCCTGCTTTCGCACCTGTTCGACCTGTCGGTCTCACAGTCAAGCTCCCTTATGCCTTTGCACTCTACGGCTGGTTTCCAATCAGCCTGAGGGAACCATCGCGCGCCTCCGTTACTTTTTGGGAGGCGACCGCCCCAGTCAAACTGCCCACCAGACAGTGTCCCCGACCCGGATAACGGGCCTGGGTTAGAAGCCCAGAACAGCCAGGGTGGTATTTCAAGGGCGACTCCATCGAGACCGGAATCCCGACTTCGCAGTCTCCCACCTATCCTACGCAGACTGTCCCGAGCTTCACTGCCAAGTTGCAGTAAAGGTTCACGGGGTCTTTCCGTCTTGCCGCGGGTAGAGGGTATCTTCACCCCCAGTACAATTTCGCTGAGTCGCTGGCCGAGACAGTGGGAATGTCGTTACGCCATTCGTGCAGGTCGGAACTTACCCGACAAGGAATTTCGCTACCTTAGGACCGTTATAGTTACGGCCGCCGTTTACTGGGGCTTCGGTTCGAAGCTTCGCCCGAAGGCTAACATCTCCCCTTAACCTTCCAGCACCGGGCAGGCGTCAGACCCTATACGTCATCTTACGATTTCGCAGAGTCCTGTGTTTTTAGTAAACAGTCGCAATCCCCAGGTCACTGCAACCCGCCTCCGCTCCAGACGCGAGGTCCTTCACGTACGCGCGGGCACACCTTCTCCCGAAGTTACGGTGCCATTTTGCCGAGTTCCTTAGCCAGCGTTCTCTCACGCGCCTTGGGATTCTCACCCCGCCCACCTGAGTCGGTTTGCGGTACGGTCGCCATTGGGGCTCCCTACGCAGATTTTCTCGGAAGCATGGGATCACCGAGTTTCGGGCCCGGAGGCCCACCTCATAACATCTCAGCATTGATTCTGCGTTTGTGGCTATCGCCTCCTACAGAACCTGCCTACATGCTTGAACCAACAAAACCAAACTGTTGGATCGGCCTACCCTTCTCCGTCCCTGCTTAGTTCAACGCCGTCAATGACGGTGTAGGAATATTAACCTACTTCCCATCGACTACCCCTTTCGGGCTCATCTTAGGGGCCGACTAACCCTCGGGAGGATGATCCTTCCCCGGGAAACCTTGGGCTTACGGCGACAGGGCTTCTCACCCTGTTTATCGCTACTCATGCCTGCATAAGCTCTTCTCAGACCCGACAGTGCTCCTCACGGTACACCTTGTATCTGTCTGAGAATGCTCCGCTACCGCTCTAGAAAACTAGAACCCGAAGCTTCGGTACCACACTTGAGCCCCGTTACATTTTCGGCGCAGGCTCGCTCGACCAGTGAGCTGTTACGCTTTCTTTAAAGGGTGGCTGCTTCTAAGCCAACCTCCTGGCTGTCTGAGCGCTCCCACATCCTTCAACACTTAGTGTGGATTTAGGGACCTTAGCTGTCGATCTGGGCTCTTTCCCTCTCGGCTACGGACCTTATCACCCGCAGCCTGACTCCCAGGCAGTTGTCCTCGGCATTCGGAGTTTGATTGGGTTTGGTAAT
>Ga0256832_1001126_pt1:10000-18021 | contig 18021 bp, 13 predicted proteins | sample 134614metaG_FD_190534 | JGI IMG/M metagenome (GOLD analysis project Ga0256832, IMG submission 190534) | Hydrothermal vent microbial communities from Lau Basin, Pacific Ocean - 134-614 | ecosystem: Environmental > Aquatic > Marine > Hydrothermal vents | place: Pacific Ocean: Lau Basin...
CGGACAGGCCTGCGCGAAGGACGGCCGGCGACCCCTGCGCACATCCCCGTAGAGGGTGAACTGCGGGACCACGAGGACCTCTCCGCCCACGTCCACGACGCAACGCGACATCTTGCCGGCGTCGTCCTCGAAGATGCGCAGGCCGGCGAGCTTCCGCACCATGACGTCCACGTCGGTGTGGTCGTCCTCCCGCCCTGCGCCAAGGTAGACGAGCAGACCCTGGCCGATGGCTCCGACGGTCTCCTCGTCGACATACACGGAAGCCTTGCGGACTCGCTGGGCGACGGCGCGCACGGGGCGATCCCTACCACGAGCCTCCGGAAGGGGCACGGCGCCCTCGAACGCTCCTCTGGCGCTTCCGCCAGCGGCCCGAATATGCGACCTCTGGAGGATGAAACCTGTCGTTGGCCTCACCGGAGGCATCGCCTGTGGCAAGAGCACCGTGGCGCGCATGTTCGAGGACCATGGCGTACCCGTCGTCGACGCCGATCGCCTTGCTCGCGAAGTCGTCGCACCGGGCACCGAAGGACTCGCCGCGGTTGTGGAAGCGTTCGGACCCAGCTTCCTTTGCCCCGACGGCTCTCTGGACCGCGAGAAGATGGGAACGCACATCTTCCACGACGAAGAGGCTCGACGCGCGCTCAGCGCGATCGTCCACCCCCGGATACAGCGAGCGACCGTCGAAGCGTTCGGGAGACTGCGAGACCACCCTGCGCCCTACGCGATCTACGACGCTGCCCTCTTGGTCGAGAACGGGCAGCACCGCATCTTCCCGGCGCTCGTGGTCGTACGTGCCGACGAGGCCACCCAGCTCGCCCGGCTTCGCGCCAGAGACGGCCTGACGGCCGAGGCAGCGCAGGCGCGCATCGACGCGCAGCTGCCGACAAGAGCCAAAGTCGCCGTGGCGGACTACGTCATCGACAACGACGGTCCGATCGAAGCGACCGCTGCCCAAGTGGCCGACGTCCACGCCCAGCTCGTCCATCGCTTCGAGGAACGATCACGATGACGGCGCTCGTCACCGGCTTCCCGTCGTGCTTCTTGGCCACGCGTGTCGTCCAGCGGCTCCTCGACGATGGCCAGGAGGTGTGGGCGGTCGTCCGGCGCAAATCCATGGAGCACGCCGAGCGCCTGCGCGCCGAGATGTCGCCCCACGAGCGGCGCCGCCTTCGACTCCTCGAGGGCGACAGCGCCTGCATCGACCTGGGTCTCTCTGGGCGCGAGTTCCAGATGCTGACGCGGGAGGTGGAGCGGATTCATCACTGCGCCGCGGTGACTTACCTCCGTGCGACGCGCGCCGCGGCCGAGCGCACGAACATCGGTGGGGCCCGGGAGGTGCTCGAGCTCGCCGAGGCCTGCCGGCGTCTCGACCGGCTCGTCCACTGGTCGACGGCGCTGGTGTCCGGCACCCGCCGGGGGCGAGTCCTCGAAGAAGATCTCGGTCCCGGACCGGGTCGAAACGCCGTGGAGGAGACGCGCCGGCGCGCCGAGCGCATCGTCCGCGAAGCCCGTGACCACGTACCCGTCACCATCCTCCGGCCGTCCATCGTGGTTGGTGACTCCCAGACGGGCGAGATCGACCGCCTGGAAGGGCCCTACCTGCTCGTACGGCTGCTCTTGAACGCTCCTCCCGACCTGCGCATCCCCATGCCGGGTCGCGGCAACACGCTGCTCAACATGGTGCCCATCGACTTCGTGGTCGACGCGGGTTTCGCGCTCGCGGCGCACCCGCGCTCGGCAGGACGCACCTTTCACATCGTGGACCCGGACCCGCTCCCCGCGCGGCGCGTGTTCGACCTCATCGCCGAGAAAGCCCAACGCCCGGCGCCCCGAGGATACGTACCCACGGGCATGGCCACGGCCCTCATGCGAACGCCCGGTCTGGAGCGCCTCGCGAACATCCCCCGGACGCTCCTCGAACAGCTGAGCGCCGATGTCGTCTGGGACGACCGCCAGGCGCGCCCCATCCTCCGCGAGGCCGGGGTGCAATGCCCTCCCTTCGAAGACTACGTGGGCAAGATGGTCGCTTTCGTGCGCGAACAGCAGGAGCGCCGGCGCGACCCAGGCGCTCTGGGAGTGGATGAGCTGCGTTTCGAGGATCAAGATGTCTCGCTCGATTGAGCCGGCGCGGCCGTGATGCACCTCGCTCCGGGGTCGGGCGGGGCCACGAGACGCCGTTTGCCGTCTTTGCTCCGCAGGCCGGTCGGATCCGGAGAGTCGAAGTCGCGGTCCCAACGCTGACAGGTCACGGCCTTGTGCTTCTGATCGAGGCCTTCGCAGTAGTTCGTGAAGTAGCAGCGCCGAACCTCGGTGCCGCGCCCCAATCGAATCTTCCGGAACCAGTCCGGGTCGGCGAGTGTCTGGCGAGCCGCCGCGACGATGTCGGCGTCGCCGCGCTCGAGGATCGCTTCGGCCTGCCATGGCGAGCAGATCCCGCCAGCCGTGACCACCGGCACTTCGAGACCGGCCGCCCGGAGACTTCGGCGAATGCTCGCCGCCAAGGGGACATTGCGCCCGAAAGGGCCCGGCGGAGCGATGCGAACCGTCGGCATGCACTCGTGCCCGCTCGGGCCCGTGTACGGGTAGGCCGCCTCTCCTACCCGCGGCTGCTTCGCGTCTTCGAACTTGCCCCCCTTGCTGAGCGAGAGAAAGTCGAAGCCCGCCTCGGCGAAACGGCGAGCAAAGTACGCGGCGTCCGCCAAATCGCTCCCCCCTTCGATGACCTCGTCGCCGAGAAAGCGTACGCCGACGACGTAGTCACCAACGCGGTCACGAACCGCTTCGTAGACCTCGAGGGGAAGGCGGGCACGCGCCTCGCGGTCGCCTCCGTATCCGTCGGGGCGTGTGTTCCGCGCCGACAGGAACGACGCCATGGTGTAGGCGTGCGCGTAGTGCAGTTCCACCCCGTCGAAGCCTGCTTCCTTGGCACGCGCGGCGGCGTCCGCGAAAAGAGTGGGAAGCGCTCGCGGCAGATCTCGGATGTGAGGGAGGTGCAGGTCCGTCACGCGCTCGCGGTAGCCCATGCGCAGCGCCTCGAGCTCCCGTGGAGGGAGCCACTGACGCAACGACTCCTCAGAAGCGGCAACGAGCGCTTCGCGTAGGGAGTGCTCGTCGAGGCCTGCAAGCTCGGATGGCAACCTCGAACGCAGGGTCTCGTCCACGGCGAGGAAACGCCGCAAGAACACGTCGCGAGGTGGCCGCCGCCTGATGCGGAGGAAGTCGATCAGCTGGATGAAGAGGCGGGTGTGTCCCCCGGAGGCCTCGCGGACGGCGCCGACGAGCGCGCTCAGCCCTTCGATGAAGCGGTCGTCCCCAATACGGAGGAGCGGCCCGCTGGGCACGTCTCGGATACCCGTCGCTTCGACCACCAAGGCTCCCGGCTGTCCTTCGGCGAAGCGGCGGTACCAAGCCAGGACCTCGGGCGTGACGTAACCTTCCTCGCTCGCCCGCCACGGCACCATCGCAGGAATCCAGGTGCGTGTTTCGAGATGCAACCGACCGATGGACAGCGGCTGAAACCAGCGCATCGCCGCCGCCTCCTCACGGCTGGGCCAGCGGGCGATCGGGAGCAAACGGGCGTGCCGCGCGTCGGGCTTCACGAGCTTCTCGGTACCAAGCCGCAGCAGCGATGCCAAGGCATCGGTCGGCCAGCGGTCGCGAGCACGCTCAGCGTCCGGCGACGGTCATGGCACTCACTCGGAACGTGGGGCTCGCGGTCGCCGTGCGCAGATCGAGGTCGCTCGCCACCGCGTCGATACGCTTGAGCAGTTCGTCGATGTTCAGCGAGATGGTCACTTCGCTGACCGGCTGCGCCAACTCGCCGCCTTCAATGAGAAAGCCGGACGCGCCGCGGCTGAAGTCTCCGGTGACCGCATTGAAACCGAAGCCCATCATCTCGGTCACGTACAGCCCCCTCGGGGTGTCCGCCAGGAGCGCCTCGCGAGAGAGGTCGCCGGGTTGAAGGACGAAGTTGGTTGTCGAGGGGCCCACCCCCCCGCTGGCGCCACGACTGGCGCTCGCCGTGGACTGCATCCCGAGCTTGCGTGCTGCATAGGTGTCGAGGAGGTACGACCGGAGCACGCCCCCGTCGACGACCACGTTGCGACGGCTCAAGAGGCCCTCGCCGTCGAACGCCCGGGAGCCGGGCGCCTTGGGAAGGAGTGGGTCGTCGACGACGCGGACGAGCTCGCTGGCCACCTGCGTGCCGAGGCGGTCGACGAGGTAACTGCTCTTGCGCCAAATCGCCGACCCGTTGACGCAACCTGCGAGCAGACCGAGGATGGCGCGTGCCGCATCCGGATCGAAGACGACCGGCATCTCCTCCGTCGCGAGTTTGGTCGCACCGAGCTTGCGCAAGGTACGCCGCGCCGCCTCCTCACCGACAGCCTCGGGCGCCGCGAGGTCTCCCAGGTGACGTTTGGCGTCCCAATGGTACCCTTGCCGCTTCTTGCCGTCCGCGTCGTCCGCGACAGGGTTCACGACCAAGGACGCGTACGTTCCCTCGGTGGATCCGACGAAGCCGCCGCTCGTCACCAAAGCGCTGCCGCCGGCAGCGCGGCTGAAGGTCGCCCCCTCGCTGTTGGTGATGCGGGAGTCGAAGGCAAGCGCCGCCGCCTCGCCGGCACGCGCGCGACGCAGAGCCTCGTCGGCTTCGAGAGCCCCCATCTCCGGATCGAAGGTGTCGAGCGGTGGCCACTGTTCGGGCCTGGAGAGTTGGTCCGGGTCTGGAGGGCCCGCGAAGGGATCCTCGCTCGCAAGACGCGCCAACTCGATCGCGTCCTCGACGAGCCGACGCCGGCCGAAGGTACTGAGATCGCTCGTGTAGGTGACCGCGACGCGCTGACCGAGCATCACGCGGAGTCCGAGCGAACGTGAGCCTGCCTCCTCGACGAGCTCGGGCTCCCCGAGGCGCACCTTCGCGGACAAATGAGACCCGCTCCGCGCCACTGCCTCGGCGACATCCGCCCCGGCCTTGCGCGCGGCCTCGACGACCTGCGCTGCGGCATCCTCTAGCTCCTGGAGCTTCATCATCCCACCTGCGTCCCACCAACGGTGACGGCGCTGATCTTCACGGTCGGGCATCCGACCCCTACCGGCACGGACTGGCCCTCCTTGCCGCAGGTCCAAATGCCGTCGCTGAACTCGAGATCGTGACCCAGCATCACCACCTTGCGCATGACGTCGGGACCGCTACCGATCAGGTTCACCCCCTTGAGAGGCGCGGTGATCTTGCCGTCTTCGATCAGATAGCCCTCCGTCAACGAAAACACGAAGTCGCCATTGCTGATATCCACCTGGCCTCCGCCAAAACGCTTCGCATAGACCCCACGCTTTACGCTCTTGATGATGTCGTCCGGATCGTCCTGGCCAGCCAGCAGAGCCGTGTTCGTCATCCGCGGCATGGGATGGCTCTTGAAGCTCTCTCGACGGCCGTTGCCGGTCGGCTTCGTGTCGAAGAATTGCGCGCTGTGGCGATCCTGCATGTAGCCGCGGAGGATACCTTCCTCGATCAAGAGCGCACGCTCGGGCACCAGCCCCTCGTCGTCCACGTTGATGGAGCCACGGGCATGGTGGAGCGTCGCGTCGTCGACCACCGTGCACAAGGGGCTGGCGACCTGCTGACCGATTTGGCCGCTGTAGTTGCTGGTGCCCTTCCGGTTGAAGTCGGCCTCGAGCCCGTGGCCCACGGCCTCATGCAGCAGAATCCCCGAATCACCGGGCCCGAGCACGACCTCCATCTCGCCGGCGGGCGCCTCCACCGCATCGAGCATCACGAGCGCCTGACGCACAGCCTCCCGAGCGTGGTCCTCGGGACCCTTGCCGGGTTGCTCGAAGTATTCGAGCCCAAAGCGACCTCCACCGCCGGACGAGCCCGCCTGGCGCCTGTCCCCCTTCTCGACGATGGCCCGGACCCCGAAGCGCAGCAGCGGCTGAGTGTCTCGCACGAAACGCCCCGTGCTCGTGGCGATGAGGATCTCGCGCATCTCCTCGTGGAAGGACGCGGTGACCTTCGCTACGAGAGGATCGGCGGCGCGTGCTGCCGCGTCTGCCCGCTGGAGGAGTGCTCGCTTCTCCTCGCCTGCGACGTCGAGGCTCGGCATCTCGATGGGGTAGCGCTGGGGCGGCGTGACGGCGGCAACGGGCTGGGGCGGTGCCCCTCCACCCGCGGCGACCTGAGCGGCAGTCTTCGCCGCATGCTTCATCGCCCCGAAGTCGAAGTCCTCCACGTAGGCGTAACCCGTCGAGTCTCCGTGCATGACGCGAACGCCGAGGCCCATCGCCACGAAGCGACCGGCCGACTTGAGGATCCCCTCGTCGAAGGCGTAGCTTCCGCTGACGGCGTACTCGAAAAAGAGGTCTGCGTAGTCGCCCCCGTGTTCGAGAGCGACGGCGAGTAGTTTGCGCGCGATTTCGGCATCGATGGGCGAGGTGCCCTCGGAAGCGAAAGGTGCGAGATATCGCGAAGTCATGGGCCAGCGCACTCTAAGGCCCTCGCGCGCCCGAGGAAAGGCCCGGCGGTACCGCGCGCGGTCGCCATCGACGCGTTCCTGAGGCGACCCGAGCGTGGTATCTTGCGCCCGATGCAGGAACATCAAGAGGCCATGGTCAAATCCCTGGTGGCGGTCGCGTGGGCGGACGGGCGCGTCGAGGACGAGGAGCACGAGGTCATCGAGGCCCTCCTCGCTGCCTTCGAGATCGAGGGCCCCGATGCGGACGCGCTTCGAGAATACGCCCAGACCCCCCGCACCCTCGATGAGATCCCGCTGACGGACCTCTCGGCGAGCGACCGTCGCATGCTCCTGCAGCACGCGGTGATCCTCACCTACATCGACGGCGAGCAGTCCGAAGATGAGAAGGCCCTGCTCGATGAGCTCGTCCGGCGCTTGCACATCCCTCCAGACGAAGCGAGCGAGCTGGTCGACGCCGCCGAGGGCCGAGCCAAGCGGCTTCTAGAGCTGATCTGAGCATGCGCTTCCTGGCTTTCGTCTCAGCCCTCGTCGCGTTGGGCTGCGGCGACGACGTGCCTTTGCCGGCCGATGCGGGCGAGCGCGACAGCGGGCGCGATGGTTCGTCTTCCCCGGTGACGTTCACGGTCGCGACCTGGAACGTCGAGAATTTCTTCGACGAGGTGAACGACCCAGAGACCTTCGACGAGGTGCCCTCTCCGTCGGAAGTGGCGCGCAAGATCGAAAACGTCGCGCGGGTGCTTCGAGCCCTCGACGCGGACGTCATCGCTCTGCAAGAGGTCGAGAACACCGCGCTCCTCGACCGACTGGCAGACGGCCCCCTGTCCGACATGGGCTACACCGAACGGCACCTCATCGACTCGTTCGATCCCCGCGGAATCGACGTCGCCTGCCTGGCCCGCGTACCGGTCACGAACGTCGTCAGCCATCAGGGCGAACGCTTCTCCGGAAACGGGGGCGAGTATTTCTTTGCCCGAGACGCCCTCGAGATCTTCGCCGAACCCGGCGGAGTGCCCGTGATCGTCATGGTCCTCCATCTGCGCTCGATGCTCGACGGGGGCGACGATCATCGACTGGCGGAGGCGATGCAGGCGCGCCGTATCGCCGATCGCCGGTACGAGATGGGCTTCGCGCGACTCCTCATCGCTGGCGACCTCAACGACCTGCCCACTTCGGTGACGCTTCAAAGCATCCTCGAGTCCGATCGCTGGACCAACCTGACGGAGGTCGTTCCGGACGAGGACCGTTGGACCTTCACCTTCCGTGGCCGGCGACAACAAATCGATTACCTCATCGGGTCGCCGGAGCTGACGCAGGAACGCGGCGAGGTCCGCATCATCCACGGCCCCGAAGTCGACGCAGCGAGCGACCACAGCCCCATTCGGGCGTCGTTCGTACTCCAGCGGTGAGGGTCAACGACACTCTCCTGCTCGATGCGGGCAACACGCTGATCTACCTCGACCACGACGCGGTCGCGGAGCTGACGGGCCTCGACGCGTCAGCCTTGCGGAGCGCGGAGGGCGCTGCGAAGCGTGCTTACGAGGCGACGCTGCG
>Ga0256832_1001127_pt1 | contig 18015 bp, 15 predicted proteins | sample 134614metaG_FD_190534 | JGI IMG/M metagenome (GOLD analysis project Ga0256832, IMG submission 190534) | Hydrothermal vent microbial communities from Lau Basin, Pacific Ocean - 134-614 | ecosystem: Environmental > Aquatic > Marine > Hydrothermal vents | place: Pacific Ocean: Lau Basin | collected...
GGAAGGTTGTATACTCGGCGCCCATGAATTTTCGGCCACTGCGACCGCCCTTCGCACCCGTGGGCGTTGTTGCGGAAACTCGCCATGGAATGGGCTATGACTCGCTTCCGCGCTTGGCCCGTGAGCACGAGGAACAGCCTCAAAAATCCGAATATTCATGGGCGACGAGTATATGTGACGAGTATATAATTGCATGAAACGCATGCCGGGCATGCCGCCTGCTGGTTCGGACCCTGGTGTTACGGCGATCGCCGATTGTCTAAGGATATACAATGGTGAAATTAGGGATATTGCTCATCGCTTTTGGGTTCTCCACGCTGGTCATCGCGGGCATGGCGGGTGTTGCGAGGCGGCTCGGCATGACCGACGTGCCAGGCGGCCACAAGCTGCACGAACGTCCTGTTCCGGTGGTGGGCGGAAGTGGCATCTATGTCGTCGTCGTTCTGATGTCGGCCGCGGCTTGGTGGCAGCCCGCCTGGCGCGGTCTGTTCCTTCCGCTGGCATTGGCTTCCACCCTGGTATTCGCTGTCGGCCTGGCCGATGATTTCCGGCCGTTGCGGGTCGCCACGCGCTTTGGCGCGCAGGCGCTGGCCGCGACGCTGGCCGCGTTGTGGGGCGGCTTGGTGCTGAATGATATCGGCGCTTTATGGTCTAGCCAGTTGGTTTATCTGGGAGCGCTGGCCGTGCCGCTTACGGTGTTCGCATGGGTCGGGGTCGTCAACGCGGTCAACATGACCGATGGGATCGATGGTCTGTCCGGCATGTTGACTCTGATCACGCTGGTTTTCCTTGCGATCATTGCGCGATCCGTGGCCGCGGCGGCTCCCTATCTCTTTCTCGTGTATGCCTTGATCGGCGCGGTTTGTGGCTTTCTGGTGTTCAATCTGCGCTGCTGCGGGCGCAAGAAGGCGGCGGTTTTTCTTGGCGACGCGGGCAGCACCTTGCTCGGTTTTCTGTTGGCGGCATTGCTCATCGGTTTGTCGCAAGAGCCGGTGCGCGCGATGTCGCCGGTGGTCGCCTTGTGGTTGTGCGCGCTCCCGTTGTTCGATACCGTGACCACGATTCTGCGTCGCCTGTGGCTGGGCAAGTCTCCGTTCCTTGCGGATCGTTCCCATCTGCACCATTTGTTGCTCGATGCCGGTTATTCGGTGACTCAGAGCGTGACGGTGTTGTCGTTTCTGCATACGCTGGCCGGCGCGGTCGGCCTGCTCGGATGGCGTCAGGCGCTTCCCGATCGATGGCTGTTCGTCGCGTATCTGGTATCGTTCGCCGTTTACTTCTACCTGAGCAGCCGGCCGTGGCGGTTGGTTCCGGCGTTGCGCTCGTTGCATGAAGCCCTGGGGCTTACCCGTGGCGGCGTTACCGAGTTGTTCATTGGGCATCTGCCGGAAGAGGGCGCCGAGGCCCTGCTGCGGGAATTGCTCGGCGAGAGGGCGGAACGTTGTCAGTACCGTCTTTATGCCTACGAGGATGGCGCCACCGGCCGGCGCACGGTATACGCGGTCGCTCCGGTGGGCTTTCCCGGGCAGGCATCCCGGATGATCCGGGATATCAAGGCGCGCCTGCCCGATGGCGAGGAGATCGTCGTGCGGCAGTTCGTGCCGCGCTCGGCGAAATACGATCGTCGTCGCAAGGCGCGGGGCGCGAACGGCGCGGATCGTCGCCAAATCGCCCGCCAGACTCTGATCCTTGATAAATACCGGGATTTCCCGGTCTCACGGGGCGAGCGACCGCCCTTGCCGGAACGCCAGGATCTTTCTTTTGACGGCGCGGGCTTGCAGGTTGTGCCGGTCGTGTTGCGCGACGAGCCCCGGCCCAACCGCGAGGAATCATAGCGGACTGGTCTTCAGGAGGCGCCTCGACTCCTCGCTTTCCGGCGTCTGTCGTTTCCCCGATTGGAATCCCATGATGAAAAAAGCGTTGATTACCGGCATCACCGGTCAGGATGGGGCCTATTTGGCGGAGTTTCTGCTCGGCAAGGGGTATGAGGTGCATGGCGTCAAGCGGCGCAGTTCGCTGTTCAATACCACGCGCGTCGATCACCTCTATCAGGATCCGCATGACCCCGATCCGCGTTTCGTGCTGCATCACGGCGATCTGACCGATTCGAGCAGTCTGTTGCGCATCGTGCAAATGGTGCAACCGGATGAAATCTATAACCTGGCGGCGCAGTCTCATGTCGCGGTCTCTTTCGAGGAGCCGGAATACACCGCGAACTCCGATGCGCTCGGTGCGTTGCGCCTGCTCGAAGCGATCCGTATTCTGGGCCTGGAGCGGGAGACGCGCTATTATCAGGCTTCGACTTCCGAGCTGTTCGGCAAGGCGGAGGAGTCGCCGCAATCCGAGACCACGCCCTTCCATCCGCGTTCGCCCTACGCCGCGGCCAAGCTGTATGCCTACTGGATCACGGTCAACTACCGTGAGGCCTACGGGATGTATGCTTGCAATGGCATTCTGTTCAACCATGAATCGCCGATCCGGGGCGAGACCTTTGTTACACGCAAGATTACTCGGGCGTTGGCGCGCATCCGTCTTGGCATGCAGCAGCGGCTCTACCTCGGCAATCTCGACGCGCGGCGCGATTGGGGGCATGCGCGGGACTACGTCGAGGCGCAGTGGTTGATGTTGCAGCAGGATGAACCCGAGGATTTCGCGATCGCCAGCGGCGAGCAGCATTCGGTGCGGGAGTTCGTCGAACTGGCGGCCGCCGAGCTCGACATGCGCCTGCGCTGGGTCGGCGAGGGGCGCGACGAGATCGCGGTGTGGGAGAATCCTCCGGCTGGGCCGGAACAGACCATCCTCGAGATCGATCCACGTTATTTTCGTCCCACCGAGGTCGACAGTCTGTTGGGTGACGCGAGCAAGGCGCGCGAGAAGCTGGGCTGGACTCCGCGGGTTGGGTTTCGCGAGTTGGTCGCCGAGATGGCGCGCGCCGATCTGCGCGAGGCGAAGCGGGACCGCCTGTGCGGTCGCGAGGGTTTCGACGTGCCGTCGCGCCACGAGTGAGCGGGCGCATGCTTGCGGCGGATTCCCGTATCTATGTTGCCGGGCACCGCGGGATGGTCGGTTCCGCCATTGTGCGGCGGTTGCGGGGATTGGGTTACATCAACCTGATTACGCGCACGCACGCCGAACTGGATCTGACCGATCAGGCGGCGGTCGGGCGGTTCTTCGCCGATCAGGCGATCGATCAGGTCGTGCTTGCGGCGGCGCGGGTGGGGGGGATCCACGCGAATAATCAGTATCCGGCGGAATTCATTCACCAGAATCTGATGATCGAGGCCAACGTGATCCATGCCGCATGGCGCGCCGGCGTGTCGCGATTGTTGTTCCTTGGCAGCTCCTGCATCTATCCGCGTCTGGCGCCTCAGCCGATTCGTGAAAGCGAGCTGCTGAACGGTCCGCTGGAGCCCACCAACGAGCCATATGCGATCGCCAAGATCGCCGGGATCAAGCTGTGCGAAAGCTACAACCGTCAGTATGATACCGACTTTCGCAGTGTCATGCCGACCAATCTGTACGGCCCTGGCGACAACTTCGATCTCGACACCAGTCATGTCATTCCGGCCCTGATCCGCAAGTTCCATGAAGCCCGGGTGGAGCGGCGACCGGCGGTGGAACTATGGGGCAGTGGCACGCCGCGCAGGGAGTTTCTGCATGTCGACGACATGGCGGATGCCTGTGCCTTCCTGCTGCGCATGTCGCGCGAGGATTATCGCGCGCATACCGAGCCGATGCAGTCTCATGTCAATGTGGGCGTCGGGCGCGATATCTCGATCGATGCGCTGGCGCGTCGCATCGCCCGCGTGGTGGGCTATGACGGGGCGATCCGCTACAACCCGGAGATGCCGGACGGCGCGCCGCGCAAACGGCTGGATGTCAGCCGTTTGACAGGCATGGGATGGCGCGCGCGCATCGGCCTGGAGGAGGGCCTGCGCTCGACCTACGCGTGGTTCGCCGACCGTTATTGAAAGCAGACGGGGCGGTTTTCCGCCGCCGCGGCTGTGAGGCTAGTCTCCGGTCCGACAGTCCACCAGTCCGTCTTCGGCGGTCTGTACCGCGCGGAAGATCGCGCGTCCCTTGTTCATCGTCTCCTTCCACTCCAACTCGGGTTGGGAATCGGCGACGATGCCGGCGCCGGCCTGGATGTGCAGGGTGCCGTCCTTGATCACCGCGGTACGGATCGCGATCGCGGTGTCCATGTTGCCGTTCCAGGCGAGGTAGCCGATCGCGCCGGAGTAGATGCCGCGCTTTACGGGTTCCAGCTCATCGATGATCTCCATCGCCCGGATCTTCGGCGCGCCGCTGACGGTGCCGGCCGGGAAGGTGGCGCGTAGCACGTCGAGCGCGTCGAGGCCGTCGCGCAGTTCGCCGGTGACGTTCGAGACGATATGCATGACGTGGGAATAGCGCTCGACGATCATCTTGTCGGTGAGTTGCACGCTGCCGATGCGGGCGACGCGACCGGCATCGTTGCGGCCCAGGTCGATCAGCATCAGGTGTTCGGCCAGTTCCTTGGGGTCGGCCAGCAGCTCGCTTTCGAGCGCGCGGTCCTCGGCCTCGTCGCGACCGCGCCGTCGCGTGCCGGCGATCGGACGCACGGTGACGATGCCGTCCTCGAGTCGCGTCAGAATCTCCGGCGAGGAGCCGACGATCTGGAAATCCTCCAGGTCCAGGTAATACATGTACGGCGACGGGTTCAGACAGCGCAGTGAACGATACAGGTCCAGCGGCGGCGCATGAAACGGAATCGACATGCGCTGCGACAGCACCACTTGCATGGCGTCGCCGTCGAGGATGTACCGGCGGGTTTTCTCGACCGCCTGCTTGAAACCCTGTTCGGTGAAGCCGGAGACGAAATCGGCCTCATGGACATGTCGCCGCGTGCCCGTTTCCGGAAGCTCCGGCAATGGCTTGCGCAGTCGCTCGCGCAGGGTGTCGAGGCGTCGCTCGCACTGGGTCAGGGTGTCGCCCCGGTCGAGATCGGCATGCACGATCAAATACAGCCGGCCGCGCAGATTGTCGAAGACCACCAGCTCCTCGGACAGCATCAGCAGGATGTCCGGGGTGCCCAGGGTATCCGGGTTTGGGCAGTCGCGCAGACGCGGCTCGATATAGCGGATGGTGTCGTAGCCGAAGTAACCCACCAGTCCGCCGCTGAAGCGTGGCAGCGGTTCCAGCGGCGCGACGCGGAAACGCTGTTGGTAACGGTCGATGAAGGCCAGGGGATCCTCGACCTGCTGTCGGTTTACGACCCCTTTGTCGATCAGCGTGACCTCATTGCCGGAGACGCTCAGGCGGGTTTCGCAGGGCAGGCCGATGATCGAATAGCGGCCCCATTTCTCTCCGCCCTGTACCGATTCGAACAAATAGGAGTAGGGGCGGTTGGCCAATTTCAGAAACACCGACAAGGGCGTATCGAGGTCGGCGAGCACCTCGCGCATCACCGGGATGCGGTTGTAGCCCTGGCGGGCCAGGCGATCGAACAGTTCGGGATTCATGATGGGCTCATACGAAAAACAGTGGTAACTACTCGGCTGACTCTCATGAAGCAGAGTCGCGCCCCTAGATAACAAAAAATCAGCAACTTAGGTGTATTGTTGGTCTTCGCAGGCCGGTTCAGGTACCGCGGAACCGGCTGCGGCGGTGCCGCGAAACAGCACCGCTGCCCGATCCGCTGCGCTTGATCGGGCCTCGGGGTAATCTCATTGAGCCGGGCAGTTACCCACGCCGTAAACGAGCGTGCCGGAGCGCCAAGTATATACTCGATGATCCGGCGGGGTGAATGACGGCGGTCAGCTGGTCAGCGAGACGAACAGCTCGGGCAGCTTCTCGGGCAGCCGGTCGACATGGTCGATTACACTGTAACGCTTGCCGAAGATGTCGCTGACGTAGTCATCGGCATGCGGATCCAGGCTGATTCCGTAGCTGTAGATTCCAAGTTGGTCGAGTTCCAGCACCGCGCGCCGGGTGTCCTCGATCAGCAGGCGCTCGTCCTTGACATCGATATCGGCTGGCTCGCCATCGGTCAGGATCAGCAGCAGTTTCTTCTCGGCGGGTTGGTGCTGGAGATAGTGCGCGGCGTGGCGCATGGCCGCGCCCATGCGCGTCGAATGGCTGGCTTCCATCGCCGCGAGCCGGCCCTTGACCTCGTCACCCCAGTGCTCGCGATAGCCCTTGATGTGCTGGTAGCGCACCTCGTGGCGGCTGTTCGACGAGAAGCCGGCGATGGCGAAGCGGTCGCCCAGTTGTTCGATCGCCCAGGCGAGCAGCGAGACCGCTTCGCGGCTGAGTTCGAGCAGGCTTTGCTGGCAGCCCGCCGGGGTTTCGTTGAGGGATTCGGAGAGATCGAGCAGCAGCATCACGGCGATGTCGCGGCCATCGTGTTTGTGGCTCATGTTGATGCGCGGGTCGGGGGTCGCTCCGCTTTTGAAGTCGATCAATGAGCGGATGGCGACATCCAGATCCAGTTCGCTGCCTTCTTCCTGATAACGGATGCGCACATACTGCTGCGGTTTGAGCAGGTCGAGGATCTGCTTCAGGCGTTTCGCCAGCGCGGCGTGTTTTTCCAACAGGGCGTCGATCCTGGCGGCATCGCCGGGCTGGTGCAGGCTTTCGTAGACGCTGACCCAGTCGGGCCGGTAGGTCTTGGTGTGGTAATCCCATTCCGGATAGTGACGCGGTGGCAGGCCCTGGTCTTCTTCTTCGTTTTGTTGGGCCTCGCTGCGATGTTCGTCGAACATCTCTTCTTCGTCGCCCATCTCGATGAATTTCCACAGATGACGGTTGTCATCGCGGTATTCGACCACGGTGTCTTCGAAGACTACGTTCGGAAACTGGTCGGACGGCACGCGGGTGCGCGCGCCGAAGGCGATGGCAAGCTTCAAGGCGTCTTCCGTGGTGGTGTCGCCATCGCGCATCATCGCGTGGAAGCGTTCGCTGAACTCCTTGATCGCGGCGTTGTGGTAGCCATGGTCTTCGGGGTTCAGCAAGGCCCAGGAGAGCATTGCCAGGCGGTGGCGGATGCAGGATTGGCTTTCGGGATCGCAGGCATCCTCGTCGGGCCGTGGGTGCAGGCCGCGCCAGATGCGGCGCAGTCCGGGGTATTCGCGCATCGCGAGGTATTCCACCCGCGAATCCTCGAAGACCTCGACGGTGATGCGCTGAAACGGGCTCAGGTTGTCGGCGAAGACGGCCTCGGTCCAGCGCTGGTGCGCGGCCATGTGGGCCAGTATCGCGCGATAGCGGTCCAGGCCGCTGATGCCGGTTTCACTGTCGTCGAAGACATCCGGCAGGCGCATGCCCAGGTTGTCGAAGTAGGGCACGGGCTTGCGCAGCTCGTCCCAGCCGGTGGAGTAGGGCACGAAATGCGGCTTGTCGCGCCACAGCGCGCGCATGTAGAGCCCAAGCTGGCGTTCTACGTCCGCGAACAGGGTGCCATGGCGTTCGCGTTGCAGCATGGCGCGCGCGTCGGCGGATTGCAGGCTGAAGTAGTCACGCTGGCGGTCGGGGTGATCCTGATAGTTGCGGATGCCGTATTCGATCCAGTTGTGCAAGCCTTCCAGCGAGAGCTGGTTCAACAGGTAGGGCATCTGGTTGAGCAGCTCCGGCAGGCCGGGGCTGGGCTGGGTGGTATGGAAACCGTGGATCGAGCCGGTGGTGCGTTCCATCAGGTCGAACACCAGCTCGAAATAGCGCTCCATCTGTGCCCGGCTGCCGAGGCGTCGCGCGGCCTCCGGCAGGGCTTGCAGAAACGGCAGGATGGCGGCGCCGTTCGGGCTGCGCGACAGCTTCCACACCGCTTGCGCGGCGCTGTTGAGCATCTCTTCGTCAATCAGGCGCGCGACCTGCGGCATCTCTTCGAGATAGACCAGGACGGGCTCGAAGCCGCGTCCGATCATGCACACCAGCGAGGCGCCTTCCAGGTAGTCCTTTACGCCTTGTTCGGAGAGCAGCGCAAGCGCCTCTTCCAGGCAATCGGAAAAGGTGTCGTCAAGCTGCGGGAAGTTGCAGCGCAACTGTTCGCGGTAGAGGCCCAGCTCGTCTGGGTCGATCGGGAGGCTCATGGGCTCAGTCGAACACGGCGTCGATGGCGTGATACAGGGTCGAGCGGATATCGGCATCGTCGGTGATCGGGTCGACCAGCGCCATGCGGCAGGCATCGCGCCGGTCGATGCCGTTGTTCATCAGGCTTGCGGCGTACACCAGCAGGCGCGTCGAGATGCCTTCGTCGAGTCCGTGGCCCTTCAGGTTGCGCGCGGATTCGCCAATGCGCACCAGCTTCATCGCGGTGTCGGCATCCACGCCGCCTTCGCGGGTGACGATATCGGCCTCGACATCGGCCGCGGCATAGTCGAAGTTCATCGCCACGAAACGTTGCTTGGTGGATTGCTTCAGGTCTTTCATCAGGCTTTGGTAGCCAGGGTTGTACGAGATTACCAGTTGGAAGTCGGGATGGGCCTCGACCAGCTCGCCCTTCTTGTCCAGTGGCAGGGTGCGGCGGTGGTCGGTCAGCGGGTGGATCACCACAGTGGTGTCCTGGCGTGCCTCAACCACCTCGTCGAGGTAACAGATCGCGCCAATGCGCGCGGCCGTGGTCAGGGGGCCATCGGCCCAGCGCGTGCCATTGGCATCGAGCAGAAAGCGGCCAACCAGGTCGGAGGCGGTCATGTCCTCGTTGCAGGCCACGGTGATCAGCGGCTTGCCGAGCTTCCACGCCATGTGTTCGATGAAGCGCGATTTTCCGCAGCCGGTCGGGCCCTTGATCATGACCGGGAGACGGCCTGCGTAGGCGGCTTCGTAGCGCTGGATCTCATTGCCTTGGGGCTCGTAGAAGGGTTCCTGACGGATCAGGTAGGGGGCGGTATCGCTCATAGTCTGGCCATTGCGTTGGTTTTATGTGGTTGCCGGATCGCGCGCGTCGGCGGACCCAGGCGAAACGCGCGCGGGGTTTGCGCGGCGTCCGGAAATGCGTGGCAGTGGATTGCCGGAAAAAAAGCCCCCGTTTCCGGGGGCTTGGCAGGGCGTATTTCAGGCGGCAGCCTTACTTGTGAACGCCCAGCTTCTCGCGCCAGCCCGGGTAGAGCTTGTCGGCGTCGTTGGGGAAGGATTCGAACGCGCGCGCGAATTCCTTGTGGGATTTCGCAAACTCGATCGGATCGGCGCCTTCCTTCCAGCACTCATAGGCCTGGCGCAGCGAGATGGCGCCGGCTGCCGGGCTGTCGATGTGGCCGTAGGAACCACCACCAGCGGTGTTGATGACGTTGCCGTGGCCAAGGTTCTCGAAGAAGCCGGGCAGACGCAGCGCGTTCATGCCGCCGGAGATGATCGGCGTGGTCGGCTTCATGCCATACCATTTCTGGTTGTAAACCGGGCCCTGGTATTCGTCACGTTCGATGATATAGGCGATGGCGCGGTCGTCTTTGTCGCCTTCCATCTTGCCGTAGCCCATGGTGCCGACGTGGATGCCGGAAGCCCCTTGCAGGCGGGACATCTTGGCCAGTACATAGGCAGTATAGCCGCGCTTGGCGCTTGGCGAGGTAACGGCCCCATGACCCGCGCGATGGTAGTGTAGGTACTGGTTGGGGAACCAGCGACGGGCGGTCGTCACCATGCCCGGGCCACCGACATAGCCATCAACCAGGAAGGCGACGTGATCGGCGAATTCACCGAAGGTTTCCAGGACGTATTCACCGCGGGCGATCATTTCGCTGTGGTCATCGGCGGTGATATTGGCCGAGAACAGCTTGGCCTCGCCGGTTTCGTCCTGGGCGCGGCGCATCGCGTCGGCGACCAGCGGAATGACTTTCTTCATTGGTGCAAAGACCTGGTTGCCTTGCGGCTCGTCGTTCTTGATGAAGTCGCCACCGAGCCAGAACTGGTAGGCGGCCTCGGCGAACGGCTCCGGACGCAGGCCGAGCTTCGGCTTGATGATGGTGCCGGCGATGTAGCCGCCGTCCTTGACCGGGCGGCCGAGGATGCGCCACAGGTCGGAGATGTCCTTCGCCGGGCCGTCGAACAGTTCGATGGCGCGCTTGGGCATGTAGAAGTCGATCATCTTGGCGTGCTTGATGTCGCCCATGCCCTGGTTGTTGCCGATGGTCAGGGTCAGGAAGGAGACCAGCATCATGCGGCCGTCGATGACGTTGCGGTCGAACAGCTCCAGCGGATAGGCGATGCGCATATCCTCATTGGCTTCGTCGATATGGTAGACCAGCGCGTCGACGCCCTTGGTGAAGTCGTCGGTGGTCGATACCTCGACGTTGGTGCCGGTGGAGGATTCGGCCGCGAAGTGCGCGGCGGCTTCCAGGTAGCCGTGGCCCGGCTGCGGCGCCATCTTGTAGGCGACCAGAATGTGCTTGCCGCCTGCGATCAGGTCTTCTTCTTTCAGGCTCAGATCGGAATAACGTGCTGATTGATCCATTTGGGTTCCTCGATTTGTAGGTTGATGTGGATCCGGCTGGAAGCGGATCGCCGATCGCGATGGCTGACCGCGCCAACCCCGGGGGTTGCGTGGTCTTGCATCGATGAGGCGGGAGTATAGCAACCTTGTGATATATCTAATAATATAAAGATATTATCAGAACCATTTGGTTTTGTTTATGTATGTAAGGTCTTGGAGGCGGGCCTGGATCAGAGTCGCCGCCCATGGGCGACGAGTATGCATCCCGTTACAGTGCGGAAGCGCTTGGAACGGGCGAGCGGCGCGCAGCGATGATCCGCTGGCGTGCTTTCAGAAGGGACGGACGGTCGCGCGCATCTCACTTCGGTCGTTCTGTCCGTATTCGGCGAACAGGTAAAGCGAGCCGGCGGTCAGCGCCAGGCCGGCGATGATGGCGAGCGCGATCTTCACCCGGCTGTAGGGGCGTTCGCCGCGCACGCGGCCGGTCCGGCCGTTGATGACGAAGCGGTAGCTTTTGCCGCGATAGCGGAAGGCGGCGGCCCAGACGGGCAGCAGGATGTGCTTGAAACGCAGGTTTTCATGGTGGGTGCGTAGTTGGGAGATGCGTTGCTGGTCGCCACCGATGGCGCGCCGCACGTCCTCGCGGATGATGTGATCCATGCGCTTGCGCGCGAGCTGGAAGCCTTCGTCGAGGCGGACCTGGTAGACCTCGCCCCGGAAGCCCGCGAGGTAATCTTCCTGGTAGGGTACCAGGGCATCGAGATCCCAGGGTTCGAGTTCGTCGGTGATGGTGCGTGGCAGGGTCTGGGTGGCGCCGACGAGGACGTCGTCGAAGTGGCGGCGCACGATGCCGCTGGCCGGTGTCCAGCGGATGCGTGGCTCGCGGCGGTGCTGGATCACGCGGCGGCCGTTGACGATCACGGGCACCTGGACGCTGACGTAGTAGATGTCGCCGCGCAAGCCGTTGTAGTGGGTGGTGGCATCGCTGTCGTAGGTCCAGTAGGGCAGGTAGATGCCGGTCAGCTTGTCATCGGCGCGTGCGTGCCGCGAGAGGGCGTTGGGGGCGAACCACAGGCCGCGCAGCCATTTCTCGAACGCGGCGCGTGCCTGATCGGCCTCGATGCGGAAAGGCAAGAGCGCGCGTGGCTTGAACAGGCGGTATTGGTCGGCGGCGGTGACCACCGGACTGCCGCAGAATGGGCAGTCGCCGGCGGTGATATTCGGGTCGAGGGTGAATTCGGCGCCGCAGGTGGTGCAGTGGGCGAGCGCCTCGGTGTCGCTGAGGGTTTTCTCGGCCTTGTTCAGCGCCGCGATGGCTTCGCGCAGATCGTATTCGCGGATCTCGTTGTCGAGATCGTCGATCGGCGACTCGTAGCCGCACCAGGGACATTTCAGGCTGCCCTGGCCTGGGGTGAAGCGCAGCGCCGCGCCGCATTGCCGGCATGGGAAGGTGGCTTGCAGCGGCGCCGGGCTTTCGCCGTTGGGGGAGGGGGCGGCGTTCACCGGGGAGGAAGTGGGGGGGGTGTGTCCGGGCGCAGCAGGGGCTTCAGCTCGTCGATCTCGGCGGCCGCTTTCCAGTCGTCCATGCCTTGCGTCCAGGCCAGGGTTTCGGCGTTCAGGCGGCCCTCGCCGGCGAGTCGTTTCAACTCGTCAAGGGTGAACGGGCCGCGGGGCTGGCCCTCAAGGGCGAGATGGTAACGCGCGTCACCCGGCAGCGGGGGCGGGCCGGAGGCGGGGGTTCGCAGGCCGTCGGCTATCTTTCCGGCCATCGCCATGCCGATGCCGATGCCCATCGCGTCGCTGATCGGGCCGCTGCCACCGCCGCGTTGGTCGATGGCCTCGGCGGTCTGGTACTTCAGGTAACGGTCGAGATCGCCGACCAGGCCCATGCTGGTGCGTTTGTCCAGCGCGGCTTCGACCTCGGGCGGCAGCGAGATGTTCTCGACCAGCATCTGGGTCAGTTCCAGCCCCCAGGCGGCCAGTTCCGGGGCGATGCGCCGGGTCAGGAATTCGCCGAGCTGGTCATAGTTCGCGGCCAGGTCCAGGACCGGGATGCCGGATTTGCCGATCAGGTTCGAGAAGCGGGAGGTGATCAGGTTGCGCAGTTGGTCGCTGATCTCGTCGGTGGTGAAATGGCCATCGGTGCCGACGATCTCATGGATGAATTGCCTTGGGTCGGCGATTCGCAGCACATAGCTGCCGAAGGCGCGCACGCGCACCGCGCCGAACTCTTTGTCCCGCAGTATCAGTGGGTTTCTGGTGCCCCATTTCAGGTCGGTGAACTGGCGCATGTTGCAGAAGTAGACCTCGGCCTTGAACGGGCTTTCGAAGCCGTGGTCCCAGTGTTGCAGCGTCGACAGCACGGGCAGGTTCTTGGTTTCGAGCTCATAGAGGCCGGGGCCGAGTACGTCGGCGACCTGGCCTTCGTTGACGAACACCGCTTTCTGGGCGTCACGCACGGTGAGTTTGGCGCCGTACTTGATTTCGTTGCCGTAGCGCTCGAAGCGATGCACCATGGTGTCGTCGCTGTCGTCGAGCCACTCGATGACGTCGACGAATTCGCCGAACAGTTTGTCCCACAGGCCCATCAGCCGGCTCCTTCGGCGGTCGTGGGCTGGTCGGCCTTGGCCTTTGCCGCCATCAGGGTTTCGCGCAGCTCACTTTCCATCGCGCGCAGCTCGTCGAGCGCGGCGGCGCGTGATTTGCGGCCTTCTTCGGCGATGCGCAGGCTTTCGTCGATGGTGTCGATCAGGGTCTGGTTGGCTTTCTTGACCGATTCGATGTCGAAGATGCCGCGCTCCATCTGCCGGCGCACCTGGGCGTTGGCCTGTTTCAGGTTCTCGGCGTTGGCCTCGAGCAGGTCGTTGGTCAGGTCGGTGGAGCGTTTCAGGGTTTCGGCGGCGCGTCCCGAGCGGAAGATCGTCACCGCCTGCGCAAGCTGGTTCTTCCACAGCGGCACGGTGTTCACCAGGGTCGAGTTGATCTTGCTGATCAGGCCCTTGTCGTTCTCCTGCACCAGGCGGATGCTCGGCAGGCTTTGCATCGCCACCTGGCGGGTCAGGCGCAGATCGTGCAGGCGGCGTTCGAGATCGTCGCGCGCGCCGCGCAGGTCGCGCAGCTCCTGGGCCTTCAGCAGGTGTTCGCTGTCGGCCTCGGCCTGGGCCGCGAGTTTCGGGATCTCTTCCTCGTCGAGGCGGCGCAGCTTCTCTTCTCCGGCCGAGATATAGAGTTCGAGACGGTGGAAGTAGTCCAGGTTCGCATCATAGAGCTTCTCCAGCGAGACGATGTCGGTAAGCAGCTCGGTCTTGTGTTCGTTGAGTCGGTCGGTGATGGCGTCGATCTGCTTGCGCACTTCCTCGTACTTGCCGACGAAGCGGGCGATCGGTTTGGCCCGTCCGAACAAGCGTGCGAAGAAGCCCGGCTTCTCCATCAGGGAGTCGACATCGAAACCGCGGATCGCGGTGATCATCTCGTTCAGTGAGTCGCCAACCGTGCCGAGGTCTTTGTTCTTGACTCCCTCGAGCATGCTTTCGGAGATCTGACTCATCTTCTGCTGGGTCCTGGCGCCGAAGTAGATGATCGAGGTGCGGTCGTTCATGTCGATCTCACCGATGATCGCATCCAGCTCGCGCCGGGCTTCCGGGTCGGCCTCGTTGTAGACCACCATGTGGCTGTCGATCGGCCCGATCGCCTTGCTGTTGGCGAGCACTCGTTCACCAGCCTGCGCCTGGAGCGCCTGGTCGGCTTTCTCGATGGTGGAGGATTCGTTGTCGCTCATGGGTGTCGCTCTCCGTTTGTCGGTTTCATTCGGAATGGGGCGGTTTTCGTTCCGGTGACGGTGCATTATTTTTTTCAGAATATCTCATTGATTTATATGATTTTTCACGATCTTGGATGATGCGCGCCCCGCGTCATGAGTGTTAGGGGCCTTCCTTGTTCAACTGGGTATCCAATACCTTGATCTGCACGTCGAGGTCGAAACGATCGTTGTCCAGCAGCTCGGCGTGTCGCGCCTTCACCGTTTCCTCGAAATCGTTCAGCAGGCGTGCGAAGCTTTCGATCAGTTCGGCGTCGGGCGCGGCGTGCTGCACGCGCACATAGCGATCGGCGACACGCTGTATGCCTCCGAGGTAGGTGTTGAGGAAGGTGCGCATGCGCGGCAGGTCGTTCGGATCTTTCTCTATGCCGTCGATGATCTTGCGTACATCCTCGACGATGCGGGCGACCGCCGCCGCATGGTCCGGGTCGGTGATCCGCTTGCCGGCGGCCTCCAGCGCGGCGAGTTTCGCTTCGGCCTTCTCCAGGATTTCGATGACCTCTTCGCCGCTGACCCCCAGCGAGAGTCGGCCGATCTTGTCCTCGCGGGGGTCGAAGCCATACAGCAGGTAGAAGCCGGCAAAGGCGCCGAGCCCGAACAACAGGCTGATCGCCAGCCCGTAACCCGCGCTCAGCCAGGCGCTCAGGCCGGTCGCGACGGCGAGGGTGAGCGCGGCGAGGAACTTCCACGGAACCGCCGGCGCGCGGGCGATCTTGCGTTGCCGATACTCGTACTCCAGGCGCAGTCCGCGCCGCGCCATGATCGCCGCCAGCGAGAACAGCGCGAAACCGCTCAGGTTGCCGAGCACGCCGCCGGCCTCGCCTTTCCACAAAGAGATCAGCGTGGCCAGTGCCAGCGGGATCGGCGGCAGATACAGGCCGATGCCCCGCACCTTGCTGGAAAGCCGCCCCATATCGGGGCGATAGGGTTTTGCGTTCGCCATGGGGCTAGCCGGCCGGCGCCTGGGGCGGGAGCGTGGCCGACCTCGGGTCCGCGGCGGACGATGGGCGGATTGGGGGGCGGACGGGACTATCCATATGGAAGGTTTCAAACTCCGGGTATTGCTTGGATACGCACTGTAAACGAATCCGCGCCGGCGGGACAAGTCGACGCGCGGGCGGGCCGGGCAGGGACGCGATCCGGCTCCGGGCGGCACGCGCGGTCACTTTGAAACGGGGCCGCTCCGGCCGGGTGGGGGAGGATTGCTCTCGAACAAGGCGTCCACGATCGGGCAGTTCCGAATCGAGTAGTCTCCACCGCTGCAACGTGCCGCCATCTGGTTGAGCGCATCGCGCAAGCGGGTCAGGTCGTCGATCTTGCGTTGCACCTCGCGGGCTTGCAGCATCGCCATGCCCTTCACCTCGCCGCAGGTATGCTTCGGCTCGTCGATAAATCCCAACAGTTCCTGTACCTGCTTGACGCGGAAGCCAAGCTCCCGGGCGCGGCGGATGAAGGTCAGGCGTTTCAGGTGCTCTTCGCGGTACAGCCGATGGCCGCCCTGGGTGCGGGGCGGCTCGGGCATCAGTCCGGCTTGCTCATAATAGCGGACGGTTTCGGGCTTGACGCCGGCTTTTTGCGCCAGTTCGCCAACGCCCATGGTTTGCGGTGTCGTCATGGCACGCTTGAACCGGTAGTTACTATAGGTTTCATACTAGCAGTCCGTCGGTCTTGGGGACAGTCCAGCATTCTGGCTCCCACGATCCGGCGGGCTGCGAGCGACCGGGAGAGTGCGATGAAACAGAAGGCGAGCATGGCGGGCGGGAGCGGGCAACGGCTCGTCGGCGTCGGCGTATTGGCATTGTTTACGACGTTGGGCACCTTGCTGTGCTGCGCCTTGCCTATTCTATTGGTGACCCTGGGTTTCGGCTCGGTGGTCGCCGCGGTGAGCTTGCAGCTGCCGTTTCTGGTGACGTTGTCGGAGCACAAACCGTGGATCTTCGGGCTCTCCGGCGCTTTGCTGACATTGGCGGGCGGCTTGCTGTGGCGCCCGGCCCGCTGCCCAGCCGACGCGCGGCTGGCCGCGCAATGCCGCCGATCCCGACGTTGGGGGCGACGTTTGTTCTGGCTCGCCGTCTCGTTGTGGCTGGTCGGTTTTTCTACTGCTTACCTGCTGCTGCCGTTGCGTATGTGGCTGGATGGCTAATACCCACCGGGAGGAGGATTCCATGATGAAAATCTGGGTGATGTTGGGCTTGTTCTGGTCGCTGACGGTTTCTGCCGTGGAGGTGGTCGAGATCGATATCAATGGCATGAGCTGTGGTTTCTGTGTCGACGCGGTGCGGCGCAAGCTGTCCCGTCTGCCGGATGTCGAGAAGGCGCGGGTCAGTCTGAAGTCGAAGAAGGTCCGCATCCGGGCGCGGTCGGACCGGCTCGATCTCCAGCGGGTGCGCAAGACGATTCTCGATGCCGGTTTTACACCGTCGAACATACGCCGTGTCGATGAGGACTAGGCGTTTCTCCTTCTGCCCGGGCGTCGGTCTGTTGGGGCTGGCCCTGGGGCTGGTTCCTCCGATGGCGACGCGCGCGATGGGGCTGCGTTCCTTCGTCGCTCTGCCGGTCGACAAGGGCGGTGTGGTGGCGCGCCTGCAATGGCTGCATGATGAGGAGAGCGACCGCAATGACGGTGTGCTCGATCTGGCATACGGCTGGAGCGCGAACCAGACCCTGCTGCTGGGGCTGCCCTACCGTTTGTCGCCACGGCGCGGTGGTCGGCGACGCGGCGACCTGGGTTTGCTCTATCGCCGGATTCTGTGGCGCGTCGATCGCCCGCAAGGCACCACCCGCGTCGGTGTGCTGGCCGGTCTGGACCTTTCCGGGGATCGCGAGCATGAGGACGCGGCGCGCTTCGGCGTGGTCGCGAGCGGGTATCGGGGACGCCACGAGATCGATGCCGATCTGTTATGGCGCCAGGGGTTCGGCGCGCGGGACGATGGCGCGCGCTATGACCTGTCATGGCAGTACCGCTTGTCGCCGGCGCAGTACCCGGAGTGGGGCGGGACGAGCGAGTGGAACAGCGTGGTCGAGTTGAACGGGCGCTGGCGCGAGAGCGGGGTGTTCGTTCATCAGGCGACTCTCGGCTTGCAATGGGTCCACCCGCGCTGGGTGCTGGAGGCCGCCGTCTACCGCGATTTGAACGGCCTCCGGGAAACCCATCTGCTGCTCAGCGGGCGCTGGCATTTCTGAACGGCAGCAGTGGCAATGGCGAATCTGGTCCTGGCTGCTTGAAATAGCGGGCGGGCGCACCATGTTCCGGTAGCGGATTTCTGTTACTGGAGAATGAGAATGAATATTGCGAAGCTTGACCCTGAGCTGCTTGCTCTCGAACTGATTGGAGATGATGAGCGCGGCTACGATTTCCTCGACGAGACGGACATTGCCGCGCTGAAACGGCTGACGGCCGAGGGCGGGGTGTTGAGTCTGTACCTGGATATCCGCGCCGGGACGCAGCGTGAGAGGCCGGCGATGACGGTCTACCGGCAGGGCATCGACGCGATTCGCGAGGCCCATGAAAAGGATTGGCCGCATGAACAACGAGTGCGCTTCGACGCCCTGGCGAAGGATGTCGGCGAGCGTCTCGAAGCCTTGTTGAAGAACCCACGGGGCAAAGGGATCGCGCTGTTCGCGGCGCCACATCGGGTATTGCCAAAGAAAGGCAAGGTGGACTACCAGCGGATCGCTGCCTACAGTCTGCCGGACGCGCCGGTCGATCAGGTGGCTTGGGGTGGCGCGCCAGTTCTTGGGCCGTTGCTGATGCAGCGTGACGAGCATCCGGATACCGGCGTGGCGCTGTTCGATC
>Ga0256832_1001128_pt1 | contig 18010 bp, 15 predicted proteins | sample 134614metaG_FD_190534 | JGI IMG/M metagenome (GOLD analysis project Ga0256832, IMG submission 190534) | Hydrothermal vent microbial communities from Lau Basin, Pacific Ocean - 134-614 | ecosystem: Environmental > Aquatic > Marine > Hydrothermal vents | place: Pacific Ocean: Lau Basin | collected...
CGGCCCCGACGGCATGACCCCCGAACGCCAGGCCCTGAAACGCATCCTGTCGAAGCTGGACATTCCGCCGCTGGAGCCGGTGCCGAAGACCCACGTGCTCACCCGTTCCTTCTTCCTGCTGAAGAGCTTTCCGGGACGCTATGAAGAATCGCCGCTGTGGGTGGAGGCCACCTCCATCGGCCGCGAGCGCCGCAAGCTCTCGCCGGCCAACGCCGATGGCGTGAGCGCCATTCTCATCACCGGCAACGACATGGCCGGCGCCTGGGCCATCTCGCCCGGCGGCCAGCCGCTGCTGCCGGTAACGCCCGGCGGCACGCGCCAGCGCGAATACGCCTATCGCGCCGGCATCAACATCGTCATGTATACCCTCACCGGCAACTACAAGGCCGACCAGGTGCACCTGCCCACCATCCTGAAGAGGCTGGGGCAATGAAGGATCGGATTGAATTGGCGCTTCCTTGCCATGGTGCTTCCCTGCCCACGGCTGTCAAGGCTGCGCCTTCGGCGCACCGCTTCGCGGCTGCGGCCTTGACAGCCGTGGGCGGGGAAAGAACCCCAACTATGGGAGTCTGCTGAACCGTGCGGCATCAGTTCGACATCCTGTTCGACCCCATCGTGCCGATATGGCTCATCGCCATCGGCCTGCTGGCGGCCATCGCGCTGCTGGCGCTGCTGTGGCGCGCGGGCTTCTCGCGCATCGGCCTGGCCCTGCGCGCGCTGCTGGCGCTCGCCCTGGCCGCCATGCTGCTCGACCCGCGCCTGCGCACGCAGCAGACCGAGCCGCTTTCCGACATCGCCGTCATCATCGCCGATCATTCCGCCAGCCAGCACCTGGACGGGCGCCTGGAACGCACCCGCGCCGCCACCCGCCTCCTGCGACAGCGCCTCGCCGCCCTGCCCAACACGCAAGCGCGCACCCACGTAGTTCCCGCCGACGACGGATTGCGCGGCACGCGCCTCGTTTCCGCCCTCAAGGAGGCGCTGGCCGACATCCCGCCGGAGCGCTTCGCCGGCGCCTTCCTCGTCACCGACGGCCTCGTGCACGACATGCCCGCCGATGCCGCCCGCATCCTGCCGCGCGGCTACGGGGGCGCGCCGGTGCACGTGCTGCTCACCGGGCGCAAGAACGAGCGCGACCGCTGGATTTCCATCGTCCGCGCCGGGCGCTATGGCATCATCGGCAAGGAACTGGCCATTGTCTTCAGGCTGAACCAGCAGCCCATGCCGCGCGCGCCCGGGCCGGTGAACGTGCGCGTGCGCCTGAACGGACAGGAGCTGCGCCGCCAGCGCGTGCTGCCCGGCGCCCGCGCGCTGCTGCGCGTGCCGGTGCGCCACGCCGGGCAGAACGTGGTGGAGCTGATCGCCGAGCCGATGACCGGCGCGCCGGAGCTGAGCCTGCGCAACAACCACGTGGTGCACACCTTCAAGGGCGTGCGCGACCGGTTGCGCGTGCTGCTGATCTCCGGCAAGCCGCACCCGGGCGAGCGCATCTGGCGCGATCTGCTCAAATCCGATCCGATGGTGGATCTCGTGCACTTCACCATCCTGCGCCCGCCGGAGAAGCAGGACGGCACACCCATCTCCGAGCTGGCGCTCATCGCCTTTCCCACTTACGAGCTGTTCGTGGAAAAGCTGCGCCGCTTCGACCTCATCATCTTCGACCGCTACCAGCGCCGCTCCATCCTGTCGCTGGACTATCTCCAGAACGTGGTGGATTACGTGCGCGATGGCGGCGCGGTGCTGTTCACCGCCGGGCCGGAGTTCGCGGACGAGGATTCGCTCTATCACACGCCGCTGGCGGACATATTGCCCATCACGCCCTCCGGACGGGTCATCGAGCGCCCCTTCCGCGCGCGGGTGAGCGCCACCGGCCTGCGCCATCCGCTCACCGCCGGGCTGGGGCAGGACACGCCGGACGCAACGCCGCCCTGGGGGCGCTGGTTCCGCGTCATCGACACACGGATGAAGGGCGACAGGGCGGCCGTGCTCATGCGCGGGCCGGATGATGCGCCGCTGCTCACGCTGTCCCACGTCGGCGAGGGGCGGGTGGCGGCGCTGTTGTCCGACCATGTATGGCTGTGGGCGCGCCGCTACGACGGCGGCGGGCCATATGTGGAGCTGATGCGCCGCCTGGCCCACTGGCTGATGAAGGAGCCGGATCTGGAAGAGGAACAATTGCACGCCCGTCTTGTCGGCGCCGACCTGCTCATCACCCGCCGCACCCTCGCCGATACGCCGCCGCCGCTGCGCATCACCACGCCCGCCGGCAAGACACTCCAGCGCCCCTGGCGGCGCCGCGCCCCCGGCCTCTTCGAAACCCGCCTGCGCAACGCCGCGCCCGGGTTATATCATCTGAGAAGCGGCGCGCTGTCTCGCAGCTTTCCGGTCGGCGCGGCGGACGTGCCGGAGTTCCGCCGCCTGCTGGCCACGGCGGACGTCCTGCGCCCGCTGGCGCAGGCCACCGGCGGCGCCGTGCGCCGGATCGCCACCGGCGATGGCAAAACCGTGCGTCTGCCGGGACTGGCCAAGGTGGACACGGGCGCGACCATGGCCGGGCGCGGCTGGCTGGGCGTGGCCCGGCGCAACGCGGCGCGGGTGCTGGCGGTACGCCATTATCCGCTGTTCACGGGGCTTTTCGCGCTGATCGGCCTGTTGCTGCTGCTGGGCACGGCCTGGCGGCTGGAAGGCCGTTGAACTTCCCGCTCATATCCGATTTGCCATATGTGGCTGACCGGTATATATTCCGCCGCACGAAACCATTTGCCAACGGCGGAAAGAAATTCGAAAGGAGGGGGCGGATGAACAACCGGGTTCGCAAACTGGCCATTTCCCTTTGCGTCATGGCATGCGTCGGGTTTTCCACGGCATCGACGACGCAGGCGGCCCCACCACGCCCCATCACCGGCTACAAGAACGTGGACGAGGCCATCTACGTGCTCGGCACCACCTGCGGCATGGGGTCGCTGACCGCCGCCAAGGTCATCGACAGTTTCATCCTCGCCGTGGCTCCCAGCCTCGCGGCGGAAGAAAAGAAGGACACCACCGCCTTCGGCAACATGGTGCAGCAACTGCAGAAAAAGGACGAACTGAGCCAGTATGGCTACAAGGGTCCGGTGCGCCGCTTCATCGACCGCCATTGCATCATAGGCTACCTCACCGGCTCCGGTTCCTGTGGCAAGTGATCCGAGAGCGCGGGGAAAGGCGAAAATGCCGGCGCCAGGAGCGCCGGCACCGATTTTCGTTTCACCAGCCATCTTCCCATGCCGGGTCGCGCAGGGGCCGGCCATCGAAGCCGCCCCCGCCCAGGCCCTTTTCGGGAGTTGGGCGGGGACGCGAAATGATACCAGATTGCGTAAAGACTGACCGGTGAAACCGCCCCGCGCCCCTCAGGCCCTTGTTTTTCATAATTTGGGGGCCCAAGTGGGGGCGCGGGGCGGTGGGTGGTTCTTTATGCATCTTGGTATGACAAGGTGCTTTTCCGCCGGGATCGTCAGCAATCCTTGCACGCCAGGGTCAGCTGCTGACGCGGCCGCAGGACGACCTGGCTGTTCAGCGTGAAGGTGTGGTTGCCGAACACCATCTTGCCGATCTGGACGGGATAGCGATAGCATCCGAAGGTGAACACCAGATCGTTTCCATCCTGCATGGCGGCCTTGTGGCTGGCGTTCAGCTTTGGCGGCTTGCTCTGGCACGATGCGTTGCCCAGATGATGCTTCCAGCGCAGATGCAGTTTGCCCTTGCTGTTCTTGCCATAGACATAGATGGTCAGCCCCAGGTTTTCCTTGGGAAGCTTGCCCAGAATATACTGGGCCGCCTTGTAATATTTGGCGATGGCGGTTTTCGTGAGCTTGCCCGGCGCTTGCGCCACCAGGTCACCGACCGTGTTGGTCACCCGCGCCGCCTTGCGCGAGGCCATGCTCATCAGGAACATTTCCACCGATCCCAGCAGAAGAATCAGCAGGAAGGGCAGAATGATGGCCATTTCGATGGCCGCCGCGCCCTGTTCATCCGCGACCTTGCGCCGCAACCCGCGCGCCATCCGCGCCAGGCGACTGACGACATGCCGCCGCGTTTTCGTAGCATCCTGTTTCATGACGCCTTCCCCCGCTTGTTGTTACGATCCATAGGGTTCGTTGCGGAATGCCATTGCGGCATTCAGAATGAAGACCTTGCCGTCGATGGCGTGCATCAGCGACCCGATGAGCGGCGTGAAGAATTTCCACGGATAGAAGGCGCGCACCACCACGACCTTCTTTGGGCCGCCGAGCTGATAGGAAGTGCTCATGGTGAGGGAACCCGTCGGGCCGGTTTTCAGCGCCGGCACCTTGATGCTGGCGAAATCCTTGAAACTGCGAACATCCAGTATCAGGTCCGACATGCAGGAGGTTTTCAGCATCACCCGCTCGCAAATGGCCTGCTTCAAGAGCTTGGCGGTCATGTTTTTCTTGTCCGCCTGGCCGGTGCGCACCAGCCGCGCCGCCCTGTCCACGCCGTCTTCCAGGCCATTGTTGAAGATCATCATCATGCCAAGCTCGACGATGCCCATGAACACCCAGAAGAAGACCATCGCGATCAGGGCGAATTCCACCGCCGTGGCGCCTTCTTCCCGCTTGCGCCACCGCCGCGCCTTGTTTTGCAGTTTGTGCAATACCCGCTTCATCATCATCATCTTGCCTCCCCGGTCGGCCTTCCTTGTGGAAGGAGGGAACTTCCGCCTGTTTTTCCACAATTTGTAGCAGCCGGATTTTGGGATTGCGTTAGAAAGCGGCGCGCAATTCGATTCAATTTTTATCGGTGCCGGAAACCATTTTGCGAGGCCGCCGTTGTCGCCCATGGTTAACCTGTGATAAACATCGCTCGACTATTCTCGGGGGCGCGACGGGAACGGTTCGTCAGTTTTCTGCCCTATTCTGCCGCTACCGTGCGGCGGAGGCGGGATTGCTCGTGAGGGGTTTCATGCGGCCAGACAGGCAAACAGACCTGCAGCCCGTTCGGCGTGCTGCCCGCCCGCAGGCGCAGGTTGCCGGCTCCTCGCTGCATCCGGGAGAGCTCGTTTCCTTCGGCATGGCGGGCGTGGCCCTGGGCATTTCCCTGATGGTCGGCCTGCATTATCTCAACCAGCAGGCCAGCGCCCGCACCGCTCCGGAACGCTTCACCCCGCTGGCGGCGCCGATCTCGGCCCTGCGGACGAAGGAAGATCCCCTGCGGCCAATGGCGCTTTCCGTGGCCTATTCACCGGCGGCGGACTGGTCCCGGACGCAGAAGGTGGCCCGCGGCGGCAAGGCGAACATGCTGGTCATGGCGCCGGACGAGGAGCTGCGCCCGGCCCCGCGCAGCGCACCGAAGCCCTCCGCCAGGCCACGCATTCTGAACACGCCGCCCATCTGGAAGCTGGAAAAGGGCTGGCGCCTGGCCCGCATCGAACGCGCCCGTCTGCTGGCCGAACGCAAGAAACGCCTGCGCGAGCGCATGTGCCTGGCCAAGGCCATCTATTTCGAGGCCCGTTCGGAAAGCATGCAGGGGAAGCTGGCGGTCGCCAAGGTCATTCTGAACCGGGTGCGCGACCCGCGCTTTCCCAATTCCGTTTGTGGCGTGGTCTATCAGGGCGCGGAACGCCGCAATTCCTGCCAGTTCTCCTTCGCCTGCGACGGCAAGCCCGACTATCCCACCAACCGCCGGCAATGGGCGGTGGCCCGTCGCCTGGCGGCCAAGGCCCTGCGCGGCCGCATTCGCATGCCGCGGCTGGAAGGCGTGGCCTTCTATCATGCCGACTATGTGCGCCCCACCTGGGCCAGCATGATGCGCCCGGTGGTCAAGATCGGGCGCCACATCTTCTACCGCGACAGCTGACGCCCGTCTGCTGAAAATCCGGGCGACGAACCGCCCCGCGTTTCCACTCCCTGTTGCGAAATACCTCTGGCGCATATATACTCCGCGAATATTTTTCGGGAGGCTCAAAAACAGTTGGGGAATGGAGGGGATGCGGTCTGGATTTCCGTATTTCATTGCCGGCGCGCTCGTGTGCGCCGGCGCGATCATTGGTCTGCCGCTGGATGGTGGCGTCGGGGGGCTCTCCGTCGAACGCGCGCACGCTTTCGGGATCACCATCAATCTGCCGGGCACAGGCAGGAAGCCATCCTACAGGAGGGGACGCCGCAGGTCCGGCAAGAAAGCGACCTCATCCTCCTGCGCTTCCACCCGGTGGAGCACCATGCAATTGGGGGAGAAGCAGATCGCCACGAACAATCAGGGGATAATCGTATCCTTTGATAACGATGGAAACATCATTGTCAGCCTGCAAATGAAAACCCCCCTGCCAACCATTCCGGAAAACCGGAAAGTGCCGGTGACCCTCAATTTCGGACGCCATGGAACGCAGAATCTCATTGGTGTCGTCGGTGAATCCACGAACATGATAATCCTGTCCGGTATCGCCGCTCAATCCATCGTGGAGCTGATGAGAAAGGCGCGCTCCGTGCGGGTCACGTTCATCAACAACGATTATTGCACGCGGTTGCGGGGCTCCGGCACGGCGATCGACAGGGTGCAGGCGGCCGCCAACTTCTGGAAAATGGCAAAGAAGGACATCATCGACGAACGCCGCGAGGAACGGGCCAGGGAGGAACACGCCAAACGCACCGAAAGCATGGCGAAAACGCAACAGGAATCGGCGGACAAGCTCAACGGCATCCGGCCGAAGGGCAATCTGAAAAAAGATTTGGCGCGGAACATGCCTTCCGTGAACATTCAATATTTCGTGCCGGGATCCGAAGCCACCGGCCAGATGTGGGTGGACTGGGACGTTGACGAGAACAAGGGGCCGATTCTGCGGCTCAACTTCATCGACATCAAGCGAAAGCTCGACATCAAGGCGGAGATCATCGCCCTGAGCCTGGAGCCGGTCACCGAAAACTGCAACAAGGACATCCGGAAGCCCATGGCCCCCGAAACCTCGCCGGCCTGCAGGCTGGTGCGTGGCCTCCTCATTGCGGAGGCGTGGGGGAAGAAAGCGCAAAGCAAGGGCCTGCGCAGACAGTTCTCGAAAACCGTTCTTTACGTGGAAGGCGACAAGGACAGCAAGATTTCGACGAGCGTGAATTTCATTCTCTATGAGAACGGCGCCGTTGCCGCGCAGATCGAGAAGCGCACCCATGGCTTTCCGCGCCGCTTCAACTTCACGATGGCCAATGCGCTCGAGCTGGCTCGCTATGTCGAGGATATCCGCGTGGACGCGGCCAAGAACATCAAGGCGGGCACCATGACGGACGCTGACCTTGACAACATATTCAAGGTGCCGGACTGATCGGAGATGGATGTCATGAAAAAACGATTTTTTCAGGCATTGGCGGGAAGTGGCGTCGTTCTTTTTCTTTTCATGCCGGCCACGGCGGAAGAACTCTATTCCTGCCTGTATAATGGAACCTCTTCCACATACAGGGCGGCCGAGGCGACGCGCATGCGGGCGTTGGGCGCGGTGTGCGACAGGCTCACGGCGGCGGAACGTGTCACCTGCGCCATCGACGGCGTCAAGCTGGATTACTCGAGGGAAGAGAGCCGCCGGCTGATGAATGAAAAACCGGATGCCGTTTGCGAAACGGAAAGCAAGCTCCTGGTGAACGTGAGAGCCGACGCTTCGCAAGCCCGTTCCACCTCCCGTCATGCAACGTTTGACATGATCGGGAAGGAAATCATTTATTTCCGCCTCGGCTCGTCCAGACTCAGCGCCAGGTCATCCGCCTTGCTGGCGGCCTTCAGCAGGAAATACGGCTCCGGTTCATATCGTTTCACGATAACCGGCTACGCGGACGCATCGGGGAGTTCCCGCTTCAATCATACCTTGTCGCTCAAACGAGCGGGCCGTGTGCGCGACGCGCTTATCGATTTCGGCATATCGGCGGACAACATCATTTCGGTAAATGCGCTTGGCGAGGAATCCCTGAGGTATCGGACGCGCAATGGCCAGCCCTACATCCTGAACAGGGCGGTTGAAATCCGCGCCTATCAATGAGGCCGGCCCGCGCCATCTTCGGACATTCCTTGCATCGCGTGGTGTGATACCAAGCCGCGCAAAGGTTGACCGGTGAACCCGCTCCGCGCCCCTCAGGCCCTTGTTTTTCATAATTTGGGGGCCCAAGTGGGGGCGCGGGGCGGCGGGTGGTTCTTTATGCATATTGGTGTGATCAGCGGAGCCGCCGGGAGCGCCGCCGCGCCGCCAGGCGTTCCGATTCCGACTTGAGCTGACCGCAGGCGGCCAGAATGTCGCGTCCGCGCGGCGTGCGGATGGGCGCGGCCAGCCCGCCATCGTTGACGATCTCGGCGAAGCGCTCGATGGTTTCCCAGTCGGAGCATGCATGGCGGCTGTCCGGCCATGGGTTGAAGGGAATGAGATTCACCTTCGCCGGAATGCCGCGCAGCATCGCCACCAGCCGCCGCGCATCGGCCTCCGAATCGTTCACCCCCTTCAGCATCACGTATTCGAAGGTGATGCGTTTGGCGTTCGACAGCCCCGGATAGGCGCGGCAGGCTTCCAGCAGCCCGGCGATGGGATACTTGCGGTTCAGCGGCACCAGCTCATCGCGCACGTCATCCGTGGTGGCGTGCAACGAAATGGCCAGCATGACGCCGGTTTCCGCCCCCAGCCGCGGGATTTCCGGCACCACCCCGGCGGTGGAAACGGTGATGCGCCGCTTCGACAGTGCCAACCCCTCGCCATCGGCCAGCACCCGGCAGGCGGCGAACACGTTCTCGGGATTGTACAACGGCTCGCCCATGCCCATGAACACGACATTGGTGATGAAGCGTCCGGCGGCGGGCGGGTCCGGATGCCGCTCGATGAGCATCGGCCAGTCGCCCAGCGCATCCTTCGCCACCAGCACCTGGCCGATGATCTCGGCAACCGTGAGGTTGCGCACCCAGCGCTGAGTGCCGGTGTGGCAGAAGGAGCAGTTGAGCGTGCAGCCCACCTGCGAGGAGATGCAAAGCGTCCCGCGGTCTTCCTCCGGGATGAACACCATCTCCACCTCATGGCGCTGCCCGTGCGCATCCGGCGCCAGCCGCAGCAGCCACTTGCGCGTGCCGTCCACCGATTTCTGGTGCACCACCACTTCCGGCCGCGAGATGGCGCAGCGCCGCGCCAGCGTCGCCCGCAGGTCTTTCGAGATGTTGGTCATCTCGTCAAACGAGCGGACGCCGCGGTGATATATCCAGTGCCAGAGCTGTTGCACGCGCATTTTCGACTGACGCTCGGGCACACCGATATCGGCCAGCACGCGGGCCAGTTGCCCGCGCTCCAGCCCCACGAGGTCGATGCGCGTTTGCGTCTGCGAAGCGATGTCGATGGTCATGCCGTCCACGTTTCCGGAATTGCCTTTCCGGCCAATATGCGCCCGCACCGGCCGACAGTAAAGGGTGGCGGAGGCATTGGTCCGGCATGACCCGAAGCCGGATTGCGCGGGGCGTGCCTCCCCCGCCTGACGGGCATGGTCGCGAATCAGGCGCTTTCCGCCCCGGCGGCCTGCGTCGGCTCATCGGTCGCGGCGGGCGCATTCGCGTGTTTCTGCAAATTCGCCAGCATCGCCCGCAACCGGGCCAGATCCTCCTCCAGCGCCATCATCAGTTGCCCGATGGGCGCATCGTCCACCTTGTCCGCCGCCCGCTCCGGCGCCGATGAAGGCGTGTCCGCATCCACCCGTGGCTGTTCGGCGCGAACATCCGCCTCCGCGCCCGGCGCCGGCCCGGCCTCCGGCATCTCCTCGGCCCCGACAACTTCCGGCCGCCGTTCTTCCTCGGGCACCACGGGCGTTTCACCCTCCCGCGCCGGACTCGGCGCAGCAACCGCATCGCCTTGCAACACGTTCGCCCGCACCACCGGCGTTTCCCCGTCTTCGGCCGCCTTCTCACGCCGCAGCTGCGGCCAGCCGTCACAGCACTCGGGGCGGCCGAACAGGTATCCCTGCATCGCATCCACTCCCCATTCGCGCAGCAGGCGGGCGTCTTCCTCGTTTTCCACCCATTCCGCCACCAGCCGCATGCCGGTGTTGTTGGCGAGATTGATGAGCGAACGCACGAAATGCTGGTTTTTCCGGTTGTTGCTGAGATCTTCGCAAAAGGCGCCATCCAGCTTCACGATATCGAAATTGAAGTCGCGCAGGTTGCGGAAGGACGTGTACCCGGCGCCGAAGTCGTCCAGCGCCACCTCGCACCCCAGCTCGTGCAGCCGATCGATGAAGCCGTTCACCCGTTCGGAATCGTTGAGCACCGCCGATTCGGTGATTTCCACGATCAGCCTGCCGCGGATCAGATCCCGCTCCTCCGTCAGGCGCTCCAGGAAACCTTCCGCGTCCATCACCGTGGTGGCGGAAATGTTGATGGAAAGCCGCCCCTCGGCTTTTATCTTCATCGCCTCCAGGGCCATGTCCAGCACGTCGATGTCCACCAGCCGCACCAGGCCCAGCTCTTCCGCCACCGGGATCAGATGGCTGGCGGGCATGGGCCGGTTTTCCGCATCCAGGATGCGCAACAACGCCTCGTGAAACACCGGCTTGCCGTCCTGCACGTGCACCACCGGCTGAAACGCCAGCGTGAACCGCTTCCGCCGCAGGGCGTCGAAAATCTCGTTGGCCATGCGCGCCTTCATGGTGCGGCGCGACACCTGATCGGCAGAGGGCGCATAGACCACCGCGGCGCTGGCCGGGCGCTCCTCCGCTTCCGCCAGGGCCTCTTCCGCGCAGGCGATGGCCTCGGTGAGGGTGCGCGCGTTCTGCGGCAGCAGCGCCGCGCCGATGGACAACACCGGCCACACCGGGCCATGGTCGGTCATCACCGGATCGGCGGCGGGCGCGTGCAGAAAGCGCTTCAGGGCCGGGCCCAGGTCGTCTTCGCGGCAATCATGGATGAGCATGGCCATGCGGTTGTCGCCATAACGCGCGATGATGTCGCCGGCGCGCAACACGCGACTCAGCCGCTGCGCCACCTGCGCATAGGCCGAATCCGCCGCCTCGTAGCCATAGGCATCGAAAATGATGGAGAAATTGCGCAATGAGACGATCAGCAGCGCGGCATGCTCGTCGCCGCTTTCCGCCTCCGTGAGAAACTGTTGCAGACGACGAAAGAAATAGCTGCGGCAATACAGGCCGGAGGAAGGATCCATCTGTTCCGGCAGCCCCACCACATCGCAGCCACCGTCCACGGCGCAGTCCATGCGCTGAATGGTGCCGAACACATGCGCCGGGCGGCCATGGACATCCGGCAGCCAGCGCCCGCGCTCCACCACCATGATGTTCATGTCATGGTCGCGCCCCCGCGGAAACATGCGATAGCTCACCACATAGTCGCGGCGCTCCGGACTGCTGCCGAAAATGGCCTCGTGGCGAAAATCGATGTGCGAGGGGTCCATGAGCAGCATCAGCTCGCGGCTGTTCGAGATATCCATATCCTCGGCGATGCCGAGCAATTCCCGCGCCGGCCCGCTCCAGTGAACGCGGTCGCCCCGGATATCCCAGTGAAACCTGGCTTCGCCCCCCGTCTGGCAGACCTCGATTGCCCCGCTCATGGCATCCGTTTCATTCATGTCTTTTCCCGCCAATGCCGCCGAACGCCACGGCCCGGCGTCTATATGATCCCCACCGCTCCGATATGCCCAACAAAGGGAAAGAAAAAGTGAATGGGGCTTGCCTCTGGCGAGGAAACCGGCGCAGACTGCGGACCGTCACGCAAGCGGAAGGGAAAGGGCGCATGCACCTGTGGTCGGATGTGGCGTTGCCTGCCTTCGCCACCCTGTTCGTGATCATCGACCCCCTGGGGCTGACGCCGGTGTTCGTGGCGCTGACGCAGGATCAGACGCCCGTCGAACGCCGGCGCATCGCCCGGCTCTCCGTGTTGCTGGCCGCCGGGGTGCTGCTGCTGTTCGCCTTTTTCGGCAAGGCCATCCTCGGCCTGTTCGGCATCTCCATGCCGGCCTTCCGCATCGCCGGCGGCATATTGCTGTTCATGATCGCGGTGGAAATGCTGTTCGAGAAACGCGCCGAGCGCCGCCGCCGCGCCCTTTCCCACAAGGAGCCACCGCATGCCTGGCGGGCGGTGGACGATGTCTGGGTCTTTCCGCTGGGCATTCCGCTCATCGCCGGACCGGGGGCGATTACCTCCGTCATCCTGCTGATGGGCCGGCATGCCGGGGACGCCGCCGCCCAGACCATCGTCGTGAGCATTCTCCTCGCCGTGCTGCTGTTCACCTGGCTGCTGTTCACCATCGTCAGCCACGCCGCGCATTTCCTGAGCGAAACGGCGGTGCGCGCCATCTCCCGCGTGCTCGGCATCATCCTCGCCGCCCTGGCGGTGGAATTCGTGCTGACGGGTCTGAAAGGCGCGGGCCTTGTCATGCGGGCCGCAGCAGGCGGGTGATGTGCCCCATCTTGCGGCCCGGCTTCACCGCGCGTTTGCCATACAGGTGCAGGACGGCCTCCTCTTCCGCCGCCAGCGCCGCCCAGTCGTCGGCTTCCGCGCCCAGAATGTTGGTCATGACGCAATCATGGTGCCGCGCCGGAGCCGGCAGCGGCCAGCCGGCGACGGCACGCACATGCGCCTCGAACTGGGAAATCACGCAGGCCGCTTCCGTCCAGTGGCCGGAATTGTGCACGCGCGGCGCCATCTCGTTGAACACCAGCTCTTCCGCGCCATCCGCCCGCCGCACCACGAACAACTCCACCGCCAGCACCCCCACGTAATCCAGCGCCTCCGCCAGCTTGCGCGCAATGTCCTGCGCCGCCCGTTCGGTTTCCGCCCTCAGACCGGACGGCACGTGCGAGCGGCGCAGAATGTGATGTTCATGCTCGTTGCGCGGCACGTCGAAGGCGACGATCCGCCCATCCACTCCGCGCGCCACCAGCGCCGAAACCTCGCAGGCGAATTCCACGAATCCTTCCAGCAGACAGGGCACGCGCCCCAGCGCCTCCCACGCCGCGGCCACATCGTCGCCGGGGCGCACCAGCGCCTGCCCCTTGCCGTCATAGCCCAGCCGGCGCGTCTTCAAGACCGCCGGCAACGGCAGCCGGCGCGCCGCTTCCAGATCTTCCGGCGTCTCGATGTTGACGAACGGCGGCGTGGGAATGCCCAGATCGGCGACGAAGCGCTTCTCATTGAATCGATCCTGGGCGACGCGCAGCGCCTCCACCCCCGGCCGCAGCGGTTTGCGCTCGGCCAGGAATTCGGCCGTGGACAGCGGCACGTTCTCGAACTCGTAGGTGATGACGTCCACCACCCCGGCGAACCGGCTGAGCGCCGCCGCGTCGTCCCACGCCGCTTCCGAGTGCGCGTGCGCCACGTCAAACGCCGGGTTGTCGCCTTCCGGAGCGTAGACATGCGCGCGCAGACCCAGCCGTGCCGCCGCCAGCGCCAGCATGCGCCCCAGCTGGCCACCGCCGAGAATGCCGATGACGCTCCCCGGCGGCAGCGCCGCCCGCCCGTCCCCGGTCGCGCCGTCGATCATGCCGTATCCTCGTCTACCGGAAACTCGGCCACCGAGGCCGTCTGCCGCGCCCGCCATTCCAGCAGCCGTTCCTCCAGCGCCGCATCGGACAGCGCCAGCACCGCCGCCGCCAGCAGCGCGGCGTTGATGGCCCCGGCCTTGCCGATGGCCAGCGTGCCCACCGGCACCCCGCCCGGCATCTGCACGATGGAAAGCAGGCTGTCCTTGCCGGAAAGCGCGCGGGACTGGATGGGCACGCCGAACACCGGCAGATGCGTCAGCGCCGCCGTCATGCCCGGCAGGTGCGCCGCGCCGCCGGCGCCGGCGATGATGACGCGAAAGCCTTCTTCATGTGCGCCGCGGGCGAAGGCATAGAGCCGCTCCGGCGTGCGGTGGGCGGAAACGATGCGCGCCTCATAGGCGATGCCCAGCTCTTCCAGCGTGTCGCAGGCATGGCGCATGATGGGCCAGTCCGACTGGCTGCCCATGATCACCGCCACCTGTGGGGAATTGTCCATCATGCCGCCCTTCCCGAATTCAGGCCATTTACCAGCCCTTCATTAGCTCCGGGCGTGGGGCTTGGCAACGCCGCCGCCTTGGCGGTAGGATGAACATCGGGAAGACGGGGCGCGCGCGAGGGGATGTGACATGTTCTGTCCCATCACTGCGGAACAGGCCGAACGCTTGCGCCGGGCGCGGCGGCACCTGGCGCGCGCGCGCATGCACGTGCGGCGGCTGGCATGGCTGGCGCGCGATCCCTCGCGGCTGGATGCACACCTGCCCCTGCTTTCCGCCACCGGCTTCGCCCGCTCGCTGGCGCGCTATCAGAGCATCCGCCTGCCGGAGGAGGCCACCACCCTGCTCATTCTGCTGCCCGCTGCGGCTGACGCGTCCCTGCGCCGGCAAATCGCCCTGCTGCTGCTGGAGAGCACCCGCAACTGCGACACCCTGGGCTGTCTGGACGACGCCTTCCTGGTGCTGTTGAAGGGTGCGGACGAGGCGGGTGCGCACGCCGCCGGCGAGCGCTTGCGCCGGAAGATCCGCAAGCTGGCCGCGCGCAACCGCCGGCTGCTGCGGGTGGATGTGCATCACCTGCCCATCACCCCCGAAGTGCGGGTGGCGGAGGTGATGGATTTCGCCCGCCGCGTGGCGGCGGAGGCTCGTGAATTTGCCTGCGCCTCGCGCCCGCAAGCCGCCCGCGCCGGCTGATGCCAGGCAGCATGAAAATTGGCTGATGCAAACCACCCCGCTCACGCCGGGCGCGTCTGGCCACTGCCGCGCACCTGATACTTGAAAATGGTGAGCTGCTCCAGCCCCACCGGCCCCCGAGCATGAATGCGCCCGGTGGCGATGCCGATTTCCGCGCCGAAACCGAACTCGCCGCCGTCGGCGAACTGGGTGGAGGCGTTGTGCAGCACGATGGCGCTGTCCACTTCCTTGAGGAATTTTTCCGCCGTTTCGGCGTTTTCGGTAATGATGGCGTCCGTGTGCCCGGAGCCGTATTCGCGGATATGCGAAATGGCCTCGTCAACGCCATTCACCACCTTCACCGAAATGATGGGCGCCAGATATTCCGTGCGCCAGTCCTCTTCCGTGGCCGGCTTCACCCGCGCGTCCACCGCCTGGGTGGCTTCATCGCCGCGCACCTCGCAGCCCGCTTCCAGCAGCGCCTTGACCACCGGCGCCAGCAGCTTCTCCGCGCCGGAAGCGTCGATGAGCGCCGTCTCCGTCGCCCCGCAGATGCCGGGCCGGCGCATCTTGGCGTTCACCGTCACGTTGACCGCCTTTTCCACATCCGCATCGCCGTCGATGTAGGTATGGCACAGCCCCTCCAGATGCGCGAACACCGGCACCCGTGCTTCCTCCTGCACCCGCGCCACCAGCGACTTGCCGCCGCGCGGCACGATGACGTCGATGTTGCCGCCAAGCCCGCGCAGCATTTCGCCGGCCGCCGCCCGGTCGGTCACCGGCACCATCTGGATGGCGTCTTCGGGCAGACCGGCTTCGCGCAGGCCCTGCCGCAGGCAGTCCACCAGCACGGCGGAGGAATGAAAACTGTCCGAGCCGCCGCGCAGGATCACCGCGTTGCCCGATTTCAGGCACAGCGCCCCGGCGTCGGCGGTCACGTTGGGCCTGGCCTCGTAGATGATGCCGATGACCCCCAGCGGCACCCGCACCCGCGCGATCCTCAACCCGTTGGGCCGCTCCCATTCGTCGATGACGCTGCCCACCGGATCGGGCAGATCGCGGATGACGGCGAGGCTTGCAATGATGCCGTCGATGCGCGCATCGTTCAGCATCAGCCGGTCGATGAAGGCATCCGGCCGCCCCTTTTCCCGCGCCAGCGCGATGTCCTTCTCGTTCGCGCTCAGAATGTCGGCGCGCCGCGCGTCGATGGCCGCCGCCACGGCGTCGAGCGCCGCGTTCTTTGCCCCGGTGGAGGCATCGGCCAGCGCCTGGGTGGCGGCGCGCGCCCTTTTGCCCAGTTCCAGCATCAGGGAGGGAATGTCGCGATGTTCGGTCATGACGCTGCGCCTTCTCTGGTTTCCTTGTCGCCGGTGAGCACCAGATCGTCCTTGTGAATGAGCGCGGCGCGCGGCGGATAGCCGAGGATGGCCTCGATCTCCTCCGTGCGCCGGCGGCGGATGCGATCCACGTCCGCCCGATCATAAAGCGCGATGCCGCGCGCCAGCTCTCGCCCCTTCTCGTCGAGCACCCGCACCGCGTCGCCACGCGAAAAGTCGCCCTCCGCCCGCACCACGCCCACCGGCAGCAGCGAGCGGTTCTGCCGCAAGGCCCGCGCCGCGCCTTCGTCCACGACGATGGCGCCGGCGGGCGCCAGGGCGCCGGCGATCCAGCGCTTGCGCGCCGCCAGCGAGCCACTGGCGGCCTTGAACCACGTGTGCCGCGCGCCGTCAAGAATGCGGCGGATGGGATGCGCCGCATGCCCGTCGGCGATGATCATGTGCGCGCCGGAGCCGGTGGCGATGCGCGCCGCCTCCAGCTTGGTCTTCATGCCGCCGGAACCGACCGGCGTTTTCGCCTCCCCGGCCATGGCCAGAATGTCCTCGGTGATGGCGTTGACGACGGGGATGTGCCTTGCATCCGACCGCTCCGGCGGCGCCGTGTAAAGCCCGTCCACGTCGGAAAGCAGCACCAGGCAGTCCGCCTGCATCATGGAGGCCACGCGCGCCGCCAGCCGGTCGTTGTCGCCATAGCGGATCTCGTCGGTGGCCACGGTGTCGTTCTCGTTGATGACCGGCACGGCGCGGCGCCGCATCAGGGTGCACAGGGTGGCCCGCGCGTTCAGATAGCGGCGGCGCCGTTCGGTATCGGTGAGCGTCAGCAGCACCTGCGCCGCCACGATGCCATGCCGCGCCAACGCATCGGCCCAGGCCCTGGCCAGCGCGATCTGCCCCACCGCGGCCGCCGCCTGGCTTTCCTCCAGCCGCCGTTTCTCGCGCTTGAGCGGCACCCCCAGCAGGCGCGCGCCCAGCGCCACCGCGCCGGAGGACACCACCAGCACGTCCGCGCCATTCGCGTGCAATGCCGCCAGATCGTCGGCGAGTGAATGCAGCCAGTCCTGCTTCAGCCGTCCGCTTGCGGCCTCCACCAGGAGGGCGGAGCCGATCTTCACCACCACGCGGCGGGCCTGTGCGAGAGGATGGGTCATGCCGGGATCATCTGGTGCGGCAGCGCGCCGATGCTGTCAAGCCCCGCCGACACGAGGTGCGTGGCGCTCCACGGCGGTCATGAAGGCCTCGATCTCCTCCTCCCGCGTCTGCCACGAACAGACCAGCCGCGCCAGCACTTCGTCGGCCTCCTCGCGCCAGCAATAATATTCCGCCCCCTCCTGCATGAGCGCCTCGTGCAGCCGGCGCGGCAGCCAGGCGAAGACCATGTTCGTCTCCACCGGCACGGCGATGCGCACGCTCCTCACGTCGTCCAGCCGCGCCGCCAGCAGCCGCGCCATGGCGTTGGCGTGCAGCGCCAGGTCGAGCCAAAGGTCGTCGCGCAGCCAGGCGATCATCTGCGCCGCCGGATAGCGCCCCTTGGACAGGAGCTGCCCCGCCCGCTTGCGCCGGCGCGGAAATTCTTCCGCCAGCGCGGTGCGGAAAAACAGCACCGCCTCGGCCATCATGGCGCCGTTCTTGGTGGCCCCCAGCGACAGCGCGTCCACACCCGCCCGCCCGGCCAGGTCGTCCGGATGGCAGGACAGCGCCGCCACCGCGTTGGCGAAGCGCGCGCCGTCCACGTGCAGGAGCATGCCGTGCGCGTGCGCCACCCCGGCCAGCGCCTTCACCTCCGCCGGGGTGTAGAGCACGCCCCATTCCGTGGGGTTGGAAATGGACAGCGCCGCCGGCTTCACCTGATGCTCGCCGTGAGCGAAGGCGGCCAGGCGCCGTTCCACCGTCTCCGGCGTCAGCTTGCCGTGGTCGCCGTCAAGCGGGATCAGCTTGGCGCCGGTGAAGAACTCCGGCGCGCCGCATTCGTCGGTGTTGATGTGCGCCTCCTCGTGGCACAGGATGCCGCCATAGGGCGGAGTCA
>Ga0256832_1001129_pt1 | contig 18007 bp, 20 predicted proteins | sample 134614metaG_FD_190534 | JGI IMG/M metagenome (GOLD analysis project Ga0256832, IMG submission 190534) | Hydrothermal vent microbial communities from Lau Basin, Pacific Ocean - 134-614 | ecosystem: Environmental > Aquatic > Marine > Hydrothermal vents | place: Pacific Ocean: Lau Basin | collected...
AAAAATGAATACTCAAATAACAAAACTTTTAAAAGATTATGATCTAAAAGTTACGCCTCAGAGAATGTGCATTGTAGAAGAGCTTATGCACAACGGTCATCTTAGCATAGAGGAGCTTTACGAAAAGATAAGAGAAAAATTTCCATCTCTATCTTTGGCTACTGTTTACAAAAATATTCATGCAATGATGGATAAAGAGTTTATAAAAGAGGTTAAAATACCAAACTTAAAATCAAAATTTGAGCTCTCAAAAGAGGATCACGCTCATATTATTTGCAAATATTGCGGAAAAGTGGAAGATATAAACGTAAATAGTATGGATATTATAAAAGAGGTTGAAAGCAAAAGCTCCTATGAAATAGACCACACAGAGCTTATATTCTCAGGAATATGCCCAACATGCGCTTTGCATAAAAACGGAGAGAATTAAAGCTTTCCGTTTTTATACTCCCACTCGGCTTTCAAAGAGCCGTCTTCATAATACTCTTTAGCCACTCCGTTTAAAACTCCGTCTTTATAAGTCAGTTCATAATGCTTAGTTCCGATACCGGGATAATATACTATACTAACACCATTTTTTTTACCGTTTTTATACATCCATTTAGCTTTCAAAGTGCCATCTTCATTATATTCTAAAACTTCTCCTTCTACTACATCATTATTATATGGAATTTCAAATTTTAGTTTTCCATTTTTATATTTTCTACTTATGCCATTTAATTTATCATTTTTATACATCCATTCAGCTATTAAATTACCATTTTCATCATACTCTTTCGTAATGCCATTTAATTTGGAATCTCTATAAGTAGACTTATAATGAATCTTTCCGTTTGGATAATAAATTATGCTAACTCCATTTTTCTTGCCGTTTTTATACATCCATTCAGCTTTTAAATTACCATTTTCATCATACTCTTTCGTAATTCCTTCGGCAACTCCATTTTTATAATTTATTTCAAACTTCAATTGACCATTTTTATATTTTCTACTTATACCGTTTAATTTATCATCTCTATATTTCCATTCAGCTATTAAATTTCCATTTTTATCATACTCTTTTGTAATGCCCTCTTTTTTCCCATCTTGAGTGCTAAGCTCATAATGAACTTTGCCGTTTTTATAAAAAAGCTTTGTAATTGTAGCAGCGTTTAATAAATTAAACGAAACAAGCATAGAGACCGTCAATAAAGAAACTCTTTTCATCTGTATCCTTTTTATGTTTTGCAAAATTTTATTAAAAATCATTTTAAAAATCGTTTATAACTTTATTCCATACGACAATATCGTCATCCAATGAAAAAAAATGTAATCTTTTTAAAGATATTGTGCTTTTTAGATTATCTTTCAAAGAAAATTTAGGAGATATAAAGAGCAAAAACCAATCAATCATATCTTTTGCAGCATTTAGCATTCCCTCCCCTCCTTCAATCATTACAAATTTATAAGAAAAAATCCTCTTAAGGGAAGATTCCACAAATACATTTCTGTTTTTTACATTAAAGAGAGGAATGCTTCTATCAATACTTTCAGGATTTTTTGTAAAAATTAAAACATCAGGAGCCTTTTTTGAATCTATCAGGCGGCAGTCCAAAATCGGCCTATCAACCCTTACAGTATTTCCTCCTATAACCAACAGATCTATTCTATCTCTTAATTTGTGAACCAACTCTCTTGATTTAAGAGAGCTGATAACCCCTCCCGTAACTGCTCCGTTTTGAGTCTGAGCAAGCTTGAAAAAAATAAAAGGCTTGCCCTTTTGCCATTTTTTAAAAGGCTCTATTAAAAGATCGCACTCTTTTTTTAAAACTCCAACTTTAACCTCTATGCCCGCTTTTTCTAAAATATCAGCCCCGCCGGAAGCTGCTTTGTTTATATCCATAGAACCTATAACAACCCTCTTAAATCCAAGCTCTTTAATTAAAGTAGCACAAGATGGAGTTTTTCCGATATGAGAACAGGGCTCCAAAGTAACATAAATAGTAAAATTTCTAAATAGATTGTTGTGATTTTTCAAAAGATAAGAGTGAAGTTTGAAAGGATCTTTTATATTTAATATAGCTTTCTCTTTGGAAAGCTCATAAAAAGCTTCTGCGGCGGCATTTAGCTCTGCATGAGCTTCATTTGCCCTTTTATGAGCCGCAATCGATAAAATTTTACCATCTCTATCTAAAATCAAAGCTCCGACAGAGGGATTTGGATAAGTTAGCCCTTGATATTTCCAAGCCTCTTTTAAAGCCAAAGAGAGGTAAAACTCATCATTTACCATTTGTAATAGGTTTTAGCCTTCTCTATATCCGTATAATTTATCTCTTTTAAATCTCCGCTCTCTTCTCTTATCAAGATTTTATTATCTCCATCAACTTTTAAAAGCTTGCCCTTTATCTTATCTTTATCAAATGTGGTAATTTTTACAAGCTCCCCTACGGAAGCTTTAAAATTATCGATAGATTTTAACTTTCTCTCAACTCCCGGAGAGCTGACCTCCAAATAGTATTGCCCCTCTATTGGGGGATTCGTATCTAAAAGCGGAGAAATTATCTTGGTAACCTCTTCGCACTTATTTAAAGTGATTCCATCTTTTGAAGTGATATAAATCCTATAAATCTTTCTTCCGTTTTCGGTTACTATTTCTGTGTCATATAATTCAACTTCGCACTCTTTTAGCAAAGCTTTAAGCGTATCTCTATCCATTTTTCAACTCTTTTTCTATTTTTGAAAAAAGATAATCCATTCTGTTTTTCTTTTCCAACGAATCATCAAACTTAAAACTCATTTTAGGGCACCTATACCACCCTTCAGCCTGCATACAATAATCTTCTATATATTTATGCACTTTTCTAAGTCTTGATAAAACATATTTTTGCTCTTCTTCATTTAAAAAGCTTTTATCAAGATATATAACAGCATCATATTTTCCCCTGCTGCACTCAACTTCCGTTACGCAAAGACCTTTTAGCATCTCATCGCTTAGAGTAGATAGAGCTTCGGGAATTAGCTCTCTTAATATGCTCTCTACTCTTTTTAATTTTATGCTCTTTTCTTTCATAGCGTAGCTTTTTCCTCAACTTTTTTGAAACTTTCTATAAAATCGCCAACTTTTATATCATTAAAATTCTCTATGCCTATACCGCACTCATACCCTTTGGCGACCTCTCTTACATCATCTTTAAATCTTTTCAAAGAAGATATTTTGCTCTCATAAATAATAACGCCGTCTCTAATCAATCTAACCTCAGCTCCTCTGCTGATTACTCCATCAGTTACAATACATCCCGCAACCGTTCCAACTTTTGGAATATTAAATACTTCTCTCACTTCAGCCTGTCCCAAAGCCTCTTCTCTGACAACTGGAGAGAGAAGTCCGCTTAGAAGATTTTTCACATCTTCTATAAGATCATAGATAATATTGTATGTTTTTATCTCTATACCCATACTTTTGGCTTTCTCTTTAACGCTTCCAGTCGGTCTTATATTAAAACCAAAAATCACGCAGTTATCGCTAACGGAGGCCAAAGAGATATCGCTTTCGGTAATTCCGCCCACACCGGCGCTTATAATATCCACCTTTACTTCTTCATTTTTAAGCTTCTCCAAACTTGCCTTTATAGCTTCCAGACTTCCTTGAGTATCAGCTTTTACAATAACCGGAAGAGATTTGATAGAGCCTTGGGCTATCATTTCATTAAGCTCGTCTATTGTTACCTTTGTGGTTTTTGAAAGCTCTTTTTGTCTTAAATACTCAGCCCTCTTTTGAGCGTAATCTCTTGCAATCTTTTCATTCTTAACAGCTACCAAAATATCTCCGGCATTTGGAACTTCGTTTAATCCTACCACTAAAGCCGGCTCTCCGGGACCTACCTCTTTTATATTTTTGCCTTCATCATTTAAAAGAGCCCTAACTCTTCCGTATGTTCCGCCGCAAACTATCACATCTCCTTTTTTAAGGGTTCCATTTTGCACAATAACGGTAACTACAGGACCTCTTCCCTTCTCCAAAGCGGTATCTATAACTATAGCTTTTGCAAAAACGTCAGGATTTGCCTTTAACTCCATCACTTCTGCTTGAAGCAAAATGGTATCTAAAAGATCGTCTATCCCTTGCCCCGTTTTTGCGGAAACCTCCACAAAATCATACTCTCCGCCCCAATCGCTTGGAACTATTCCAAGCTCGGAGAGCTGAGATTTTACAAGTTCGGGATTGGCATCCGGTTTATCTATTTTATTGATAGCTATAATTATCGGAACTCCGGCTGCTTTGGCATGATCTAACGCCTCTTTTGTCTGAGGTTTCACCCCGTCATCCGCAGCTACGACTATTACCGCAATATCGGTTGCCTGAGCTCCTCTTGCCCTCATTTCTGTAAAAGCTTCATGGCCTGGAGTATCTATAAAGGTTATCTTTTTGCCGTTTTTCGTAACGCTGTAAGCTCCTATATGCTGAGTGATTCCTCCGGCCTCTTTTTCGGTAACTTTAGTGCTTCTTATCTTATCCAAAAGAGATGTTTTACCGTGATCGACATGCCCCATTATAGTAATAACAGGAGGTTTTTCTATAAAATTGTCGCTCTTTGTCTCCATCTCTTCGTAAGCTGCAAGATAATCAAACTCATCTAACGGATTGATAGTCTCAACTTCGATTCCATACTCATCCGCTAAGATTTCAATCATATCTTTATCTAAAAAGTCGTTTTTAGTAACCATAACTCCCAGATTAAAAAGCGTAGCTATAATATCGCTTGGCTGTTTGCCGAGTTTCTCGGCAAATTCATAAACCCTAATCTCTTCTGGAATTTTAATTTTCTTAACTTCGCTCTCTTGCTCTTTTACTTTTTTCTTCTTTTTCTTTTTAGAACCGCCTCTTTTTATATCCTGATTTAAAAACGGGCTTTTTTTAGTAGATTTAATTTTATCCTGCTCTATCTTTTTCTTAACCTGCTCTTTCTCCTCCTCTTTTCCCATACTTGTAAGATCTGGCAAAACAACAAGATTCTTCTCTTCCTCTACTTCCACCTCTTTAAATTCTATCTCTATATCAAGCTTTTTAACCTCTTCTTTTTTCTTTGGAGGAGGAGTCTTTTTGGTTTTCTTTTTCTTAACGCTTACCATTTCAGCCAAACTTGCCGCACTTACGGTAGGCTTTTTAGGGGTCTCCTCTTTTGGTTTTTCCTCTTTTTTAGGCTTCTTCTTTTTAACAATTACAAGCCCTCTTCTATTTCTCAAACTGGCCTGTGCTAAAGATTCTCTTTTTTGAGATTTTGGTTTTTGCTCTCTCTTTTCTTTTGCCTCTTTTGGCTTCTCTTTAGTTTTTACTTCTTTTTCTTTAATTTCTTTTTCGGTTTTAACCTCTTTGGTTTCTTTTTTCTCTTGCGGCTTTGTTTTTTGCTCTTCTTTAATCTTTTGTTCAAGCTTCTCTTTTACAATCTCTTTACTCTCTTTTTTCTCTTCTTTTGCGCCTTCATAAACACCGTTTATAATATAGTTCATCAAAACGTTTGCCGTCTCTTCGCTAACAGCGCTTTGAGGCGATTTAACATCCAAATTTATCTCTTGGGCCTTTTGTAAAACTTCTTTGCTTTTTAATCCTATCTCTTTTGCAATTTCGTGAATACGAACTTTTCCCATTAACTAAATACTCCTTATATTTTCGAAAAACTTATCGATATTATCATAATTTTTTTTGCAATAACGATTTAACGATTTTAATAATCTTTTGCTCTTTTGCTTTATGCAAGGGGTGCAGATGTATATGCTTCTTCCTTTATTATGAGAAAAACGGTATAGCTCTCCCTCTATACATAAAAATCTATTTAAATCTTTTTGAATAAATCTTCCTTTACAACATATACACTGTCTGATAGGCTTAGTCATGAATTATACCAAAATTTCTTTATTTTTAAAGTTTTTTTATTTCAAATCCCTCATTGTCAAGATCAAATATCTCAACTCTAAAAGAAGGAAAAGCTTTTTTTAAACTATCTCTTATTTTTTTTGCATCATCTTCATAAGATAGATTAAAAAAAGATGATCCGCTTCCAGAAAGAGTGCTCATTAAAGCTCCGTTAGATAAAGCTATTTTTTGAACCTCAAAAAGTTCTTTCATATTATTCATTCTATATTTTTGATGGATTTTATCTTTAGAAGCAATCCTTAAACTATCCCAATCCCCTGCAAAAAAAGCGGCTGTCAAAAAAGAGGAATGAGATATGTTAAAAACAATATCTTGCATTTTATAAAATTTTGGCAAAGCCTTTCTTGAGAGATTAGTTGACATCGCCCTGTTTGGAATAACCATTATAGCTTTTAAATATGAAGGAAGCTCTCTTTTTTTAACAAAAACCTTGTTATTTTCCACAATCGATACTGTAAATCCCCCGTAAACTGCCGGAGAGATGTTATCTGGATGATTTTCGTAAATTAAAGCTTCGTTTAAAATTCTCTCTTTTGAAACTTTTATTCCAGCCATTTCGTAAGCTGAGCCGATAGCTGAGACTATCATAGCAGACGAGCTTCCCATCCCTCTTGATAGGGGAATATTATTATAAAATTCAAATCTGAAATTATCTCTCCTATCGGTTAAAGACTTATAAATTTCATAAAATATCGATATAAATCTGTTATTAGTTTTCAAGCGATAATTATTCTCTCCTTCCCCTTTTAGCGAAATACTTAAAAATTTTGATTTTTTAATAATCACTCTATTTTTAAGATTTATAGCAAGCCCCAAAGTATCGAAACCGGGACCTAAATTAGCGCTGGTAGCTGGAACAGTAAATACCAAATTTTAATCCTTAAACCGCAGGTAAAATATATAGAGGTTCACAATCCAAAGAGAAAACCCCTCTGTTTAAAAAAAGAGGTAGATAAAACTCTCCGGTTTTCTTAGATTCTAATTTTTTGGTGCGTATTATACCATTTTCTTTTACAAAATAGAGCTTGCCTGTTGCTTTTATTGGAAGATTATTATTAAAATAGAAAGCATCAGCCCCAAACAAAGGGATATCTTTTACAATAGAGACTGTTTTTAAAAAGATATAAGATATCTTAATGGCCATAAAACTTCCAGGCCCCTTAGCGTAATAAAGAGAAGAGAGTGTATATCTTTTTAAAATATCTTCAAAAATTAATGGGAGAGATTCGCTTGTTTTCTCTTTGCTTTCAATTTTTTCTATAATCTCCCCTTCCCTATAAATCCCAACCAGCAAAGGAGAGCCGATAGCTATTACAAGAACTTCAACCTCTATGAATAAACCTTTGCCAAAGATCTCTCTTTAATCTCTTCAAAGGATTTTATCTCATAATTATTTTCATCTTTTAAAAGCTCTTTGGTTAAAAGATTATTCAAATAATGGCTTCCAGCAAACGAGCTATATGAGCCTAAAAACTGCATTCCAAGAAGAGATAAATCACCCATTGCATCCAAAATCTTATGTCTTACAAATTCATCTTTGTATCTTAGCCCTTCGCTATTTAATATTTTATAATCATCCAATACTACCGCATTATCTAAAGATCCGCCTAACGCTAAATTTTTGCTTCTTAGATATTGCACATCCTTTAAAAATCCAAATGTCCTTGCTCTTGCAATCTCTTTTAAATAATTTCTTTTGCTAAACTCAAAAGAGTATCGCTGAACTCCAATCATTGGATGATTAAAATTTATCTCAAAATCATAAGAGGGAGTTTTAGAGGGAGAGAGCTTTACAAATTTATCCCCTTCCTTTACCGTAACTTCCTTTTTTATAAGCATAATGTTTTTACTTTTAGATAGAACTCTCTTGCCGGCTTCATCAAGCATCATACAAAAACTTATAGCGCTTCCATCCATTATTGGAACTTCGGGACCATCTATTGTAATATAGATATTATCTATTCCATATGCGTAAATAGCGGATAAAAGGTGCTCTATTGTAGAGATTGAAGCTCCTCCTTTTCCAATTACCGTAGCCATTTGAGTATTTATCACATTTTTTGATTTTGCCTCTATTGAAACTTGTTTATCTTTTCTATAAAAGACTATTCCGCTATCGGCCTCCAAAGGCTCTATCGTAATCTCGATAGGCTCTCCAGTATGCAAACCTATTCCTACGCTTTTTACTTTTTTTCTTATTGTAGTTTGGTTCACAATATATCCTTTATTTCTATTTTACCATCCCTCAAAAAAACTCTTTTAACGGTTTCCATATCTAAAAAACGCTCTTTATCTAAAATCTCGCCGTTAAAAATAACCTCTCCAAGCCCAATTTTTCTAATAAGCATAAATCGGCCTTCACATTCTACAAGAGAGTCTATCTCTCCAAAAATTTCTACATTCCCATAAGCTTTTATTTTAGAACCGCTATTTACACGTCCAAAAATTATAAGATCGCCGTTTGCAATAATTTCTTCACCTGACCTAATCGGTCTGTCAAAAACCAAAGTTTCAAAAGATTTCTCATCTTTTAACTCTTTTTCGTTAGTAAATTTTACTTTATTTAAGCTTTCTTTACTCTTTTCTTCTTCTCTATTGCTTTTATTTAATAATTTTTTCAAGTTGCACTGAGTGATATCATAATAACACATATTCTGCATATTTAAAAAATCGATAATTTTCTTACTTATATTTCCTTTTATTAATAATAGATTATCCTTTAATAAAATCTCATTTTTGGCAAAATATGAAAAAAAGCTCTTCTCATCCTCTATTTCTAATTCAAAGACCCTTATATTTCTATATTTTATTTTCATCTTACTCTTTTATTTATGATATCTTTCGCTCTGTTTACAACGTTAATTATATTTTTTCTAATCCAATCTTTATCTATCCATTCATCCGGTCTTACCTCTATACCTTGAATTATTATACCAAAATGGAGATGATCTCCTAAAGCTAAACCTGTTTTACCAGTTTTAGCAACAACATCACCGGCTTTAACTCTATCTCCTTTTTGCACAAAAATTGTAGAACAGTGCCCATAAAGTGAATAAAGCCCTAAGATATGTTTTATAATCAAATTATTTCCGTAAATCCCATTATATTCGGCAAAAACCACCTCCCCATCATTACTTGAAATTATATCTGCAGCAGATGTGCTTGCCAAATCTAATCCTAAATGATAAGAAGAGCTAATCTCTTTATCATTATAAAAATAGAATCTATGATCGCCAAAACTCGCTACAGCAGCAGCATTTTTTAAAGGATAAAATCGATTTATTTTAACATCATCTATTTTAGAGTTTGTAGTGCTTTGGGTAACATTTGATATTTTAGTCTCATTCTCTTTTCTTAAAGTCTCATTTATATATTTAAATCTTTTATCCAAAGGCAAAGAAGCAACCTCATTAGAAATATCTTCAGCTAAATCTGTAATTTTTCCCTTTAAGAAAGATTCTTTCAATTTAATTTTTGAAACTCTATATTTTTTATTTTTCCTAAATAAATCCACAACATATCTATTCTTATTTCCGGCTTTATCAACTGCTACAAGTTTTGCTTTGAAGTTTTTCTTATCTATAGGCCAAGCTAATAAAGATATGTAATACCCTTTTTTATAAAAGGGAGTTGGTATGAATTTCTTATTAAAATTTGTTTTAATATAAACATCTTTCAAATTTTCGTCAAAAGCTTTAAATACAACTACCGCGCTTCCGCCTCTTACTATTTTATAAGAATTTACAATGGGATATAGTTCCGGCTTCTTTTTATCCACAATAATATGAGTTTTAGAGAATTTTTTATTTCCCCTCAAATAATTCCAAAGACTGATATCTTGCACCTCTATTGCTAAAATTATCTTTTCTCCGTTTTGAGCAATCTTTAAAACAGGATAGTCTATAACCAAATCAATATCTTTTTTGCCGTTAAAATCCTTTTTATCTTTAACCAAAATTCTGTGTCCATCGGTAATTAGAATTCTAACTTTTTTAATTCCGCTATCATCTTTAATTTTTATTTTAAGCGGTTTTTTCATATTTGAAATAATTTTTACAGGAGCCTCTATAACAGGAGGATTTCTTTCAAATTTTTTAGAATTTAAAATATAATAAATTCCTCCCCCTATTAAAACTAACAAAATAATAAAGAAAAACCCTTTTGAAAAAAAACCTCTTCTTCTCATAAAATCCCACTCTCTCTTATAATTTTTCTCGTTAAAAGATATAAATCTTTTTCATCCGTCTCAAATCCGGCCGATCTTTTATGACCTCCGCCATTAAATTTCAAAGCAATTTTCGATACATCTATAAAATTTTTGCTTCTTAAAGACACTTTTATCCTCCCATTACTCTCTTCTATATATAAAATACTAAGTTCAACTGTTGCAAGACTTCTTGCAAGATTGCAAAGATGTTCGGCATCGCTTCTTAAAGCTCCCGTTTTTTTAAACATCTCCTGTGTTACTCTACCGCAAGCAATCGTCCCATTTTTATAAAGTTTTAGCGAATCTATAAAAAGAGAGGTAAGTCTCATTCTGCCAAGAGAGTTTCTCTCCCTTAAATTTTTAGCTACAAAAAAAGGATCAGCTCCCGCATCCACCATCTTTGAAGCTATATCGAAAACTTCTTTGTTTACACTCTCATAAGAGAAAAATCCTGTATCTTCCACCAAAGCGGCATAAAAACAGTTTGCGGCATCTCTTCCTATTTTAATATTTAAGCTATTTAACATTTCAAAAACAACAGCCGAAGAGCTTGCAGCCAGAGTATCTACTAGATTTATATCCCCAAATAAGGTATTGCTTTTGTGGTGATCTATATTAATTAAGGTAAAATCCCTTCTATCAATTCCAAGCCTGTCAAAATGTCCGCAATCAAAAGATATTAAAAGATCACATTTTAAAGGAAAATTTGATTTAATTTTAGAAAATCCCTCTAAAAAATCGAATTTAGGAGGCAACTGTTTTGTTACATTAAACACATATGCGTTTTTTCCTAAACTTTTTAAAACATTATAAAATCCCAAACTGCTGCCAAGCGCATCACCATCGGGATTTTTATGAGAAGCTAATACTATATGTTTGGCATTTTCTATTTCTTGCCAGATTTCTTTAAACAAAAAATTACCTTTTAAAATAATTTATAATAAAGTTATATAAGTTTTTACAAGGTAGCATTATATGTAAATCAAACTAAAAATTCGATTATTTTCTAAGATTTCCTTTTTTTAGAAATCCTGTAAACGTAGGCTAAAACTTCAGCTACGGCTTGATATAGTTTTTGGGGAATTTCTTCGTCTATTTCACAGCTTTTATAAAGCTCTCTTGCCAAAGAAGGATTTTCAACTATCTGAACGCCGTTTTCAAGAGCTATCTCTTTGATTCTAAGGGCTAAGTAATTTATTCCTTTTGCTATAACTCTTGGAGCCCTCTCTTTGTTTTTGTCATATCTTAAGGCTACGGCGTAATGCGTGGGATTTGTTACAACCACATCGGCTGAGGGAACGTTTTGCATCATTCTCTTTTTAGCAAGCTCCATTTGAAGCTTTTTAATTCTTGCTTTTATTTGAGGGTCTCCCTCCATCTGTTTAAATTCATCTTTAATTTCCTGCTTGCTCATTCTAAGAGATTTAAAATATTGAAATCTAACCAGTAAAAGATCTATTAAAGCCAAAATAGCCAAAATAAGAAGCATCACTCCTATCAAAATTATGGCTTTGTCTCTAAGCCATATTAGCTGCTTTAAATAATTTAAAAAAACGACTGTAGGCATCTCTTTTGAAAAACTGATCAAAAAAATAAAAGCCACCGTTAAGACTATAGCAACTTTTAATACTATTTTTATTCCCTCTATCAATTTTTTCAAAGAAAAGAGATTTTTAAGCCCCTTTATGGGATTAATCTTTCCAAGATTTGGAATTAAAGGCTTTGTGGTAAAAATAAATCCAAACTGCATCAAAGCGGAAATTATCCCTCCGATTGCCGCAGAGATGGCTATTGGAAGAATCATAATCCCCATCTCTTTAAAAGTGGTTATGGCAAGAGATACGACACTCTCTTTATTAATCTCTTCTCCTATGAAAGAGACATAATAGATATAGAGTTTTTGAAGCCTTTGAGAGATAAAGGAGAACATAAATATGGCCGCCGTTATAGCGGCCGTTAGGGTAATGAAGCTGTTTACATCCATACTCCGGGGGACATTGCCCTCTTTTTTGGCATCCTCTATTTTTTTGGGGGTGGGCTCTTCCGTTTTTTCTAAATCGTCAGGCATTTAAGCTATTTTTTATCCTCAATTTTCATAGAAAAGTCAAGCCATACGGCTCTATGAATCAAACTTCCGCTGCTTAAAGCGTCAACTCCCGTCTTTGCATACTGCTCTAAATTCTCTTTTACTATATTTCCGCTTGCTTCTATCAAAATATGAGGAAATCTCTCATTTCTTATCTTTACAACCTCCCTGATATCTGCCAAAGACATATTATCGCACATAATCAAATCGGCTCCCGCCTCCATCGCCTCTTTTGCTCTCTCTACGCTTTCGCACTCAATCTCTATTTTGGCGGTATAGGGAATTTTATCTTTGGCTATTTTTACAAATTTTTTAAGATCGTCTATCGTAGCCAAATGGGTATCTTTTAACATCAGGCAATCATCAAGCCCAAGCCTATGATTGTTTCCTCCCCCGCACCTTACGGCATACTTTTCAAGTATTCTAAGTCCGGGGCGGGTTTTTCTTGTATCAAGCATCTTAACGCCGTAAGGTTTTACTATCTGAACATAATGGTAGGTATTTGTAGCAATTCCGCTTGCATGCATCAAAAAATTTAAAATAACTCTCTCATACATCAAAACCCTGTTAACTTCCCCTCTTACATATCCTATTATATCTCCTGGTTTTATCTTCTCTCCGTCATTTTTTAAAAACTCTATCTCCAAATGCTCCATAAATCCAAGCTCTTTTACATAGACAACTCCGGCTAAAATCCCCTCCTCTTTTGCGATTATTTTAGCCTCGACTCTTCTTTTGTCGCTTACTATAGAGAAAAGATCCCCTCTTCCTATATCTTCTAATACCGCTTCTCTTATTAACTCTTTTATTCTCATATCTCAAACATCCTCTCTAAAGCTACTTTAGCCCACTTTATTGTATTTTCATCTACAAAAATCTCATTTTCGTAGGTTTTATTTTTGATTGAAAGCAGAGTTTTATAAAGATCTTGTAAAGTTGTCTCGTTCATAGTCGGACATTCAGGTTTTGTGGAAGAGAGAACATAAATATTTTCATCTCTCATTCTATGAACTAGATTATATTCCGTTCCAACCGCCACTTTTTGGCTTTTTGGAAGAGAGTTTACATATTTTATAAGCTGGCTTGTAGATCCTACAAAATCAGCCTCCCTACACACTTCAGGCTTACATTCCGGATGAACGGCTATTTTAATTCCAGGATATGTATTTCTATAAAATTCAATATCTTCCACTTCAAAAAGCTGATGAACCGAGCAAAAACCGTTATAGCACACAATAGGAGCCTCTTTTAAATCCTCTTTGCTATCTTCTCCTATAACGGCAGATTTTAGATTCATCATATTTGCCACATTCTGCCCAAGACATCTATCGGGGACAAAAAGAATCTTTTTACCGCTTTTTAGGGCTTTTTCTATAATCTTTTTAGCGTTTGAGCTTGTGCATACATATCCTCCCATCTCTCCGACTCTTGCTTTAACCGCAGCTGAAGAGTTTATATATGTAATTGGCAAAATCTCATCTCTTTTTATTCCTATATCTTCTAAGATTTTTACGTTTTGATCATAATAATCGACATCTATCATTTTAGCCATTGCGCAGCATGCAACTCTTGGCATAAAGACTCTCTTTTTAGGATCCAATATCTTAACGCTCTCTCCCATAAATCCCACGCCGCAAAAAATCAAATAGGGATTTTCATCTTCCGCGGCTATTTTGGCAAGCTGAAGACTATCGCCGCTATGATCGGCCATATAAAAAACTTCATCTTTTTGATAATAGTGAGCCACTATCGTAACTTTTAGCTCCTCTTTTAATTTTTTTATCTCTTCTTTTATTTTCTCTTCGTTTAAATTCATAAATCACCCTTTAAACTCTTTATTTTTTGAATTATACCATCTTAAATGTATGATATAAAGAAAAGTTTTATAAATTTATCTAATATTAAGAAATGCTTTTTGCAAATATTTCTTTAATTTTGGATACAATAACAACTTAAGAAAATACAAACATTAGGATGATAAATGCCAAATATTAATCTTACTTTCTATCTTGCCGCATATCTTATAGGAGGCATACCTTTTGGGTTAATTCTTGCAAAAATCTTTACAAATATAGATATAAGAGAAAAAGGAAGCGGGGCTATAGGCGCAACAAATGTTCTTAGAGTAGTAAAAGAAAAAGATCCAGCCCTTGCTAAGAAATTATCGATTGCAACAGCTGCTTTGGACGCTTTAAAGGGAGTAATTGTTTTGGTTATAGCTTCGCTTGTTGGAGTAAGCGAAGAGACTAAATGGGCAATAGCCGTGCTTGCGGTTTTGGGGCACTGTTTTAGCCCCTATTTAAAATTTGAAGGGGGAAAAGGAGTAGCCACAGGATTTGGAGTTTTATTATATATGCTCCCCTTAGAGAGTATAGTTGGATTTTTGTTTTGGTTTTTGGCCGCAAAATTTATCAAAATTTCATCTCTATCCTCTTTAATAGGTCTTATAGCTCTTTTGATAGCCTCTTTTATCATTCATCCAGATATTCCAGTAATTCATACTCACGCTCCGATTATAATAATAGCGGCCATTATTTTTTACAAACATATCCCAAATATAATAAGGCTATTAAAAGGAAAGGAGAGAAGAGTTGTTTAAAATTTATATAGAAGATTTAAAAATAGAAGCGATAATAGGAATTTTGGAAGAAGAGAGGCTCTCTCCTCAAAGCATAATTGTAAATATGCAAATAGAATACTCCTATAAGAATAAATTATTAAATTATCAAGAAATTGCCAATTTTGTAGAGAATAAAATAGTAAACAGCAAATATTTTCTATTAGAAGATGCGCTTATTGACATAACAGAATCCTTAAAAGAGAAATTTCCATCTATTTCGGCTATAAAAGTAAAAATAAATAAACCAAATATACTCTCAAACTGTAATGTAGGCGTAGAAATTCAAAAAAAATATTAATTTTTCATTAAAACTTCTTTAAATTCAGCTAAAATTATGTTATACTTCCTTTAAAACTTAAACAAAGGATAGGTAAATGAGGATATTGATTGTAGAAGATGAAGTTACTTTGAACAAAACCATTGCAGAAGGTTTGCAAGAGTTTGGTTATCAAACCGACAGTTCGGAGAACTTCAAAGACGCCGAGTATTATATCGGTATTAGAAACTACGATTTGGTTCTTACCGATTTAATGCTTCCAGACGGCGACGGACTCGATCTTATCACTCTGGTTAAGCAAAAATCTCCAAGAACAGCATGCGTGGTATTGTCCGCAAAAGATGACAGAGAGAGCGAAATAAAAGCTCTTAAAGCCGGAGCGGACGACTATATCAAAAAGCCTTTCGATTTTGAGGTTTTGGTTGCAAGAATAGAAGCAAGACTGAGATTTGGAGGCACAAACGTTATTAAGATAGAGGATCTTGTAATAGATCCTGACGAAGAGAAAATTACCTATAAAGGCAAAGAGATAGAGTTAAAAGGTAAACCTTTTGAAGTTCTAACACATCTTGCAAGACATAGCGATCAAATCGTATCAAAAGAGCAGCTCCTTGACGCTATCTGGGAAGAACCTGAACTTGTTACTCCAAATGTAATCGAAGTTGCCATCAATCAAATAAGACAAAAAATGGATAAGCCTCTTAACATCTCAACAATTGAGACGGTAAGAAGAAGAGGCTATAGATTTTGCTTTCCAAAACGAGCATAAAACGGAAATTTATCATTCAATTAGTAGTCGCTTCGGCGGCTCTAATTGTGATATTTTCCATACTACTTTACAATTATATTAAAATAACGATTTACGAAGATATCAGTAATGAACTTCTAAGAGAAGCTGAATATATTAAAGCAAATCACTTCGTAAACAACAAATATATAAATCCATTTAAAAAAAAATCTTCACTGTTTGGCGAAACAGAACTTGGAAGTCTGGGAAAAACTGCTACAGGGCTTAAAGTATCCGTAACAATAAGACCTGGAAAAAAAAGATATTTTTTTGAACAAAACGTAAGATACAATAAAATATATCTTGTTATATACTACCCTATAGATAAAAAAAGCTTTAGATTTTTAAGAATAGCAAAAGATATCACAGATACCGAAAAATTGTTTGACAGAGTCTCCAAAGCCATCACGATAGGAATAGGCGTAGCAATATTTTTTATAGTATTTTATGCTCTCTTTTTAACCCAAAATCTTCTAAGCCCGATAACCGCCTTATCTGATAAGTTATCTAAAATGAATGAGACTTTCCTAAAACATATAGATTTAAAAGATTTGCCTGACGAGTTTAAATCATTAGGGGAGAGCGTAAACAAATTAATTGACAGAATCCAGACTTTTATAAAATATCAAAAAGAGCTTTTTATAGGAGTAGCACACGAACTTAAAACCCCTCTTGCCGTTATGAAAACAAAAAACGAAGTTACGCTTCTTAGAAAAAGAGAGCCCGAAAAGTATAAAGAGGTTTTGAGACTAAATAATCAGACAATTGACGAGATGAATAAAATGATAAGCAACATCTTAGAGATTGGAAGACAGGAAGGAGCCCAGTTTGAAGAGCCGGTAGAGCTTGATTTGATAGAGTTTTTAAAAGAAAGAGCTAATAATTTTAAAATGCTTGCAAGAGGAGAAGGCAAAGATGTAGTTACCGATCTAAAACCTCAAAAATATTGCCTTTTAATTCAAAAAACTCTTTTAGTCCATATTCTTCAAAATTTTGTTCAAAATGCTATAAAATTTACTCCAAAAGGCAAAAAGGTAATGGTAAAAAGCTACCCTAAAGATAATGGACTTATGATAGAGGTAATAGATGAGGGAATAGGAATTGACGAGAGCAAAGATCTGTTTGCTCCTTTTAAGAGATTTGGCAATAAAAGCGGCGCTGGACTTGGTTTATTTTTGGCAAAATCGGCAGCCGATGCCATAGGTGCCACAATAGATATAAAAAATAGAAAGGATGGCACATCGGGAGCCGTGGCAAGCCTCTTTATCCCAGCTCAAAGCAAATGCCCCATAGAATAATAATATTTTCAATCATTTTAATAATTTTTTGATTTAAATTCTATATAAGGAATAATAGTGTATAAATTCCGTTAAAAATTCAAAAACAAAGGAAAGAGGGAAAATGTCACTATTAATAACCGATGAGTGCATAGCGTGTGATGCTTGCAGAGAAGAGTGCCCTACGGGAGCTATAGAAGAAGCGGATCCTATCTATATCATAGATCCGGATATCTGCACCGAATGTGTGGGATATTTCGACGAACCACAATGCATAGCGGTCTGCCCAGTAGATTGCATTATCCCAGATCCAGATAATGTTGAGACAATAGAAGAGCTAAAACTTAAATTTAAACAGCTCGAAGGAAAAGAGTAACTTTGGCTAAAAGAACGGCCGTCATAGATATAGGCTCAAACTCTTTAAGATTAGTCGTTTACGAAAAGACGAGCCGTTTTGCCTTTCATCTGATATACGAAACCAAAAGCAAAGCGAGAATCTCTGAAGGGACATACCTAAACAAAGGCTACCTTCAAGAGATTCCTATGCAAAGAGCTTTTGAAACATTAAAAGAGTTCTCCAAAATAATAAAAAATCTAAAATGCAAAAAAACCTTATGCATAGCCACTTCGGCTCTAAGAGACGCTCCAAACAAATCTGAGTTTATAAACCGCGTAAAAAAAGAGCTATCCATTTCAATAAAAGTAATTGACGGAGAAAAAGAGGCATATTTTGGAGCGGTAGCCGCAAATAATCTAATTTATAAACAAAAATGCGCAATTACGATAGATATCGGGGGAGGTTCCACGGAATTTGCCCTGTTACAAAACGGGGAAATTATAAA
>Ga0256832_1001130_pt1 | contig 18007 bp, 16 predicted proteins | sample 134614metaG_FD_190534 | JGI IMG/M metagenome (GOLD analysis project Ga0256832, IMG submission 190534) | Hydrothermal vent microbial communities from Lau Basin, Pacific Ocean - 134-614 | ecosystem: Environmental > Aquatic > Marine > Hydrothermal vents | place: Pacific Ocean: Lau Basin | collected...
CTGCGAGTTTGGAAAGAGCGACCGCTCGATAAAATAGACAAGGCTTCCACGATACTCGTTTTTCCCGAGCCATTTTTACCTATAATTAAATTAATGGATGGAGATAAATCTAAGTTAGCCGTCTCTATTTTTCGACAATTCTCAATTGAAACACTGGCTAGCTTCATCCTTAAATTTAAGTGTAATTACAATCTAATTGGCATAACAACATATTTTGTTGACTCGTCATCCATTGCGGACAACAAAGCACTACTATCAGGATTGCTGATATGTAAGACAATAGTATTTGAGTTAAGATGATTTACCGCATCTAGTAAGTAGCTGACATTAAATCCTATCTCTAACATTTCTCCTGCATAATTTACATCTATCTCTTCTTCTGCCATTTCTTTCTCTGGATTCGTTGAATGCAAGGTCATCACTCCCTCAAAGAAACGTAAGCGTATACCTCTGAATTTTTCATTTGATAATATAGCAACACGCGCTAACGTATCTCTAAAAACTAGTCGATCTAATTCAATATGGTACGTGCTCGATACGGGAATCGCAGCTTGATAATCAGGATACTTTCCATCAATAAGCTTAGAGGTAAAACGAATATTATTTTTCTGGATTCTGATATGATTATCACTTAAATAAAGCGTTAGAGGTAATTCACTTGTACCATCTAACAAACGTGATAACTCTAAAACACCTTTTCGCGGAATAATAAGACTGCTACCTGAACCACTCATTGCAGTATCACTCTCATATTTACTTACAGCTAAACGATGCCCATCTGTTGTAACTGTTTTTATTATATTTCCACTGATTTCTAAATAGAGTCCATTTAAGTAATAACGAACATCTTGGTTAGCCATTGAGAAAGCCGTGTTATCAAACAATTCTTTCAAGCTTTTTTCAGGTATTGTGATTTCATTATTAAAATCTATATCATCTAATAAAGGGTAATCTTCTGAAGGTAGTGTGGTTAGTTCAAATCGGCTACGAACACCTTTAAGATACAATCGGTTTTCATCCGTTTCCATTAATATAAAACAATCACTTGGTAATGCTTTACATATATCCAACATTTTTTTAGCCGATGTAGTGGTCGCCCCTTCTTCATCCGCTTTAATTTCTACATCACTTGATAGTTCAATCTCAAGATCTGTTCCTACAAAAGAGAGCTTATTATCCTTTACCGATATATATATGTTTTCGAGAATTTTTTTCGTATGTTTTTTCTCTATAGCACCGATAACATGATTAACTTGTTCTAAAAGAGTATCTCTTGATATGGTTAGTTTCATAATAAATGTCTTATACTGTATTTTATGGTAAGGAAGATACTATGGAATGAGCACGAAACAACTTCCCGACCTCTCACTTGCTTTTTTATCTCAGCTCGGATGAGGTTCATTCGTTGCATAGAGCAACTATGCGCCTCATGAGCTCATCCAATCTGAAATAAAAATTCTACGTCATAGCATCTATTTCAGAAGCTTCTCAACTTGTCAGTATTCGTTGCAAAATACTATAACCCTCTTCAATTTGAGGATCAGTTTTTCGTAACTCTACCACCTTTTTACAAGCATGCATGACGGTTGTATGATCACGACCACCAAAATTTTCACCGATCTCAGGATAGCTATGATTCGTTAAGTCTTTCGACAAGGCCATTGCTACTTGTCTTGGTCGTGCGATTGAGCGTGTTCTTCTCGGTGAATTAAGATCGGAAACTCTAATATTATAATGCTGAGCGACCGTCTTTTTAATATTCTCGATCGTCACCATTTTAGCTTGGCTAGCGAGTTGATCTCTTAGCGCATCATGAACAAAATCTAGAGTTACTTCGGTTTGCTGTTTCAAGCGTAAAGTAGCCACTACTTTCTGCAAAGCCCCTTCTAAATCACGAACATTAGAAGGAAAACATTTAGCTATAAAAAAGGCAACATCATTGGGTAATACAAGAGAAAAGGCATCTGCTTTTTTACGCAGTATCGCAACTCTTGTTTCAAGATCAGGCGGATCAATAGAAACAGATAAGCCCGAGTTTAAACGAGTCCGTAAGCGATCATCAATGCCTTCTACATTTCTGGGGTATTTATCACTGGTCAGTATAATCTGCCGCTGACCTTCTAGCAGAGTATTAAAGGTATGAAAGAACTCTTCCATCGAACGAGTTTTACCAGCAAAAAATTGAATATCGTCGATTAGCAGGGCATCGGCTGTGCGATAAAATGTTTTAAATTCATTAATCTGATTGTTACGCAAAGCACTAACCAAGTCATTAACAAAATTCTCGGAAGTCAGATAAACAACATGCGCCCCTGGATTTTGCTCTCGGATATGGTTACCAATTGCATGCATTAAATGTGTTTTACCTAAACCAGAACTACCATAAATAAACAGAGGATTATAAGACTGCCCAGGGTTTTCACTCACTTGTAACGCGGATGCACGTGCTAATTGGTTTGACTTACCTTCAACAAAGTTATTAAAGGTCATCATCTGGCTTAGATTGTTGGTAAATAAATGTTTTACATCAATCACTGATGGAGGTTGCTGCCCTGACTGTAACGGCTGTTGAATATCATTGGTCACAACAACTGGTTGTAATTCTGGGGTATTTTGAACTGCTGCCTCGGTAGGAGGAGTCACATTGTTAGGAGTCGATGAGCCTATTTGCAAAAATACCTGTATCGTATTATTGTTTGCAATTTGACGTGCACAGTCCGTAATTCGAGGCAAGTGATGATCACGAACATGTTGTAAAACAAATTCATTCGGTGCCAATAACAAAAGGGCATCATCGTGATGCGTACCATGAAGTGTGCGTAACCATGTATTAATTTCTTGATCTGGAAGCTCTTGTTCTAGGTATTTTAAGCATTGTTGCCAAAGCATTATTGCTTGTCCTTTGTAAAGTATGATTGATATATGATATTCAATAATGTAGCAATATCACGCTAAACATATTAAATATTTCAGGCAGTTTTATAATGGGTTAGACTGAAGAAAACATCTATCAGTATCAAGGGATAATTACTCGATATAATACCCTTAATTAATACTTATCCACAAGAAGATATCTTAAATTTTATCCCTTTACAAACAAAGCAAATAAATGTAAATAATTGATATAATATGCTTTTTATTACAAGTTCTAGTAATATTTAATATTTTTTACAACGGACAACATCATTCTACAATAAACTATCTATATTTAAATTCAGCAACATCTTAATTTATAACTACCTGAATCTGTGACTTTGCTCTGACACAGTGAAGTCACGGATTCAAGTAACTATATTTAAGAGATCTAATAATCTCGTCACAAACAATATCTACACATAAATGACGACCTATAAAGATGACAATTTCAACGCCCGATGTAAAACAGTTGACAATCGCCTATCCATAGCTTATTTTCACGCCTTTTTTCTCTACATGATGTAATGATTAAATGCAGCGAATGATTTGCGTGGCATATAATCGACATTATTAAAGTTTAAACGTTTAAGTATTTTATTAGGTATCTAGTCATGAAAAGAACATTTCAACCAAGTAACATCAAGCGTGCTCGTACACACGGTTTCCGCGCTCGTATGAGTACTGTTGGTGGACGTAAGGTTATCAAGGCACGCCGTGCTAAAGGTCGTGCTCGTCTTTGTCCATAAAGTTTACTTAAAAAAGGTACTCAAGCACTCGTCCCTCATTAAAACTTAATATAAACACGATGCCAGGGCAAACTTTCCCTCGAAGTCTTCGTATGCTGACTGCCAGTCAATACAGCCATGTATTTTCTGATGCGCGTCGTTTTGGTAATAAGTCATTTACCTTATTAGTTAGGAAGAATGAGCTATCGCACCCACGTTTAGGCTTAGCAATAGCAAAGAAAAATGTTAAGCACGCCGTTGATCGTAACCGAATAAAACGGCTATTGCGTGAGAGTTTTAGAAAAAGACAGCACTTATTACCTCCTATTGATATTATCGCCATGTGTCGCCCGTCAGCTATTCAATTAAGTAATGCACAAATACTCGAACAATTGGAACAACAGTGGCGTTATATGCAGAAAAAGCTCAGCTCTTGAGCAGTACTATTAATAAAGTAATTATTAGAAGGCTTTGCTGGATATAGGTACTTTTATCGTAACGACTCAGCATAATCAGTAACTGCTTAGATGCTCTCTATTTTGCTCGACTTCAAGACAAGAACAGAGTTTATCAGTATATAAATGGGTACTTTTAATGCAGAGATTGGGCAAAATAAAGTGCAAACCGAGTAGTTAGCTTTTATCAAGGATAGATCATGGATCAACAACGCCCCTTATTGTATTTTACTCTGCTATTTTTATCGTATTTGATATGGACAACATGGCTACAAGACCATGCACCCAAACCAACGGTACAAACACAGACCAATACCGCGACTATCACACAATCATCTCCTAATGCGAATACTTCTCAAGTAGATATTCCCACGGGGGTTGCAACAGCATCAGGTAGTTCTAAATCTGTTCCTAATAATACCAGTACTAACAATACTACTGATCATGGCATTCATGTAAAGACCGATGTGCTTGACCTTATTATCAGTACAACAGGTGGCTCTATTATCCAAGCTGATTTACCGACCTACCCTGTTAGCTTAGAAGAAAAAGATCGTCCTGTTCGTGTTTTAGATCCTAAAAAGTCTTACGCTGCTCAGTCGGGTTTAATTGGCGAGACCCCAGAGCTTGCACCTAATCACTATGCTCAGTACAGTGCCCCCCAAGATACATACCAACTACTTGATGGAAGTAATGAGTTAGTTGTTCCACTTACTTGGACGAATGGCAAAGGTATTACCGTTACTAAGCGATATATTTTTCAGAAAGGCAGCTTTCTTATAAGAGTAGAACAAACCATCGATAATCAGTCGGGTGCTCTTTGGAAAGGTAGTAGCTATCAGCAGTTAACACATAGCCCAAAAAATAAATCAAACGGTATGATGGGTATACAAGCCTATACTGGTGCGGCTTACTATAATAATAAATATGAGAAAATCAGCTTTTCAGATATGGAAAGCGAAACACTAAGCAATGTTGTTAAGGGTGGCTGGGCAGCGATGCTAGAGCATTACTTTGTTAGTGCATGGATTCCCCCTAAAGATCAAGAAAATACCTATTATACTAATTACATTAAAGAGAATAATCGCTATATCATGGGAGTAAAGTCACCCGAAGTACAGGTAGCGACAGGCACACAAGGCAATTTAAATAGCCAGTTTTATGTTGGTCCTAAAATTCAGGCTGATCTAGAAAAAATATCAAAAGGTTTAGATTTAACGGTTGACTATGGTGTGTTTAGTTTTGTCTCTAAACCTCTTTTTTGGGTAATGCAAGCAATCCATAATGTTGTTGGCAATTGGGGTTGGACAATTATTTTCGTTACCTTACTTATCAAACTTGTCTTTTTCTACCCTTCTGCCATTAGCTATCGCTCAATGGCGCGTATGAAGAAATTAGCACCTAAAATTAAAGAGATAAATGAGCGCTTTAAGGGTGACCCTCAAGGTAAACAAAAAGCAACCATGGATTTTTATCGTAAAGAAAAAATAAATCCTTTGGGTGGTTGTTTACCTATGCTGATTCAAATGCCTGTTTTTATGGGCTTATATTGGGTGCTACTCGAGAGCGTAGAACTACGCCAAGCCCCGTGGCTCGCTTGGTATCAAGATTTATCCGTGCTTGACCCTTACTATGTGCTACCGATTATTTTTGGTATCAGTATGTATGTTCAGCAAAAACTAAATCCGCCACAAGCAGATCCTATGCAGCAAAAAATCTTTGCATTTTTACCTGTAGTCTTCACGATTATGTTCTTATTCTTCCCCGCAGGATTAGTACTTTACTGGGTTGTTAATAATATACTGTCTATTATTCAGCAATGGTATATTACCAAACAGATTGTTGATAACGATTAATCTATTCTTAAAAGTCCCTCTCTATATAAAAACATACAGGGGGACTTTTCTTTGTATGCGGTAAAATAATCAATGACATCTCACGACACCATCGTAGCAGTTGCAACTCCTTCAGGTAGAGGAGGCGTTGGTATCATCCGTGTATCAGGTGACTTATCCGCTTTTATTGCAACAAAAATATTAGGCAGTGTCCCCTCTCCTCGTAAGGCAGTTTATACCGAGTTCAAATCTGAACATGGCGATATTTTAGATAGTGGCATTGCTATTTATTTTCCTTCCCCTCACTCCTTTACAGGAGAGCATGTTATTGAGTTTCAAGGTCATGGCGGCCCTGTTGTTCTCGATATGGTGCTCAAACGTTGCCTTGCTTTAGGTGCAAGACTCGCCAGACCTGGAGAGTTTTCCGAACGTGCCTTTTTAAATGATAAACTCGATTTAGCGCAGGCAGAGGCAATCTCTGATTTAATCGACAGTAGCTCAGAACAAGCTGCCAGATCCGCGCTACGCTCATTACAAGGACACTTCTCCTCTGCTATTGACGAATTACTCAATCATCTAATAGAACTCCGAGTATATGTGGAAGCAGCACTAGATTTTCCTGATGAAGAAATAGATTTTTTAGCAGGTGATGCTGTGACAGGTCGTCTTGATAACATCAAACAACAATTACAAGACATTTTTAATAAAGCCAAACAAGGTAGTTTACTGCGTGAGGGCATGCAGCTCGTTATTGTTGGACAGCCAAATGCAGGAAAATCAAGCTTACTCAATGCCTTATCAGGAAATGAAAGTGCCATCGTAACAGAAGTTGCTGGAACAACCCGAGATGTACTACGTGAAACCATTAACCTTGATGGTATGCCCCTGCATATTATCGATACTGCTGGGCTACGAGATAGTAATGATCCTGTTGAAAAAATAGGTATCGAAAGAGCGTGGAAAGAAGTTGAAAAAGCAGATTTAATTTTATTATTAATTGACGATAATGATAAAAACACAGAAGCTAATCAGGCAATTTTAAAGCAATTACCTTCACATCTTCCCATTTTTCAAGTACATAATAAAATTGATTTAAGTGGTAAAAAATCAGGAAAAAGAAAGGGGAAAATATATATATCGGCAAAACAACATATAGGCATAGAGCTATTAAAAGAACATCTAAAACACTATATGGGCTATCAAAGTGAGAAGGAAGATAGTTTTATAGCCCGCCGCCGCCATTTACAAGCTTTAGAAGCCACTCAATTAGCTGTCGATAATGCAGAATATCAACTCAAAGAATGTAATGCAGGCGAATTAATGGCAGAAGAGCTACGCTTAGCACAAGACTCACTAGGACAGATAACAGGGAAATATACACCCGATGATTTGTTAGGGGAAATATTCAGTAATTTCTGTATTGGCAAATGATGACGATAAAAATAAAATCTGTTCTTATTGGATTTATTTTTCTTGTAAGCGGCTGTAGCTCTGTCACAACAAAAAATAAACCGATTGATACTTCTATCCCCTCATCTCATAAAACCAGTTGTCCAAATTGGCAACCAGGTGAGACGATAAAAATTAAAAAAAATATCACCATACCCAAAGGCTGCTCCTATCAACGAGTAAGCTTCTTGCTTGATAAAGACAATATCACATTTGACTGTCAAGGCGCGATCTTAAATGGTTTAACACAAAATAAACCAAACTCGATATTTATTGCTTACAGCAAAGCATCAGAACCTAGAAACTGGGCTTTATTAGTGCATACCTCGGGGGTCAATATTAAGAACTGTCATATAAAAAACTATATTGATGGCATTGTCATCAAATATAAAATACCAAAAGACAAACATCGACTACTCAGAAAAAAGACTAATGTGGTCGCAATAGAAAAGCAACTACGCCAAAATGCACCACAAAATATTACTATCTCAAAAACTAAAATTCATAACAGTCATAAACATGGTATTTATATGCAACGTTATGTAAACAATGTTAAGTTTGATAATGGAGAGATAAAGTATTCGGGTAATTCTGCTATTTATCTTGAGTCTGGAACTCGTAATAATGAAATATTAAACTCATATTTCTATAAAAATGGCTATACAAACTATAAACGAAAGCATCGCATGAGAATGCCAAAGTATCCAACAGGAGAAAGAGAAGCAATTGCGGTAGACTCTTCGGCCTACAATAAAATTATTGCGAATACTTTCAAAAATAATGGCAAAGGAGCGATATTTTTATATAAAAACTGTTTTGAAAAACATAAAAATATTAGACAGCTACCACGCTTCCAGCACAGTAATTACAATCAAATAGAAGCGAATACCTTTATCAATGAGCGTTATGGTGTATGGCTTGCATCAAGACAAAGTAAACAACTATCGCGCTTTAAATGTGGTGACCCGCTTATGTATAAATCGAGAGGGCTATTCGGCATTGAAAAGTATTACCACGATTACGCAAAATATAATCAAGTGTTAAACAATACCTTTAGAGATGTTGTCTACGGTATTACCGTCGAAGATGATAAAAATAAACTGATTGACAATAAATTTTCTGGAAATGCTAGTGTAGATATTAAAATAGGTACACCATACCGCGTGATAAGCGAAGACGATCCTGTGAAAGATACGATATTAAAGGGAAATATTCGTCAAGATGGACAATTGAAACTTCGATTTACTGATCGCTCAAAATAATTTTGTTCTCATTCCTTAGATCGACTTATAAAGCAAATCCCACACACCATGACCAAGTTTTAAGCCTCTATTTTCAAATTTTGTTAAAGGTCTATAATCAGGTTTCTCTGAAAAGGGAGAGTCTGCTAGACTTTCAAACCCCTCACTTGATTCCATCACATCAGCCATATGTTCTGCATAAGACTCCCAGTCAGTTGCCAAATGAAAAATACCACCTTTTACCAATAAAGAGTGAATAAGTTTTACAAAATCAGTTTGTACAATCCTACGCTTATTATGTTTTTTCTTATGCCAAGGATCAGGAAAAAATAGTTGCACCCTGTCAAGAGAATGCTGAGGAATACGATGTTTTAGCACCTCTACTGCATCATCATTAATTACGCGAAGATTACTTAACTCATACTTTCTAATAAGATGAAGCAACCGCCCCACACCAGGTCGATGTACTTCAATACCAATAAAGTCACGCTCTGGTGCAGCTTTCGCCATATCCGCAAGAGAGTCACCATTACCAAAGCCTATTTCCAGAGTAATGGGCGCATCACGATTAAATAGCTGATTAAAATTAATTAAATCCTCTGATTTATCAATACCATAAATTGGCCAAAGATATTCTAGCGCATACTTTTGACCTTTAGTAAGCCGACCTTGACGAAGAACAAAACTGCGTATCGTACGAGTAAACTTTTCACTCATTTTATGAATCTACTTTATCCATTATCGATAACATGCCATTAATCGTAGCACCTTCACTCATTTCCAGCTCCTTATAGTAAACATCACCCTGAACGACTGATTCTGAACTTAGGCTCAAATGATTAAAAGCGAAAATATTGCCAAATACTTTAGATCGGATTAATATATTACTCGCTCTAATTTCACCATCGACAGAAGCATTCTCTTCAAGCACTAAACAACTATTCGATTTATCTGTGGAGACAATATTTCCGGTTATATTTCCAAAGATATGCAGTGTACCTGAAAAAAATAAATCGCCCGTCAGTTTTACATCAGCCCTAAGCACAGAAGGAGGAATATTGTTATCTTGAAGCTCTTGAGTGTTAGTCGTTTGCATAATATTCCTTATGTATTTGAGTTAAATTGTGATAATAAGTTTTTACTTATCCTTTATATTGTTGTAACTCTTTAGTTAGCGCAGAAATGGTATCATCTCTCAGTTGTAAATCATCAAGAAGCACATTAAACTTTTCTTGTAAATTTTCATCATACTGGTTATTTGTTGTTGATATTTTTGCTTTTTCCGCATTTTCTCTTGCGGCTTTTAACTCTCGTCGTAATACTGCATTATCTTCAAAACATTTATTTAGTTGATTTTTTAACGCGAACTGCTGCCCTTGCGTTGCATCAATCGTAGGGTTAGCATCTGCAATTAACTGCCTAGTCTTTAATTTATTAAGCCACCACCCTAATATAACACCGATAAGCAGTGCTATAACGAGTAAAAAAGCCATTTGCAAAACTAAAAAAAACATAAATTCCCTTTATAATAACGATTAAAGTTGATTTTCACTCATTTGTTAGCTATATCTTTTCAGTGATAGAACAAAATAGCAAATGTACCACTTATACATCAATTTTGGACAGGTAATCCGAAGATAGGGTATAGTTATCAAGCAAATGTTCTTTGATAAGCAATCACAAGCATGACATTTAGGCTGAAATTTAATGATAGTTGACGTGAACCAACTCCACAAGGTTAAAGTTAGGTAAAATGCCCACCAAATCATCCATACTCCCTAGCTCATTAGAAATGGGCTACTCCTTTGGCCTCGCGGGCGAAAGACGTTTGAAAGTAAGTGAAGAGTACGATCCTCTTTCGGCTTGGCGTACTTTGTCTCATCATATTGCACGTTATCCTCAGGACTTACGTGCACACACGCAAAGAGTGTTACTAGGACATAATAGTAGCCGCGTTGCTAATTTGTTACCTGGATCGTTACAAGATTTATTTTTAGCCCTTGATAATGCAGGATATCCATTAAGAAAACGTCTATTAGACCTATCTGAGCAATATCTCACTAATGAAGAATTTTCCTTTTTTAGTCAATGGATAAAACAAAATGCTAAAGATGATAAAACACAACAGTGTTGGCAGCCTGGTTCAGTATTAAGCTCAGGTCAATGTGTCGGTAAATCCCTGTTACTTCAAGAAGATACTGCTGATAGCAATACAGGTTATATAGGCGTTCTTGAAGAAGCGAGAGCCTGTTTAGACTATGGTCAGCTTGATGTAGCACAACAACTATTAGAAGATGAGATATTAAAATCTCCAGACTCTAAAGAGATTGAAGAAGAATTATTAACTATTTATCAATACAGTAAAAACAAAGATCGATTTGATAAATTATCCGAAAAGCTATTGAGTCAAGGTGTTACTCTATCTGACGATTGGCTTGCATGCCAAAAAAGCTCTAATTCATGGGGTGAAAAATAATAATATGGGTTGTTTTTAATGTTGCAAAAATCCTCTGAAAAGCCATTAATTGTAGAATTAATGGATATTAGTAAACAAAATGAGGCTATATTAAAATTCTTTATTTCTGGAATTGGAAAAAAAGTATTCAATATAGCAAATAGCTCAGCTGAAGTTGAAGCATATATTATTGACTATGATTTTCCTGGTGCTCAAGCACACTGGGATGAGTTATATTCCAACTCTGGAATACCACGTATTATTCTATCTACTAATGATCCTAAGGAAGATAGATCAGTATGGGTTTCCAAACCATTATCATCTAAAAATTTAATAGCAGCTGCAATATCAATAAAGGAGTTACAAAAAAAATCACCTCAACTTAAGAAAACACAAGAAGTTAATGATGATGCTGAAGAGTTAATGCCTGAAAAACCTCAAGCAATACCTTCAAATTTGAATAGAAAGAGAATAGCTTCTTCTTTTAATAAAACCCCATTTAAAAACAACAAGCTACTCCCTCCGTTAGTAAGCTCTACAAAACAAGAAAGTCACATTAGCGCGAAAGAAAATCCTCAGCATGTGACAACTGAAGCAATAAAACACGAGAAAAAAACTCAACATATTGAACAGAAAAAAAATACTGAAAAAAAACCAAAAACACAAGAAGAAATAGAAGCAGCTAAAATACAACGTGAGAAACGTTGGGTGGAGTTATGTGGAGATCGTGATGATACGAGCACATCGGAAATACCTCGCTTCACTCAAGAAAACTACTTCATCAGCAAGCTGATAGGAGGAGCTAGATTAGCAAAACAATCACAACAAACTGTTGAGGTAAAATCAACACCGCACTCTGTATTCATTTTACCGAATGAACATTTAATTTTTACTGAATTTTCAGTCAATGACGATGAGTTTATCAAATTTTCTCGAACAGAAGTAACATCAGGAGAAATGAGCCTTCATATTTTAAGTAGTATCGAAGCTGGGAAGTTAGAACTAAAAATGAGTGAATCACCCGAACATATTCATAATTTAGAGTCATTTATTTGGACAAATAGCTTATTAACTTCTCAGGGACGTTTACCCACTACATTAGATCTTGATAAAAAAACAGCTTTAAAATACTGGCCTAGCTTTGCACGCATAGAAGCTTTTCCTTATAGTATGAGAATAGCAGCCTTATGGCATCACTCTCCAGATACACTACTTGAAATGTCGACAAAATTGGGGATTCCACAGCGATATGTTTTTGCCTTTTACAACGGTGCTGATGCACTGGATTTAATTGAACGTGATCCAAAGAAGGTGAAACAACAAATGAAGGCAAAACCAAAAAACAATGGCGGTGGATTAATTTCACGCTTATTTAAGCGTTTATTAAAAGGTGGGGGAGCTTCCTAGTGAGTGTTGTTAACAGAAAAATCATATTCACAGGTCCCGTTGGATCAGGAAAAACAACAGCTATAGTATCAATTAGCGATATTGCTCCTGTCACAACAGATCAAAGCGCTTCAGATATGACAAAAAAGCGCAAAAGCGACACAACAGTTGCAATGGACTATGGCGTTATTAATGTCAGTGAAAATGAACGTGTGCACTTATACGGCACACCAGGGCAAGAACGCTTTGACTTTATGTGGAATATTCTGACAAAAGGTGGTATCGGATTAATTCTATTAATGGATAATACACGTCAGGATCCTTATCAAGATTTAAAGTTTTATACAGGTGCCTTTAAAGAGTTTATAGACGAGCAACAAATGGTTGTAGGCATCACAAGAATGGATCTACAACGTACACCAAATATAGATGACTATAGAAAATGGCTAGATGAATTAGGATATTCTGCTCCCGTTTTTGAAATTGATGCACGTTCAAGAAAGGATGTTTCAGTATTAATACAAGGGCTTCTATTGTCCTTAGACCCAGGAGTGTCTTAATAATGAGTAACTATGTTCCCCAGCAAGATCTCTATTTAGGTATTACACCTGCAGGTTGCTATTATGCAACTCAAGAAAATAAAGACGAGCCAGGTAGGAACTTTTTACACAGCCTCTTGCGCCAACTAGAAACCCCCTTATTTAATGTTAAAGTAGCATGTGCATATAGCGGTTTAAAAAAGAAGAACGCTTTAGAATTTGTACACTGGTTACAAGAAGCAGGATTTATATATGGAACGGAAGAGCCTGAAGATGCCCCCCAAGAATCTTTGGATGTTTTACTACAAGAAAAACTAAAAGTATTATCAGATGAAGGAAAGGTCGTACTAGCAGGATCTCAAGGCTTATATCTTAGCACTGTAGGATTTCCTCACGAAGCTGCAGAAGAACTTGCAGCAATAAGTGCAAACTTAAGTAATGTATATCATCATCATCAATCATTACTGCAAGGTAACTTGGGATACAGACAACAAGCATGGGGATTAATTGACTCATCAGGGAATAGTCAAATAGGCTTCTGGCCAATCCATATTGGTGATGACTATTTTACTTTGATTATTGCTGGTATGCCCCAGTTTAACCAAAGTAGCTACAAAGAAATTATATGGGCATTATCGACTCGCTACGACATGATATAAACCATACGAGTACAGAGAACGGCAATGATAAAACGATGGCGATAATACCTGCTTAAAAGGAATGACAACATCCTTTTCAAGGATTTAAACCATTAGATTATTCATCGTAACTACTGTTTACTGTACTAGTACATCACAACTAGTATTACACTTAGTAATAAATAACGGAGGACTAAAGTTATGCGTTCTGAAATGCTTAACTCAATTTTAAGTGATCTAAACGGTTCCACAGCTGATATAGAAGCCTCAGCAGTGCTCTCTACAGATGGTTTAATGATGGCTGCAGTGCTACCTGCAGGAATGGATGAAGATCGCGTAGGTGCAATGAGCGCAGCAATGCTATCGCTAGGCGATAGGACAGCTGAAGAATTAGGTCGTGGCGCCTTAGAACAAGTCCTTATTAAAGGTGACAATGGCTATATTTTAATGACTCATGCTGGACATGAAGCTGTACTAACTGTCTTAGCAAAACCTAATGCAAGGCTAGGGTTAATATTCTTGGATGTAAAAAGAGCAGCTGAAAGTACAGCCAAAATACTGTAAACATAAATAATAGGTCTCAATACCACAACTTAATAACTAGTACTTTAATATTTAACTTAAAGACTAGTGAATTAGAATGATTTGAGGATGTTAGTTAGCTTTAAATGGATTTATATAGCTAGAAAATTATTATATTGAAAAAGTGCCAAGCTTTACGATATAGATGCACTCTAAAATAAAAAGGATTTAGCAGTGCTGTTAGTAGAAGATCTCATACATGCGCAACACAATACGTAAAATAATGTTTACGTCCAAAAAACGTATTACTCCAACCTGCCTTTTAGTATCGATCTTACTTCTAGGTGGTATAGTCGCGCCCTCAACCTATGCGGAAAACTCTGTTACAAACTCAGTTAAAAACATCTATGGCCCCGTAAAAGGAAGCGATACCCTAGGAAAAATAGTAGCTCAACATTACTCTGGATCGAATCTATCACAACAACAAATTATGATTGGCATTTTACGCGCTAATCCTGATGCCTTTATTGGCAGAAACATTCACTTTCTACTCAAAGGTTCTACTCTAAGGCTACCTAGTGAAAGTCTAATATCTACTATAGATCAGGCAGAAGCAACGAATATAATCAAAGAACACTACAGCTATTTTAAAAGAGGTGAGACAGGTAATTTTAAAATAAAACCTCTCGAAAACCTAAGCTCGGACAAAGCGAATAAAGATGATGGTACAAATATTGTTATCTCTTCTCAAGATAACAAAAAAATTAAAGTAGATGATATTGAAGTACCTACCCAAAGAAAACCAAATGTCCCCCCAGCATCAACTACTGTAAGCAAAACAACAACTACAAATAATGCTACCCATAATAGAACTAAAAATAATACTAGCAATGCTATTAAAGATATTGAATTAGAGTCTTTAAAAATAAAGGTATCACAATTAGAAAATATACTATCTCAGCGTGGTCTTTCAACAACAACCACAAGTTCTGATAAAGATTTACAAAGCATTATCAATTTACAAAAACAAAAAATCAATCAGTTAGAACGAGAAAAGGAAAATAAAACAAAGGAATTAAACAACCTAAAGAAAAAAATATCATCACTAGAGCTCTCTCTAGAAAAAATGACAAAAACATTATCCCTAGATGATAAAGATAAAAGTGCTATTATCGCTCAATTAAGAAAGGATAATAGCCAGTTACAAAAAAAGCTTGCTTTTTTACAAGCTGAGTTAGATAAAAAATCTCAAGAAGTAGAAGCTCTAAATCTCGATATTGCTAACTCAAAACAAAAAATAGAACAATTAGAAATAAAAATTCTAAATTCTAATAAAGAAAATGCTCTGCTTGATCAACAAATAGCAGAAATGGAAGCAAAACTTAAAACAATCAGACAAACACCCACTGCAATATCAGCTACAAATACCACTGCCAGTGAACAGAATAGTAGTTCTAGCCCATTTAATTGGAGATGGCTACTTTTACCAGCCTTTTTCTTACTTTCAATTTTAGCTTATTTATTCCAACGATCTATTTCTCAATCTAAAGAAGCAGTACTTATAACAGAAAAAGCACAGACGGATCTTTCCACACAGCCTATTGTTAATACTCATAATAGACAACCCTCGGCAACTGCCATACAAAGTGTTCCCGATATTGTTGCATCAGTAAGCGAAGAAGAACCAGTAGAAGCATCAATTAAACTAGATATAGCTAGAGCATATATGGACATGGATATGTCAGATGAAGCAATTGAGATATTAGAAGAGGTATCTGAAGAGGGAAGCCAAAAGCAATGTTTAGAGGCACGTAATCTCTTAGAAAAGCTTGTAGCTTAAAAAATCATAAAGAAAAAGTGTAACTACTCAGCATAATCAGTAATTGCTTAGCTTGTGCTCTATTCTGTTCGAGTTCAAGGCAAAAGAGCGGAGTTTATGGTAAGCGTCTGACAAACCCACCTAAATAAACGCATCGGGCAGAGGAAAAATATCACACTTAATGACCTCCTAGAGCTAAAAATACATCAATAATCTGAAGAAAATATCTAAATAAAAAATAAAATACCATAATCGAATAGTAATTCGTGTTGTATAAATATATAACAATCATATCCCATACATCACTTCATAATAAATTCAAAGTAACTACTCAGCATAATAACTGCTCAGATTGAGCTCTATTTTGTTCAACTTCAAGGCAAAATAGCGAAGCTTATAGGTATAAATGAGCACTTTTAACGTAGAAATCGGGCAAAATAAAGTGCGAGCTGAGTAGCTACAATCCAAGTACTTATTTAAAGGGAGACATGTAGTGATAAAAGCAACCCAAAAAAATATAACATTACTATTTACCATGCTAATGGGGCCCATTTCATTATCCCTAATTATACTTTCTGTATATCTTATTCAACCAAAAGTAGAAGCGAAACTAACCTCCAATGTACAATCTATTCTACGACAGAATAATATCTCTGTAGATGTATCCTTTTCAGGAAGAGATGGAATACTTAAGGGAGAGGTTGAAAATAAAGAAATATCGGATAATGCAGAAAGATTATCCCTAAGCGTTTTTGGTACTCGTGTTATTCGCAATCAATTAATCATTAAAACTCCCCCTTCAGAAACCCAGATTATCTCAAATAACGCTGCAAATATTAAAATAACGACTGCACTTCACACTTCAAAAAACATAAAAGACCAAGTAAAAAGAAAAAAACATCTAATAGTAGCTAAAAAACAAAATAACGAACTATCTGATATAGATAAAATAATAGCTAATATGCAAAAAACAGCTCTAATTAAACCTAAAAAAATACCAGCTCAAAGAGTAGTAGAAAAACGGAGTAATAATAGCAATATCAAAAATAATCAAACACCTATATCAAATAAAAAAGGAAGTGAAATTATTCTTGCTAAACAACAAGAATATCAATCACCTATATTAATTCAAGACAAAAAAGAAACTGACATATTAATCAATAAACAACAGGAGAATAAAGCCCCTAAAATAGTAATTGCTGTTGCGAATAATCAAAATATCAGTAAACCTGCCACATTAATATCATCAAAAAAAGAAAATAGAAGAAAGAAAAATCATGATCCTTTGCTTGATATTATTGATGACTTTAACGCTGCTTTAACGCCGAAAAGAAAACAACACATAAAAAATTCAGAGAATGTCAAAAACACTGCTAAACAACTAAAAAATATTGATTTATCTGCTATAAAATTTTTAGAAAACTCATCAAAATTAAAAAGTTCATCCTACCCAATACTTAATCAAATAAAAGACTCCATTAATACTTATCACTATGCTTCTATCAATATTGTGTTATATGCAAATGATTCAGATCTTGCTTATGCCAGAGGCGTTGCAATACGGAACTACTTAGCAAAAAAAGGAATTAATACCTCAAATATTGAAATATCGGGTCGCACGATAAATGCAGCGACAAAATTATTAGTACCGATCACTATTAAAATTAATAATTAATTCCAAACTAAAGGGGGGTTATCTAATGCCGAAGACTGCTCCTTTAGGCTTAAAATATGATCATCCCAATAACGTGCCGTATAAAACCATGGAAAAGCTAGCTGAAACGCAGGATCTTCCGCACGTTTTGCTAGCCATGCAGCGTAATGGATCATCCTTAAGGTGCGTAAAGCTTCTATTAAATGTAATTCACGAGGATTAAACTCACGAAATTGCGTATAGCCTACTAGTAAATCGGCTAGTCTAGCGGTTTGATACTGTCGATTCCCTGATAAAAACATCCATAAATCCTGAATTGATGGTCCCATTCGAGCATCATCAAAATCAACAATGTGTAGTGTATCGTCCCGCC
>Ga0256832_1001131_pt1 | contig 18006 bp, 14 predicted proteins | sample 134614metaG_FD_190534 | JGI IMG/M metagenome (GOLD analysis project Ga0256832, IMG submission 190534) | Hydrothermal vent microbial communities from Lau Basin, Pacific Ocean - 134-614 | ecosystem: Environmental > Aquatic > Marine > Hydrothermal vents | place: Pacific Ocean: Lau Basin | collected...
TCGTATCTGACAAGTCTGGAACGGCGGGCATAGCCCACTGGGTAAACGCCCATCTTGGCCTTACTGGTGAGGCCATGATAGACAAACGCCACCCTGGAATCGTAAAGATGTACAAGCAGGTCATGAAGCAGTACGAGCACGGACGCATCACCTCCATGTCCAAGGAGGAGATGGAGGCCCTTGCAAGAAAGTACCTGCCAGAGCTATTTACCTCCGATTTTGACAAGCTTAAAAAGCGTGCCCACGACCTTGCCTATCACCTGGTGGAAGACCTTGTTGACAGGCCAGAGATGCGCTCCATGGATCCTGAGAAGATAGAGCCACTTCTTAAGTGCACATTGGAAGAAAACCCCTTCATCCAATTCCTCTACGTGGTTAATGCAGACGGGGAAAAGATAACCCACAACATTACCCACATAGAAGACAGGGGCAAGTACGCAAGCTACAAGCTTGACAGCGACTTTTCTAACAGGCCCTGGTTCATTGCCCCGCTCAAAGACGGAAAGATACATGTCTCAGACTTCTACACATCCCGCATCACCAACGCCCTTTGCATCACCGTCTCAGGCCCCATAAGGAACGAAGAGGACGAGATAGTCGGGGTTCTGGGCATTGATATAAGGTTTGAAGAACTTGCCAAGATGGAGCAGGAAAATGACCAGTAAATCGGTTTCTTGACAAAAAGAGAAAGACAGCCAACCAAAGAGGCTGGCGTAATAAGAAAGCGCTGGCGCGGAAGACGCTCTGTAGCCCTTGTCTTTCCGGATTCATACGGCCTTGGCATGTCGAATCTGGGATTTCAGCGTGTCTATGAACTTCTTAACAGACACGAAGACATAGTTGCAGAGCGTTTTTTCTTTCACGGAAATTCTTCTGATGTGCGATCTCTAGAGTCAAACAGGCACGTTTGCGAGTTTGACATAATCCTTTTTTCAATAAGCTTTGAGCCAAGCTATCTAAACATAGGGCCCTTTTTGCTGGCAGCAGGTCTTTCCCCTTTAAGGGAAGAAAGAAGTCAGGGGCCGCTTGTTCTTGCAGGTGGGATCGCCTGCCAGATAAACCCGTGTCCTGCAGCAGGCTTTATGGACGCCTTTTTGCTTGGGGATTTTGAGGCGGTCTCTGACAGTTTTATAGATTTTCTTCTGGAGGTTGACCCTTTAAGTGGCAAAAGGGAAGGGCGTCTTTTAAGGCTCAGGGAAATGGTTGAGGGCGTTTTCCTGCCAGCCTTTCCTGACATTGCTCCGGTGGCCCCTGCCATACAAAGAAGCCTTCTTGAAACAGTTCCACACACGGTAATCGTATCCAACCGCTCCTCTTTTCCAAACACCTTTTTACTTGAAGTAACAAGGGGTTGTGGAAGGGGTTGCCGTTTTTGTGCAGCAGGCTTTGTATATCGTCCGCCAAGACAGTGGCCCAAGGAGGTCATCCAAAGGACCATATCTGATACAAGGGGCGCCAAGAAGATCGGCCTTGTAGGCCTTGAATACGCAGACAGGGGTTTTATTTCGACCCTTTGCCAGGAGCTTATTGAAAGGGGATTTCAGCTTGGATTTTCTTCCCTAAGGGCTGATGCAATAACAGAAGAGTTTGTAAATCTTCTTGTAAGATCAAAGAACTATACTGCAACCATAGCCCCTGAGGCAGGTTCAGAAAGGCTGAGGAGGATAATAAACAAGAATCTTACCCAGGAGCAGATTCTAGAGGCGGCTCGCACGTTTTTTAGATCCGGGCTGAAAAACCTTAAGCTCTACTTCATGATGGGCCTTCCCTTTGAAGAAGATGGTGATGTGGAACAGATAGCGCACCTTGCCCTCAAGGTGAAGGAGGAAATGCTTTTATTTGCAAAGGGAAGGGGCAAAATAGGAAACATAACTGTTTCAATAAGCACCTTTGTTCCAAAGGCCTGGACGCCCTTTCAGTGGGCAGCCTTTGCAGACCCTGATGATTTAAGCAGAAGGAGGACCATTCTCAAGGAGAGGCTTGCATCTGAGCCCAATATCAGGCTGAGACTTGATTCAGAGGAAAACGCCATGTTACAGGCAGTGCTTAGCAGGGGAGATGAGAAAATAGGCAGGCTGCTATTTGAGCTTACTCAAAAAGGCTATGGGAAGAGAAGAATAGTTAAGAAAATCTCAAATATTGCCGAAAACTACCTTAAGAGAAGGGTTGAAGGGGAAAAATTTCCCTGGGAGGTAGTAAGACACAGGGTCCGGAGGGAATATCTTCTTGCCCAGTGGAACAGGGCAAAGAGGGCTGAAACCACTGGCTTTTGTAACCTTGAAACATGTAGAAGATGTGGTGCGTGCAGTAAGACAGAGAGATGAATCTGATGGCTGGTACAGAAGCGGATAACAAGGCCGTGGAGACTCCACCTTCTCCTGATATGGAGGCATCTGCCCAAGTGGAGGATCCATCCCAGGAGGGTAATGGACCCACTCCTATTGAGGCGGCTCAGTGGATACAGGAGTCCATTGAAGAGATCAAGTTCGGTTCTGATACCATCGCCCTTGCCATGGACCTTCCCTCTGGCACACGAATCGGTCCACAGAACCTGGTTAAGGCCATGGAGGTGGTATTGCGTGGCTATTTCGTCCAGATCCCTGAAGACGTTTCATCCCGTATCATGGACGGGGAACAGGATGTTTTCAAGTTCATGGCCCCTGCAAAGGAGCGGCATTTGAAGCCTAGGCAGGTGGAGATAAACACCATGCCTGGGATATCCACACTTACCATAAGGGGATGCGAACCCGTTGATGGAGAAGACGGTTTTATAAGGCTCTTTTTTGATTTCAAGATCAGGCCTGGACGGCTTCTTCCAGATGGCAGCATGGATTTTAGGGAAGTGAATCGGTTTCCTCAGGCCTCTAAAGACCAATTGGTTTTCAGGGTATATGAGCCCACTAACGGGGCAGAGGGTACGGATGTCATGGGCTTTCCCATCCGCGCAAAGGCGGGTAAGCCTGTTTCCGTGAAAATAGGGGAAGGATTCTACCATAAGGATAGTATCGATACTGAGACAAACAGGAGAATATGGGACTATTATGCAGAAAAGGCAGGCATAATAATCTGCGAATTTCAGGGCACGCCTTCTGAGGAAAATCTTAAGAAGATATCCGTCAAAAACGAAATAAAGGTAAAGGATATCGATTTTAACACGGGAAATTTCAAGGGAACAAACAAAGAATTAAGGTGTAAGGCAGACCTAGTAGTCGAGGGTGATATCAGGGGCTGTTTTGCCGTGGTCATAGATGGCTCCCTGGTAGTCCAGGGAGGTGTTGAAGGGGAGACAGTGGATGCCACTGGGCCCGTGGTTATCAGTTTTGCGAGGAACTTCATCCGTTCAGGCTCTGACATGGAGGTAGGATCGGCGAGGAAGGCCACGCTAATAGCTAAAAAGCGGCTGTGGATCAAGCGGGAGATCAGCGAGGGTGTTGTAAAGGCAGACGTTCTCGTAATAAGACCCCAAGGGTCCAATGAAATTTTAGTAGGCAAGGCAGACATCGAGGCCAACCATATTAATGCCTCTCTGATAAACGTGAGGAACAGGGTTGAGATTGATGTGGGCAAAGGCCTTTTTCAGCTATATTCCCAGCTAAAGTCCCAGGAAAGGGATCTCGCAACGGAGATAGAGCGCAAGAAGGAGGCCTTGAAAAACCGTGGTGCCGTTTTCGGCCAGAAGATGAAACTTGCTCAAAGCCTTCTTGGCGAAAAAGAGCAGCCCCTCATCCCAGTCCTTAAACAGTTTGCCACCATGATTCTTCTTGGGACAGTTGGTATCGAAAAATTAAGGGCCAAGATGTCGAGCCTTGAGGAAAAAATAGGCCTTGATCTCCATATCCTTATAAGACAGCTCAAGCTTATGCTTGAGGTCCAGGAGGAGTTGAGTGAGCTCAAGGAAAAGATTGCCCTTTTGGGGGAGCAAATAGGCAAGACCGAAAAGGCCATCGATGGTCTTTCCGTGGAGATGCGCGGGAAGATGACGGAATCGGGCCAGATAATCTTGAGGTGTAATGGCTATGAAAAGGCCATCACACCCAGTGATGTAGAGGGGAAACCGTTTCAAATCCTCATGAAGTACGATTCTTCCAAGGGGCCTCAGTTCAGTCTGGAAAAGGGATAAATTTTTTTGATAGTGCCACCGTAAGTCCAAAAAGAACTGGTTGGATGCAGATCGACGGTTTAAATGTAAGCTAGCAGAATTTCCTCCAGGTGGTCTTCCAGAATCCAGTTTTCCATGACCCATTTTTGAAGCTTATCACCCTCATCTTTAAGGGCTACGGGGTCAGCTATTTTGGTCTTGATCACTCTTAGCCAGTCCCGATATTTGTTCTTAACTAGGGTCACTGGTGCATCCTGGTAGGGAAAAATGTCAGTGGCTATTACAGGCCAGCCAAGAATCCCATATTCCAGTAGTCTCAAATTTGATTTGGCTTTATTGAACGCGTTTATTTCCAAGGGCGCCACTGCCAGGTCGAGGTCGAGAGATGCTAATTTAGACGGGTACTTATCGATATCCACACCCTCATGATACTCGGCAACGTAGGGCTTAATCTCATCGGGACACATGCCCATGAATATCCAGTCAACTTCATTTGCAAGGTCTTTCACAACATCTTTAATTACCATCAAGTCTCCGTAGTGAAAGGCCCCGCCGGCCCATCCAACTCGTGGTTTTAAGCCGTTTCTTTTCTTGCTTTTTAGCTCTCCCCACACGGCCTTAGAAATATAATTAGGGACAATACGTATATCTTTACAAAAGCCTTCATAGGCATCTGCTAAAGGCCTAGTAGAAACTATCATCCTGTCACAGTAGTTAACCCCTTCTTTTATTTTCTTTTTAAGGTTTTGACCTCTTAGATTTTGAAATGCAGGATTTTTAAAGGGGATATGGTGGAGTAGGTCATCTATTTCATAGATTAACAATCCGTCATGGTATTTCCTGATTTGCTTCAGGTAATCAAGGGCCTCATCTGCCGTAGGGGTCTGAAATATGATGGTAGAAGGGCGGTGTCTAAGCAAGGCATTAGGGACCAGCATCAGTTCGGCAGCATGAGTGAGGGCAAGCCCTTTATCCTGAAGGGCCGCAAGGGGTCTCCTGACCCTGTATTCCCCGGCTCCGTCTTTGGCCCTGGGGAAGGCCCAGATACGGGGCAGATTATAGATGGCTGCAGGCCATCCTGGATTTTCCGTATTGTCTATGTCAAATTGCCTGCTTCCTAGGGATAGATTGTAATTGTAGGCCGGATCATTACACAGTACCGGGAACCATCGCTCCACGAGAGCCTGTTTGTCTTTCTCAAACTGCTCTTTTGCCTGTTTGGCCTTTTCCGGGTCTTCTGCCTCCTTTTTTTGGGTTATTGATGTGTGATGGATCAGGGTGACGTGAGGCGTCCAGATAATCTTGTAACCTGCCTTTCCAAGCTTTAGGCAAAAATCCACATCACTGAAGTTAAGCTGGTAGTGCTTTTGATCAAATCCCTTTACGTCCTCAAAGGCCTTTCTTTTTACAAGCATACAAGCGGCTGTGACAGCACTGTAGTTTTGATCTACTTGAAGACGGTTCATATAGCCGGGTTCATCAATTTGAGCACCAATAAAAGGATGATCGGCAACGCCGTAAAGACCAACAATAACTCCTGCATGTTGGATTGTGCCGTTAGGGAAAAGAAGTCTTGGGCCAACGGCACCTACTTTTGTACGCTGGCAATATGATATAAGTATATGAAGCCAGTTTTCCTGGATAATTTCAGTGTCGTTATTGAGAAACAAGAGATACTCGCCTTTGGCAGCCTGAGCGGCAAGATTGTTGGCTTCTGAATAATTAAAAGCTTTATCGTAAGAAATAATTGTGACTTTATCCGGGTGCCCTGTTTCAAGACTTTGCAAATATTCTATAGCGGATTCTTCATTTGATCCATTATCTGTGATGATAATTTCGTAATTTTTATAAAGTGTTTTTTCAAGAATTGAAGAAACGCATTGCTTTAGCAAAAATGCTTGGTTTTTAGTGGGTATAATAATACTTACCAAGGGTTGCTCTTCGTAATGGTAGATACATCTGAAGGTATCCTGCAGGTTACCGTCCGCCACCACGGCCTCGAGGTTTCTTCTGTTCAGGTGATTTTGAATAGACAGTTTAGATGCAACCGATTTGAGTTTTTTTTCATCATCATTCAGTGTTATGTTTTCTATCGAAAGTAGTATGTCCTGGACATGATTGATTTCAGAGGAAGAAACGGTATCCGCTGTCCTTAGGGCAAGATCGTAACATTCTGCAAGCTTGTGCCTAGGATCAAAACCGCTGATTGTGTTGAAAATTTCGCTACTTATGGTAAATGCCCGGCCTATGTAATCATATGATCTTAATAGGTCCATATTAAAATCAGGCTTGAAAACAGGTGTAAATTCTATGGAATCCGACCTTTCCTCGTGGTCAAAGTAGATCAACTTTGCATGTTTATAGTGGTTTACAGTTGATGCCAGTGAGGTTAGCGTGTGAGACTTTAGCAAATCACCGGCTCTTAAAAAAATCAGCCAAGTGTCTTCCTTGGAGAAAGATGCATAATGATTGATAGTTTTCCAGAAATTTTCCTTCGGATTGGTCCATTTGAGGTTTGGCAGTTCATCGAAAACAGGATCTATGCATTTAAAAGGTGATATAATTGTCAGGTTGAATCCTGAATATGCCTGCTTCGACAGTGATTCCAAAAAATCGGCCAGCTTCTCCGGTTTTTCCCGGTCATAATTCAGGTATATGGAGAAAAAGGGAAAAAAATCCCAAGAATTCGATTCCTGAATAAAAATTTCGTCATGGTTCTTCCTGTTTGAAAGCCAGTGCCTGTACTGATCTTTGAATTTATGGAAGGAAGAATCAACATGCAGTGAAAGACTATTGTCCTTTGAGACCCTTTCGTCGTATCTTTTTTTCGGTAAGGTCTCGTTTTCTTCAACCTTTTGTCCATGGGGCAACTTTTTATAACCTTGTTTGGTGGCTGGCTTCTTAGTCAGTTCGTCTAGTGTTACCGCTTTCTTTTTTATCGAATTGAGCAATAATGTTTGTGAATTAGGACCAAAAACATAATATGAAAAGTGTTTTTCCATGTCGGCAAAAATTTTCTTTTCATCCTGGGTGAATAATTTTTTTGAGCTGAAGCTTTCAAGGTCCATGAAATGGCGTTTATAGAAATGATGAAATGCCCTCCAGATTATGTAGCTTTTAGGAATCCTAAAATTAAAGACCCACTCATAGTCTATAATTTTGTGATGATTCCCATCCAAAATGATGTTGTTAAAGGTGAGATCAATGTTGGCAGGCTCTATCCATTCTTTAAAAAATTCTTGCCTTCCAAGCATATCTCCAAATACTGATTTAAAAGAGTCCTTTTTTGATTTATTCGGTCTTTGATAACAGGAAATTTTGTTGATAATGGCAAAGTATCTTTTCAAGTTAACTTTGATTTGGTCAATGTCGTTTTGCCTGATCGCCTGAATTAAGAGTTCTTCGATTGAACGTCCCTTTGCCAAGGGAAATATGACATCGTTCCCTGATTTTTCTGCCATGACATAGCAGATCCCTCTATGTTTCTTTAATGTTACGTAGTTTTTATATATGGTATCTATGTGTCCTATTGCTTTTTGATCTAAGGGAGATTTTACTGCGAATAGGTCTTTATTATCCGATTTTACTATCTTAGTTACTATTTGAAACCGTGGGAGCCTTTCGTAGTTAAATTTTGAATATATGACTCTCATCTCTTTTTAGCCTCTATTAAAAAAGAATTGGCAAAGAAATCAAACTGCCTGTTTGCAATCAGGTTCCTCATGGCCATGTTTTCGTTGAACAATGCTAATCTGTCACTGTCATAATTTGGAGCACATTCGTCAAAAAAATCGTCTAGTCTGGGCATGTATTCATCGCTATAGACCACCTTGGGCAATTTATAGTCTGGCATGGGATAATAAAAGAAAAGGTCTTTAAAGCCGCAATTTAATAACATTTCCTCCAACTCGGCTTTTCCAAATGTCTGGATTGACTTACTGAACGGGTAATCCTCAATGCTATCAAAAAAGCGGCCAGTGTGGTCTTCCCTTGCGCCTGCCCAATATTTGAGACCGAATTTATTTTCGATTGCTAGTAAAAGGACACCGTTTTCTTTAAGAAGAGAGCGGGTTTTTATCAGAAACGAATTAAAGGGAGAAGGGCCTTCTGTAAAGCTCGCTGCATATTCTAGGACTCCAATAAGAGTGACATAATCAAACCGTGCGTCAAACTTAATATCATTAAGGTTACCAACTAGGATTTTGAGATTAGAGTGTTCCTTGTAGCGATGGTATATGATTTCAGCACGTCTTTTTGATAGCTCAACTACACTAACCTCCTTTACACTCCTTGCAAAGAGCCCTGTCAGGGCACCGCATCCACCCCCTATTTCAAGCAAGCTGGATGTTGGGTCAAAATTGTACCAACTGAGGAGGTTCTCTCTTATAGAACTTAAGTGGTATAAAATTGGCCAGTTTCTTGTAGTCCTTAATATTTGATGTATGTCTGCCTTTTCTTTTACTATTCTCAATATTATATTTTCAATGTCTCCGTCCGAATATTTATCTTTACCAGTATAATATTTAAGGTTTAGCTCTGTCATGTCATATTCCTTACATTATTATCAACACCATTATGTGTCCTAATTAAAAAGCCATGGTGGCTTTATTTTCAGTTTAAGAAAAGGCTTAACTCGTGGTACTAATCTTTCCTGCCATAATAAGTTGCATGATTGCTATATGTTAGCATTTGGTCCTAGTTTTAAGAGGGACGTTTAAAATTGGAAAACGTATTTTTGTGCAAAAAGTTTTGGCACTCACTTTTATTCGCTCTTATGGCATGTTTATCATCACCATATTGGATTGGAATCGTTTTAAGCAAATATGATGCCTGAAAATAACCCTGTAAATTTAGTCAGTTAAAGAAATGTAGAAAATATTCGATAGTCAAAATTTTGACCTTAAATCATTGAGGCCCATTTTTTAAGTCCAGGACCATTGACTCCGATATGAAGAACAAATCTCAGAGAAAGGAGGCAAAGAATTTTTTTCCAAGAAACACCATAGAACATAGTTAAAGTATTTCATTTCAAAAAAATCAGGCATGGAAAGCCAAAAATAAAAATCAAGGAGGATTTAAACCATGGCTATTGTTGTTAATACCAATGTAGCATCTCTCAACGCTCAGAGAAATCTTGTAGGAACCGGAAAACTTCTTCAAAGGTCATTACAGAGGCTTTCATCGGGTCTTCGAATCAATAGTGCAAAGGATGATGCAGCAGGTCTTGCAATTTCTGACCGTATGAATGCACAGATTCGAGGCCTTAACCAGGCTGTCAGGAACGCCAACGACGGCATCTCCCTGGCACAGACTGCTGAAGGTGCCCTGCAGGAATCCACTAACATCCTTCAGCGTATGAGGGAGCTTGCAGTCCAGTCTGCAAATGACACCAATACTGCCTCTGACAGGGCCAGCCTCCAGAAAGAGGTTGCTCAGCTTCAGTCAGAGTTGAACAGGATTGCAAACACTACAAGTTTCAATGGCAAGGTGTTGCTTGATGGTACCTTTGGCACGGCAAAATTCCATGTGGGTGCCGAATCCTACCAGACCATTAATGTTACCATGGGGGACATGAGGGCAACCGCCATTGGAACCAACAGGCTGACCCAGGAATACAATAGTAACAGTATTGCAGCAGCTTCTGGCGGTACTACTAACGGAGTTGCCTCTGGTACCCTCACTATCAGTGGTTCCATCGGTGAGTCTTCAGTAAGTTACTCAGCTAATGCTACTGCACGGGATATTGCCACTGCAATCAATAATGCTTCGGATTCAACTGGAGTTACGGCCAAGGCCATGACATATGCCAAGATTGACAACGTTCAATCAAGCGGAAGTATTTCTCTTACTCTCTACGGTCAGAACGAAAGCGATGGAATTACCGTTAGCGCCAACCTGACCAGCACATCAGACCTTACTGATCTTGCCAAGGCAATAAATGACGTTGCAGGTAAGACCGGTATCAGTGCACGACTTAGCGACGACAAGAGCGCCATACTACTTGAGAACAGTGAAGGCTATGATATCACTATGGAATCAGGAGCAGGATCGGTTCAATTTGATCTCACGGGTGTTAAGGAGGCAGGTTCCCATGCTACCGGTGACGACTTTTTCAGCTCGTCTTCCGAGGTGGGTAACGCCGTTTCGGTTACGGCTGGAAACTCTGCCACAGTAGGTGGTTCCATAGTTTTTGATTCAGCCAAGTCCTATACCGTTACAGCAGGCGCATCTGGTGCACTTTTTGACGATACTGATGCCCATGCCTCGAGCCTTAAGGATGTTGGTAGTATTGACATAGGCTCCAGGGACGGGGCCAACCTGGCTATTGATCGTATTGACAGCGCCCTGGCGTCAATAGACGATCTTCGTGCCGACCTTGGTGCTGTGCAGAATCGCTTTGAATCAACCATTGCAAATCTGATGAATGTTTCAGAAAACATTTCTGCAGCCAAGTCCCGTATCGTTGATGCCGACTTTGCCGCAGAGACAGCGAACCTTACCAAGGCGCAGATCCTGCAGCAGGCCGGTACTGCAATGCTTGCTCAGGCCAACACAGTGCCCCAGGCAGCTCTTACCCTCCTCCAGGGATAATGACCATATAAGAGGGGCGGCCATAGGCCGCCTCTCTAATCTAAACAAGGGTAAAATACAGGGAGCAACATCATGGGTTTAGGTGTTTCCGGACTAATGTCAGGCCTTGATACAGATTCCATCATCTCAAAGTTGATGGACCTGGAAAGAAGGCCCATCCTGCAGCTTCAAAAGAAGGAGGCAGGTTATCAGGCAAAGATTACCGCCCTTGGGCAGGTAAAAAGCGCCATGTCCGATCTCAAATCCGCCGTTGAGGCTTTAAAGAAATCGGACGGTTTCATGTCTTACTCGGCAACGAGCAGTGACACCGATATCCTGGAGGTTTCTGCAGGTGATGACGTTGTCCCTGGAAATTATAATATAACTGTGTCCCAGCTGGCATCGGCCCAGTCTGTTAGAAGCGCGGCCTTTGGCAGTTCTGATGCAGTGGTTGGAACCGGAACCCTGACAATACAGGTTGGCTCAGGTAGTGCTGTAAACATCGAGATAGACAGTGAACATAATACCCTTTCAGATATCGCCCAGGCAATAAACGAAAGCGATGCAGAAGTGACTGCAGGAGTCATAAACGATGGTAGTGGCAATTTTTATCTGACTCTGCAGAGCCAGAAGACGGGTACTGAAAACACAATAAGCCTTACCATGCAGGATGATGATGGAAGTAACACCGATTCAGCAGGCCTTTCAAGTCTTTATACGGATCCGGCTTCCCAGGCCCTTACAGAGACCCAGGCAGCGGCAAACGCACAGCTGACTGTAAATGGAATATCTGTAGAGCGTTCATCCAACGAGATAAGTGACCTGGTTGATGGGCTCACCATTAATCTAAAGTCTGCAGACACTTCAAAAACAGTAACGGTCAGTACCAGCAAGGACTTTGGCGGGATTAAAAACAAGCTTAAATCCTTTGTCAAAAGTTACAATGCCCTTATTGATACCTTGAAGCAACAGACAGGTTATAACGCTGCCACAAAACAGGGAGGCACCCTACTTGGTGACAGTACAGTTAGCAGGATAGGTCTTGGCCTTTCCCGGATGGTTTATGAAACCGTGGAAGGAATTGACAAGTCTGTAAACAGCCTGAGCAAGCTTGGTATCGAGATGGATGATACAGGCCATTTGAGTCTTGACACTGGCAAATTGACAAAGGCCATGGAGACCCATCCTGACGATGTTGCCACGTTTTTTACCTCGGACGAAACCGGTAATGAAGGCATCGCAGTAAGGCTTAGTAATATGCTGGATGGGTATCTTAAGGGTTCAACTGGCATATTTTCCGCCAAGATGGATGGGCTTCAAAAGTCCATTGACAAGATTGAGGACCAGATAGAGAGAATTAATGACAGGCTTGCCAAAAGGGAAGAGAATTTGAGGCATCAGTTCAATACACTGGAGGATCTGCTAGCCCAGTTTCAGCAGACTTCTGGCCAGCTGGACCAGCAGCTTACGGCCATAAAGAACCTTAACAGCCAGATAGCCAAAAGCAGGGGTTAGTCAACATGTATTCAAATGTGAAAAAGGGATACTTCAAATATCAGCAGACCGATGTAATGAGCCTTTCCAGCGTAGAGATTATCGACAGGCTGCTAAAGGCCATGTGTTCCGACATTGAGCGTGCGGCAGAGGCCATGGAAAAAGGCGATATCGCAAGCAAAGGTGCAAGGATAACAAGGGCCATTGCCATAGCAGGTGAACTCCAGGCCTCCCTGAATTTCAAGGAGGGTGGGGAGATTGCAGAAAGGCTTAACCTGCTTTACGACTATGTTATCAGGGAGCTGCTTTTTGCGAATCTTAAAAACGAGAGGAAAAGGCTTGAAAACGCAAAATCCGCCATCTTGCCTATAGTTGAGGCATGGCAAGAGGTAGTGCTTCATAACAAGGCCCATGTAGCAGGTTCCATGTCAGGTGAAAGCACTGGAACAAGGCAGCTTCAGACTGCCCTTTGAGGTGAAAATATGCTTCTGGCCTGCAAGAACCTGGAACAGACCCTCAAGGAGATAACAAGATGTATAGTGGAGGGAGAGATGGGCCGGATGGACGAGCTTTTGTCCCACCGGATATCCCTGATTGAAGAGATTCAGGCTGCTGAGCCTTCCAGGGAAGAGGCCCCGGAGGTTGAAGAGATATTAAAATCTGTGATCTCCCTTGAACAGCTGATTACTGGACTTGCAAGGGATAAGAAAAAAGAAATCATGGAAGAGATTAGGGAAATCAAGAGCCGTAAAAGGGCCCACAAGGCTTACGGCAATCAAAGCCTTAAAGGAGTAAGGCCATGATCACTGAAATAGGAGTAAAACAGTTAAGCTATCCTGCCTTCAATCCATCCAGGCAGGAAGCAGGCAAGAGGATGAACGAGACAGTCAGGCCCCCTGGCGCCGTGGCTAATGGGGATACCACCGTCACAACAAAAGGCCAGGAAAGCGGCAGGCCAGGAAAGGATTCCGGGCTTCCCAACGAGGTGCTCCAGGCATTCAAACAGGAATTTGACCTGATCAACAACGTGGAGCTCAAGTTCAACAAGGACGATGAAACGGGCCAGACCTATGTGAAGATAGTAGACAAGGAAACAGGAGAAGTAATAAGGGAGATTCCACCTGAAGAAGTGAGAAAGCTTGCGGAAAAGCTGGACGAGATGGTGGGTATTCTCCTGGACAAAAAGGCCTGAAGAACGGTCACAGGAACTTTTTATTCAAGAACTCGCACTCCTTGGGAGAAAGGTCGAACTTTATCTCCGCCTCAAGAACCAGTTCCTTCCTGGATCTTTCCGGGTGTTCCTTGATCATTTCAGAAAACCACCTTACGGCCTTTCTTAGCTTTTCTCCTTCTGGAAGTAGCTCTTCCGTGGACATATCTTATGCCTCCTCTTTGGCAGCGTAGTCGTCAACCAACTTTTCAAGTTCCTGAACCGTTTTTGCTATTACCTTGAAACATTCCCTTCGCCTGCTGGAAGGGTCTCTGTAAAATGACTTGACCTGCTTTATATCCTTCCAGTCTATACGGGCGATGTCTGAGCAGTTCATGCCTCCGTATTCCCTTGTAATCTCCCGGAATACCTTGACCATTTTGTTGGAAAGTTTCCACATGAGGCGGTGATCCCTTTCTTCGGGGCCTTCCTTACCCATGAGGATTCCAAGTATTGCCAACGCCCCGGCCAGGCTGCCACAGGTTCCTCCACTGCTTCCGAGTCCGCCACCGAATGGAGACAGAGCCTTTATCACCTCTTCTGAATTGATACCCCTTTTTTCTGCAACTGCAGAAAAGACCGCCTGGCTTCAGTGATAACCCTTTTTGAAAAGCTGTTGCGCCTTTTGGGCCGTGCCGAGTTTCTCCATGAAACCTCCTTGGAATTTCAAATAAAATCTAATAGCATCCAGCTACTTGTACAAGGTTTATGGGGGATGCCTGAGTGAAAACGAATCTGATAAGAAGAAGCAGGGCTCTTAAGGCACTAGTTGTTGTGGTGCTCCTTTTAAGTAGCAGTTTATTTTTCGGGTGTTCCCTCTTTAAGAAAAAGACTCCCGCAATCTCCAGCCTTCCTCAAAGGACCGGGGTCTTTCAAAGGGATATTTTAAAAAGGGCACTATTTTTCAGTTCCATGAGGCTTTCTGGCAGGCTCAAACTCCAGGCCAGGGAAAGGGAGTTTCCATGGGTAAGGATAAATGCATGGCTTGTTTCAGGAGAGGGCGGGTCATACCTGAGAATAAAGGGTTTTGCAGCCTTTGGAATAACCGTCTTTGACCTTCTGGCAAAGGAAGAGAGGGCATGGATTTACCTTCCAAGATCAGGCAAGGTATATGAAGGTTCTCATTTCTTTACAAATTACGGTTCCATCAATGTAAAAAACGCAGTACGTGCCATGGAGATGATCTTAAATCCCTGGTCGCCTGTCAGGTACATATCCCCTGAAGAGGTGCCGTGCCAGAAGAAGGAACATGTGGCCTTGGCTTGTTTCAAAGGAGGCTTCATGGGGCGCACCTTTACCTTTGAATACGTTTTAGAGGACCTTTTGCCCCACAGGTTTTACTCCAAAGAGATGGAGGTCTTGTTTTCAGGTAAGACAGGGGAAAACGGATGTTATCCAGGGCAGGTCCAATTCTTTCTCTCAAGGGCTGGAATAAGGGGCAGGCTTACGGTGTCAAATATTAGACGTGTTGACATTGGCCCTGAAAGCCAGTTGTTTGATGAGTCCTATTTTCTTGGGAAGAAAGAACCATGAGAGTCCCCTGCAACTACAGCTTCAACTAGACCCCTAACGGAGTTTCCAAGAAATATCTTTTTTGCATTGAGTAAATCATGGACTTTCAGTACCGCCTCTTCTGCCTGGCCCTTTTCAATGAGATGCCTTCTCAGTGTGCCAGGGAGCAGGCCCGAAGAAAGGGTAGGTGTCAGGAGTCTACCCCCTCCAGCGTCAAGGAACAGGTTTGTGATGGTACCCTGGGTCAGCTCGTTACGTTCGTTAAGAAAAATGGTCTCAAAAAGGCCTGCAGCATCAAGTCTTTTCCTTTCAAGGTCAAAAAGTTCCCTTTTTGTGGTCTTGTGATAAAGGAAAATGTCCGAGCTTTTCACTTTTTGTTGGGAGATATCCACGAGTACTGGTGTTTTTATTTGGGAGCAAAGCCCTGCGTATGTCACCTCCAATTGGCCTGACCTGTCGAGGGTGACACGGACCCTCATGGTATCTTGTGCGTTTTTACAAAAATCCTCCTGGGCTTTATGGAGTCTTTTTAAGAATTCATTTTTGCAAAAGGGGAATCCAAAGAAGGAGGCAGAGCCCTTAAGCCTTTCCATGTGTTCTTTTAAAAAACTATAGCGGCCTGTCCCATCTGGGCCTTTCTCCCAGGCCATGGTTTCTATCAATAGAAGATCATCTGGAATATTCATAAATAATCCGTGCCTGGTATGGGTTTACTGGAAACGAATTTTGCCTTAAGCAGGGTTTCTTGGTATTCGCACTGGGGGTCAGAACCAATGGTGATTCCTGCACCTATCCCAAGCTCAGCCCTTCTTTCCTTGAGTGTAACCGTTCGGATGGCAACATTGAATATGGCATCCCTTTGGGGGGTAATAAAACCGATGGCGCCTGTATAAACACCGCGGGGGTTAGATTCAAGCTCTGCGATTATCTCCATTGACCTGATTTTTGGGGCGCCTGTTATGGATCCGCACGGAAAAAGGGACTTAAAGATGTGGTAGAGGCTGGCACTTTCTTTTATTCGCCCCTCCACCTTTGACGTCATCTGGAAAAGGGTCTCATAGCGCTCTATCCTGAAAAGTTCAGGAACCTTGACAGAGCCTGTCTGACATATCTTTCCAAGATCATTTCTTAAAAGGTCCACTATCATCACGTTTTCAGCCCTGTTTTTTTCATCGTTAAATAGGGCCTTGGCCCTGGCATGGTCATCCTCCTGGTCTTTTCCCCTGGGGGCGGTGCCTTTCATGGGCCTTGACCAGATAAGGCTGCCCTTTTTGGCAAAGAAAAGTTCAGGGGAAAAGGACAATATTTCAAGGCCTGGAAATGGGCGTATAAAGGCGGAGTAATCCACGGACTGTCTGTCTTTTAGCCTTCTGTAAAGGTCAAATCCGAGGCCATTCCAGTCAAAGGCTGCCCGAATGGTGTAATTTATCTGGTAGGTATCTCCTGCTTTTATATATCCGTGGATTTTCCTGATGGCATTTATGAATTCTGCCTTCGAGGTATCAAATTCAAGTTCAATAGGAGTTTCCTTGATTACAGGAGCGAAAGAAAGGCTGATCTCTAACGGTTCCTCATAGAGGCCAAACCACCCAAGGGGCATGGGAGGGCTCTTTTTTTGAAGAATAGCCCTTAGCTTTGGGATGAGAAGATAGCCAGTCTCGTACGAAAGCCAGCCCGCTGCATATAGGCCGCTATTTAAGCCCTCTTCAAGATTTTCAAAAAAATCCCTTAATTGGCTACCATCTGCCAGGGAGTCCAGGATCAAGGTTTTTTGGGGGTTCTTAAAAAGCAGGCTTTTTTTCTGGCCCGAGGGTGTTATTCCATTGTCCCAAAGGAAAAGGCCCTGGGCTGATTCCATATATGTACTGTCTGGGCAGATTTGTGTGTCTGGCATCTGCTTTTGTCTTTTACGCTTTTTCAAGTGGCACTAAATTTTCGCCACTTTTACCCCAATTTTAAAGGTTGACAAGGCCTCTCCATATCTTTAATACTTTCTTCTAAAATTCGTACATGGGCGGTTAACTCAGCGGGAGAGTGCCACCTTCACACGGTGGAAGTCACTGGTTCGATCCCAGTACCGCCCACCACCTTTTCTTTCCTGCCAGCACAATCCTGACTCAACCCGCCACCATAGAAACTCTTAGAACATCGTGGCGTCCGGGGTTTTTTTATCAGCTCCAGAACATTTTTCTGTTGGTATCAGCCGCTTGATTTAGCCTGGTTTACGCGGCCGGAGCAGTAAGGGTATTGGGAGAATCTATAATCCATAGATTTTCTTGCTTGAAAATTCAGTGTGTTGGTAGTTTGATTTTTTGGTAAATTTATTGACGAAATTAAACTTTAAGTTTAGTCTTACCAATATGCTGTATGTTAAGCGTACAATAACCCCTGTTTTTAAAAGGGCCCTTTCCCAGTTTCCGTCAGTTCTTCTTACTGGGCCTAGGCAATCAGGAAAGACGACCTTATTGCTCAAAGAAATTTCCGAACCCAGGACATATATCACCTTTGACGATCCGCTACAGAGAGAGCTTGCAATGGGTGACCCCAGGGGCTTTTTGGCCGCCATAAAAGATTTTCCAGTAATTTTTGACGAGATTCAATATGTGCCTCAACTTTTTCCATATATAAAAATGCATATTGATTCCAATAGGACGGATAGCGGCAAGTGGATTTTGACAGGTTCCCAGCAGTTTCATTTGATGAAGAATGTGACAGAGTCCCTGGCGGGCCGTATTGCCTTGATGGACCTTTTGCCCTTTGATTTTCAGGAGATAAGCTCTTTTGCAAAAAGAGATCTTGAGGACACATTGTGGAATTCCTCCTTTCCAGAGCCGGCAATTATGCCAGAAAAAAGAGACCTGTGGATCCGATCATATATTCAGACATACATAGAAAGGGACATAAGACAGCTCATCAACGTCAGGGACGTAAATTTCTTTAACCACTTTCTGGTTGCCTCGGCAGCCAGGCACGCTCAGGAGTTCAAAAAATCGGTGTTTTCAAGACAGGTGGGAGTTTCTCAGCCCACCATCAAGAAATGGATGGGAATTTTGGAGGCCTCATACCTGGTATTTTTACTTCCGCCATATTTCAGGAATTTTGGGAAAAGGCTTGTTAAAAG
>Ga0256832_1001132_pt1 | contig 17993 bp, 14 predicted proteins | sample 134614metaG_FD_190534 | JGI IMG/M metagenome (GOLD analysis project Ga0256832, IMG submission 190534) | Hydrothermal vent microbial communities from Lau Basin, Pacific Ocean - 134-614 | ecosystem: Environmental > Aquatic > Marine > Hydrothermal vents | place: Pacific Ocean: Lau Basin | collected...
AGGTACTCAGTTCACCCGATGTGCGGGTGATCGCCATCGGGCCGGCCACGCGCAGACGGTTGCAGGCTGCAGGCGTCCCAGTCCATTGGAGCCCGGCCTCGCAGTTCACCAGCGAGGCCCTGTTGGAACAGCTAGGCGAGGCTGGACCAGCGGGCCGCGATGTCGTCGTGGTCAAAGGTGTGGGGGGTCGCCAGACCCTCGAAGAACATCTCCGTGACCGGGGTGCACGGGTGCGGACCTTGACCGTCTATCGGCGCGAACCCGTGCGCATTCATCCCCCTGCCGTGAACGAGGCGGTGGAGCGCGCGGGGGTGGACGCGGCCCTGGTGACCAGCGGAGAGATTCTGACAGCGCTGGACGACTACCTGGCAGCACACAACGCGGCCCTGAAGGCGACACTCGCCCTGGTGGCCGGGGGCCAGCGCGTGGCGCGACTGGCCCAGCAGCGTAGTTTTGAGCGTGTCGTCGCTGCGCCCGATCCCAGCGATGCGTCGATGTTCGCGGCCCTGGTGGCGCTTGCCAGGACGTTGCATCGGGGCTGAGGCGGACTCAGTCCCCGTTCAGAATCCCCAGCTGGTCCCAGATGGCATCGATGCGCTGCACCACCGATTCGGACATGCGGATGGGTCGCCCCCACTCACGCTGCGTCTCGCCCGGCCACTTGTTGGTGGCATCGATGCCCATCTTGGACCCCAGGCCGGAAACGGGGGAGGCGAAGTCCAGGTAGTCGATGGGGGTGGACTCCAAGAGCACCGTGTCGCGAGCCGGATCCACTCGCGTGCTGATGGCCCAGACGACCTCCTTCCAGTCCCGGATGTCCACGTCCTCGTCCACCACGACCACGAACTTGGTGTACATGAACTGGCGCAGAAAGGACCACACACCCATCATGATGCGCCGTGCATGCCCCGGGTACTGCTTGCGGATGCGTACCAGCGCCCAGCGATAGGAACAGCCTTCCGGCGGCAGATAGAAGTCCTCGATCTCCGGGTACTGCTGCTGGAGCAGGGGCACGAAGACCTCGTTGAGTGCGACACCCAGGATCGCCGGTTCGTCGGGCGGCTTGCCCGTATAGGTGCTGTGATAGATGGGCTGCTCCCGGCAGGTGATGCGGTCGATGGTGAACACCGGAAAGGTCTCCACCTCGTTGTAATAGCCGGTGTGATCCCCGAAGGGGCCTTCCGGTGCCTCGTCTCCCGGGTGAATGTGCCCTTCCAACACGATCTCCGCCCGAGCGGGGACTGTGAGCTCACTGCCGATACAGCGCACCAGTTCGGTTCGGTGACCCCGCAGCAGCCCGGCGAAAGCGTGCTCGGAAAGACTGTCCGGCACGGGGGTGACCGCCGCCAGGAGGGTGGCCGGATCGGCGCCGATGGCCACGGCCACCGGGAACGGTTCTTGCGGATGGCGGGCGCGCCAGTCGGCAAAGTCCAGGGCGCCGCCCCGGTGGGCCAGCCAGCGCATGATGACCCGGTTGCGATCGATGACCTGTTGCCGGTAGATACCCATGTTCTGGCGCGTACCGTCCGCCCTGCGGGTGACCACCAGCCCCCAGGTAATGAGCGGTCCAGCGTCTCCGGGCCAGCAGGTCTGGACGGGCAGGTGCCCCAAATCCACCTGATCGCCCTCCGCCACCACCTCCTGGCAGGGTGCACGCCGCACCCGCCTGGGTGCCATATCGAGTACCTTTCGATACACGGGCAAGGTCTTGAGGGCGTCACGCAGCCCCTGGGGCGGTTCTGGCTGGCGAAGGAAGGCCAACAGCCGACCCACTTCGCGCAATGCGTCGGTACCCTGGGCCCCCATACCCAGGGCCACCCGGCGCGGCGTCCCGAACAGATTTCCGAGCAGGGGCACCCGGGAGCCTTTCGGGTGCTCGAAGAGCAGCGCGGGGCCGCCGGCGAGTAAAGTCCGGTGACAGACCTCGGTGATTTCCAGGTAGGGATCCACGACCGGCTCGATGCGTTTGAGCTCCTCCAGGGACTCCAGCACGGCGAGAAACTCCCGCAGGTCCCGATAGCGGACCTGCGTGCGCCCCCGTTCGACGCCCTCCACCATGGCTCAACCGGAAGTGTCCAGGTCGAAATCTGCCCAGACCGGGGCATGATCGCTGGGGCGCGGGAGCCGCCTCGGGGCCGGATCCACCTCGCAGGCCGTGGCCCGCTGCGCCAGCGCATGGCTGGCCAGGATCAGGTCGATACGCAGTCCCAGATTGCGCCGAAAGGCCGCCGAGCGATAATCCCACCAGGTGAAGCCCGGCTCTTCGGGGTGCAGGCGGCGGAAGACGTCTTCCAGACCCACGTTCAGGAGCGCACGCAGGGCCTCGCGTTCCGGCGTGCTGCACAGGATGCGTTCCCTGCACAGTTCGGGGTCGTACACGTCCAGGTCCGTAGGGGCGATGTTGAAGTCCCCGAGTACGACGAGATACCGATGCCGCCGCAGTTCCGTCGCCAGGTATTCGGTTACGCGCCCGAGCCAGTGGAGCTTGTATTCGTATTTGTCCGAGCCCACCTCCGAGCCGTTCACCACGTACAGATTGACGACGCGCACGCCTTCGATGGTGGCCGCCAGGATACGCCGCTGAGGATCGTCGAGTTGTGGGATGTCGGTGACCACCTCGGTGGGCGGCCTGCGACTGAGCAGGGCCACCCCATTGTACGCCCGCTGGCCGCTGTAGGCCGCGCAGTAACCCGCCTCGGCCACATCGACGATGGGAAACTGATCGTCCGTGAGCTTGGTCTCCTGCAGGGCCAGTACATCCGGCGCAGATGTTTCCAACCAGTCGAGCACCTGCTCGTGGCGGACGCGCAGCGAGTTCACGTTCCAGGTGGCGATGCGCATGCAGATTTATCCCAAGATATTGATTTATAAGTATTTATTCGTATTCTAAGCGGGCTGGAGATACTACTCCAGGTCGAATCCGTGGAACCTTCTGCGCAAACGGCGCTCGGCAGCGTGGCGTCCCAGGGCCATGCCTGCCAGGAGACCGACCAGCAGCACCAGAGCACCGATCGATAGCCAGGATGTGCCGGCCAGAGCCGCCACGCCCGAGCGCGTCGGAGGCCCCGGGTTGCGCTCCTGAGATGCGGGCTGTCGTTCGTCCAGCCGGGCCTGCTGGGCCCGGTACTCTTCCAGCAACGCCTGATGCACGGTCTGCAACGAGCGCAACTCCTCCTCAAGGGCGGCAACCCGCGCATCCGTTCCCGGATCCCCTTCCGGGGCGCTCGGCGGCGGCTCAGCCGATCGTTCGGCAAGCTGGCCACGCAGGCGTTCCAGCTCGGAGTGGAGCTGCCGGTTTTCCTGTTCCAGGGTCGCCACCCGGCGGGCGGCAGTGGGTTCCTTTTGCAGGTAAGCCCCCTTCACCCACCCTTCCAGACCATCCTGTGTGCGGACCTTCACATAGGCGCCGTTGGCCTTGAGCACCGTGACCTTCGTTCCGCTGCTGAGTACGCCCAGGCGCTCGCCTTCCCCGTTGCTCTTCGGATAGACGCTGAGACGGAGCTTGTCCGTGACGTAGCGGACATCCTGTGCACACACCGGCCCGCTCAGGGCCAAGAGGAGCAGACCCGACAAGGCCCAGGCCCATACCGGCCAGGCACGGGCCGGAGCAGACCAGCCCGGACTGGATCCACGGCACACCATCGTTGGCGCTGTACGCGCGTCAGACATCCAGGTTGGCCACGTCCAGGGCATTGCGCTCGATGAACTCGCGCCGCGGCTCCACCTGGTCACCCATGAGCGTGGTGAACATCTCGTCGGCGGCGATGGCGTCCTCGATCTTGACTTGTAGCAGCCGCCTGGTGGCGGGGTCCATGGTGGTCTCCCAGAGCTGCTCCGGATTCATCTCTCCCAGGCCTTTGTAGCGTTGGATCGTATGGCCGCGCCGCGCTTCCTCCATGAGCCACGAGACCGCATCGCCGAACCGGTCGACGGCCTGCTTTCGCTCACCGCGTTGCACATAGGCCCCTTCGCGGAGCAGGCCGACGAGCCGTGCAGCCGCCTGATAGATGGCGTTGGCATCGGCACTGAGGAAAAACTCCTCATCTAGATCCAAAACGTAGGGTACCCCATGCATCCACTTCGTAACCCGCACACGGGGCGTGGTCCCTTCCTCACCGGCCAGCAGTGCGGCTTCGTACCGCAAGTTGCGCTGTTCCGGCGTTGCGTTGAGCCGCTCCACCAGAGCGGCAGACCACTGCGCGAGCGCCTCCCGGTCCGTGTGGTCGGACGGTGGCGCGACGTCCAGCATCGCCTCGAGCAGCTTGCGGTCGATCCGCCGCGACAGGCGCTCGATCCGGGTGCGTGCCAGATTGTAGATGCGCATCAGATCTTCCAACGCCTCACCTGTCAGCGGTGGGGCCTCGGGATCAAACACCAGCGCGGCACCTTCCAGGGCCACCCGGGTGAGATATTCGTTCAGTTCCTGGTCGTCCTTGAGATAGGTTTCCTGCTTGCCCTTCTTGACCTTGTACAAAGGGGGCTGGCCGATGTAGATGTGACCGCGTTCGATGAGTTCGGGCATCTGGCGATAGAAAAACGTGAGCAGCAAGGTACGGATGTGTGAGCCGTCGACATCCGCATCGGTCATCAGGATGATGCGGTGGTAACGCAGTTTGTCCGGATCGAATTCGTCCTTGCCGATCCCGCAGCCCAGCGCGGTGATCAGCGTACCCACCTCGGCCGAAGAAAGCATCTTGTCGAAGCGGGCCTTCTCCACATTGAGGATCTTGCCCTTGAGCGGCAGAACCGCCTGCGTGCGACGGTCCCGGCCCTGCTTGGCCGAGCCGCCCGCCGAGTCGCCCTCCACGACGAAGAGCTCGGATTTGCCCGGGTCCCGCTCCTGGCAGTCCGCCAACTTCCCAGGAAGTCCGGCCACGTCCAGAACGCCCTTGCGCCGCGTCATCTCCCTGACCTTACGGGCTGCCTCACGCGCGCGGGCCGCTTCCTCTACCTTGGCGGTGATAGCCTTGGCCTCGGCGGGATGCTCCAGTAGGAATTCCTGCAGACGATCCGAGAGCAAGGATTCCACCACCCCCTTGACCTCCGAAGAGACCAGCTTGTCCTTGGTCTGGGAGGAGAACTTCGGATCCGGCGCCTTCACCGAGACCACCGCCGTGAGTCCTTCACGTGTGTCCTCCCCCGCCAGTGTCACCTTCTTGCGCCCATTGGACTCAGCGACGAACTGATTCAAGGTGCGCGTCAGTGCCGCACGAAATCCGGCCAGATGCGTCCCCCCGTCGCGCTGCGGGATGTTGTTGGTGAAGCAGAAGATGTTCTCTTGATAGGAGTCGTTCCACTGCATGGCGATTTCCACCCCGATGCCGTTGCGCTCCGCCTGGAAATGAAACACCGTGGGGTGGATGGGCGTTTTCTTGCGGTTGAGATGCTCCACGAAGGCACGAATCCCGCCCTCGTACTGAAACACGTCCTTGCGCGCGACACGATGGTCCTCCAGGGTGATCCGCACGCCGGAGTTGAGAAAGGACAGTTCCCGCAAACGCTTGGCGAGGATGTCGTAGTGGAACTCGGTGTCCGAGAAGACCGTCCTGCTGGGGAGGAAACGCACTGTGGTTCCCGTACGCTCGGTGGATCCCACGCGCTTGAGGGGATACAACGGCTCGCCCAAGCGATATTCCTGCTTCCACACGGCGCCATCACGGTGGATGGTGAGGGTCAAGTGATCCGATAGCGCATTGACCACCGAGACCCCGACGCCGTGTAATCCGCCGGAGACCTTGTAGGAGTTGTCGTCGAACTTGCCGCCGGCGTGCAGATGTGTCATCACCACTTCGGCAGCCGGCACCCCTTCTTCCGGGTGAATGTCCACCGGAATGCCACGACCGTCGTCCATCACGCTCACGGAACCATCGCTGTGGATGGTTACGTGGATTTCGGTGCAGTAGCCGGCCAAGGCCTCGTCGATGGCGTTGTCCACCACTTCGAAGACCATGTGGTGCAGACCAGTGCCGTCGTCGGTGTCCCCGATGTACATTCCGGGGCGTTTGCGCACGGCCTCCAGGCCCCGCAGGACCTGGATATTGGAGGAATCATAGCGGTCGTCTGTCATCGGCATGCTCTACTCGTTCAACTAGGGGACGCCAAGGGCGCAATCCAGGGGGGCGACGCCGCGGGTGGCGCATTATACCCCGCCGGACGTGCACCGCTGGCAGGGGTTTCACGTGGAACACCTCAAAGCTGCCGCCGCATGGGCCAGGCATTCCGCGCCTCATCCTTGCGGCGCGACCACGTGTGAAGCGCGTCTCCCGGTGTCACGAACGACGCCTTGTTCCACGTGAAACAGCTGCGCTTCCTCGTTTCCCGGCATCATGGCCACCGCTTCGTCCAGTGCGGTCACCACCAGTTGCACTCCCAAGGCCCGCAAACGCGCCATGGCGATCTCCCAGTGGTGCCGGTCCAGCTCCGCAGCCAGGTCGTCCACCAACAGCACGCCACCGCCTCCGGTTCGTTCTGAAACGAGGCGAAACTGGGCGATCACCAGCGCCAGGACCAGCAACTTCTGCTGCCCTTGCGAGAGCATGCGTGCCGCTGGCCCGAGACCGGTGGTCAGGACCACGTCTGCCCGGTGGGGACCCACTCGGGTATAGCCCACCCTTCGATCCCCTGTACGCGCCGCCGCCAAGGCCTCTTCCAAGGTCCGTCCCTCCGGCCAACCTCGGCGAAACTCCAGGCGCAGCACACACTCCGGCATGACGTACTCGAGCTCCTCGGCCACCAACCGGGTGAGCTCTGAGATCCACTTGGCACGTTGCGCGGTCAGACGTTCCCCGGCGAGGGCGAGTGCATGTTCCCAGGGCGCCACCTCCCGGTCAGGCGCCCCCACCCGTAACAAGGCGTTGCGCTGCGTCAAGGCGCGGCCATATTCCACCCACTGGGCTGGAAACTTCGGTTCCACGTGGAACACGCCCCAGTCCAGTAGCCCACGGCGGTTGCCCGGCCCGCCACTGACCAGACGGTGACTCTCTGGATCCACCACCTGTACGCGGAGAAACCGTGTCAATTCCCGGGCAGAGCGCACCGTCCGCCCATCCACTCGCACGCGCCTTCCGGCACGTGTGAGTTCGATACCCAGCCGATGGACCGCGCCACCGGACGCGCTCGCCTGCGCCACACACCGGCAGACCTGCTCACCGCTCTGGATGAGCTCGGTGGTGTGCCGGGTACGGAAGCTCTTTCCTCGAGAAAGAAGGTAAATGGCCTCGAGAACCGAGGTCTTGCCGGCCGCGTTGGGACCTACAAATATATTGACCGTCGGCGCCAGTGTCAGTTCCACCTGCCGCAGACAGCGCAGGCGTTCGATGCACAACCGCTTCAGCACCACTAACGGCTTCCGGATGGGCGCGTGCTCTGCTCCTCAGAGGCGCATGGGCATGACGACGTATCGTGCATTGGGGTCGTCGGGGGCCTCGATGAGCGTGGATCCCCCGGGGTCGGACAGCCGGATCCGCGCGACTTCGGAACGCAGAGCCTGCAAGGCGTCCACCAGATAGCCCACGTTGAACCCGATGGCCATGTCCGCTCCGTCATAGTCCACGTCCAGCGCCTCTTGCGCTTGTTCGTGCTCCACGTTCTGAGACTGCAGCACCAGCTCGGTGCCGGAAAGCGTCATGCGCACACCACGAAGGCGTTCGTTGGCAAGAATGGACACACGTTGCAACGCCTCCAGCAGGGCCTTGCGATCCACCAGGAGCGTCTTGTCCAGATGCCCCGGCAAGACACGCTCGTAATCCGGGTAACGCGCATCGATCAACTTGGAGGCCAGCCGAACGTGTCCGCCCTCACCAGGCTCCCCTTCCCCCTCCTGGCCGGCCACGGGTACCGTCGCGCGAATCTGGCTCTCGGCCAGCTCCAGGCGCACCATTCCGTCTCCCGAGGCCGTCAGCCGCACCAGTTCCTGAACCCCCTTGCGCGGGATCAGCACCTGGCGCAGGTCCCCCACCCCGGTCTCCATGGGCAGCTGCACAAGGGCCATCCGATGGCCGTCTGTGGCCACGCTGCGGACCTCCTCCGGTCGGATCTCCAGCAACAGGCCGTTCAGGTAATAACGCACGTCCTCCACCGCCATGGCGAATGCGGATCTGCCCAGCAGATCAGACAAACCGGAGGCCGATACCTCCACCTCCGTGCTGTGCCGCAGCGCCTCCTGTTCCGGGAACCCTTCCGCCGGCAGGGCCATGAGCTCGAATCGGCTGCGGCCCGCGAGTACATAACCACGCTCCTGATCGGCCTCCAGAGTGAGCTCGGAACCCGCAGGCAGGGCCTTGACGATGTCCAGGAGCTTCCGCGCCGGGAGGGTACAGGGACTGGGTTCGATGACCTCCGCTCCTGCCGACGAAAGCAGTTCGATCTCGAGATCCGTCGCCAACAGTTCGACGCCCTGTGCCGCCGGGCGGATCAATACATGGCTCAGAATGGGACGAATCTGCTTGCGTTCCACTGCACCGATGACGCGCTGCAATGGTGCGACGAGTGCCTCACGGGTGGTTTGTAGTTTCATGTCGTTGGCTGTTCGGATGATGAAGGGGGATCGACAACTACTATAAAAAATTGAAGAAATTGTTGTTATCGTACAGCACGCACTCTGTGGATAACCATGTTTTTACCAATGAAATCAATATAATATAAAAGACCAAGACTGTCGAAAAACGGCCGCGAGCAAATGGGGAATCGGTGGATAACGGGACCGCGCTCCCCAGCGGGCCAGGCTACAACGAAGATCCTCCCCGGGTTGCCCACAGGCGCCGCTCAGCTTGTCAGGATTCGCACCAGATGCCCGAAGTCCTCTTCCACTGCATGGTCGGAGGCCCGCAGCTCGCGGATCTTGCGGCAGGCATGCAATACCGTGGTGTGATCGCGCCCGCCGAAGGCGTCACCGATCTCCGGCAGGCTGTGATTGGTCAGCTCCTTGGCTAGGGCCATGGCCATTTGCCGGGGCCGGGTGATGGAGCGGCTCCGGCGTTTGGAGAGCAGGTCGGCCACACGAATGTTGTAGTACTCGGCCACCGTGCGCTGGATACCCTCCAGGGTGATCATCTTGTCCAGGACCGCCAGCTGGTCGCGCAGAGCCTCCTTGGCCATGTCCACGGTGATGGGGCACCCGCGAAACTCCGCATAGGCCAGCACCTTGTTCAGTGCACCCTCCAGGTCACGCACGTGCGAGCGGATGCGCTGGGCGATGAAGAAGGCCACGTCGATGTCGAGCTCACGGCCCGCCTCCTGGGCCTTGCGCTGCAGGATGGCCACCCGGGTCTCCAGCTCCGGCGGCTCGATGGCCTGGGTGAGGCCCCAGCTGAACCGCGACTTGAGCCGTTCCTCGAGCCCTTCCACCTCCTTGGGGTAGCGGTCGCAGGTCAGCACGATCTGGTGGTGCTGCTCCAGCAGTTCGTTGAAGGTATGGAAGAACTCCTCCTGAGAGCGGTCCTTCCCGGCGATGAACTGGATGTCGTCGACCAGGAGCACCTCGATGGACCGGTAGAAGTGCTTGAAGTCGTTCATGGCATGGTGCTTGAGCGCATTGACCATGTCGGCCACGAAGCGCTCCGAGCGCACATAGAGGACCCGGGCATCGGGCCGGTCGGCGAGAATGCGATGGCCCACCGCCTGCATGAGGTGGGTCTTGCCGAGCCCTACACCGCCATAGATGAGCAGCGGGTTGTAGGCTCGCCCCGGATTGGCTGCCACCTGCAGTGCGGCCGCATGAGCCAGCTGATTACTCTTGCCTTCCACGAAGCTCTCGAAGGTGTAACCAGGCACCAGCCCGCTGGAACAGGGCTTGGTAGCCGGGCTGGTCTTGGTCGGCAGCGGTCCTCGGCGGGTGGCTTCGGGCCCGGGCGCCGGGCGCGAAGCCTTGCGGATGCTACCGATGCTCAACCGGACCTGCATGTCGGGCTGGCCGCTGAGCTCGGCGACCAGCTCGGCGATCAGGGGAAAGTAGTTCTCCCGGACCCAGTCCATGACGAAACGGTTGGGCGCGTAGAGGAGCAGGACGTTGCCCTCCTCGACCGGTTGCAGGGGGCGGATCCAGGTATTGATCTGCTTCTCGGGCAGTTCCTTTTCCAGGCGGGCGATACATCGATTCCAGATCATTTCCAATGCTTCCGGCTGCGGGCTCGGCATGTGGATAGCACGTTCGCGCCCTGTCGACCAGTACCGGCAATCGGCTCAGCGGGTGCGTTGCCGCGAATGCCTTGCCGGCCCCGGCAGCGAGATGCCAGGCAGCGACGTGCCGGGATGGGAGGCCCGCCATCATCCGGCAAAATCGTCCGTGGTCGCAAGTGCTCCACCGGGCGCGGCGGCGGCCGGCCGGCTTGACAAATGCGCTGCATCTTCGTAAGTTGCGCGCCTTTTTCCGGGACCGCCACCGGGCAGTCTGCGCATGGCGCCGCTCTGCGAGGGACCGGCATCGAATCAAGGGCAACCGACCATGAAACGCACGTTCCAGCCACACAATCTGCGCCGCAAGCGTACCCATGGATTCCGGGCTCGGATGCGCACGCGCTCCGGGCGCCAGGTGCTCCAGGCACGCCGTGCCAAGGGTCGGGCCCGTCTGGCGCCCTGAAAGATGATGTGGTGGCCGCGGGTGCGGGGCTGCCGCCATCCCGGCGGCTGAGGCGCCCGACCGAATACCGGGCGGTCTTTTCGCGAGGCGTCCGCGTGAGCGATGGCCTGTTTACGCTCATCGCCGCGCCGCGCACGCGTGGTCCGGCCCGGCTCGGGCTGGCCGTATCCAAGCGCTGTGCGGCCTCGGCAGTGGCCCGCAATCGACTCAAGCGCGTGATTCGGGAGAGCTTTCGACAGCACCACGTGCAGTTGCCGGCGGGCGATTACGTGGTGATGTGTCGCCCGGCGGCCGCCGCGCAACCCAACGCCGTGCTGTTTGCGTCCATGGCTGGTCTGTGGAAGCGCGCGGGCCGCAAGCTGGAACGGCAGCGGGACTAGCTCCGTGCACGGACCACGAGCTGTGCCGGTTGGGTTGCCCGCTGCGCCTGTTTCTTCGTTTCCTGTATCTGCGGGGGCCAGACCATGGAACAACAGCGCATCCTGCTCTACGTCGCACTCGCCTTCATCCTCTATCTGATCTGGCAGGCGTGGCAGCGGGACTATGGCCCCCACCCGCTGGAAGCCCCTGCTCCAGTCTCGGCCCCCGCGTCGGAACAGGCGCCCCAGTCTGAAGTGGCTCCCCCGCCGGCGGCCTCGGCGCCGAGGGTTTCGTCTCCCGACCATGGAACCTCGACCGCCCCGGGCGAGCCGGAGCGGCCGCCGGCGACCGTGCACGTCTCCACCGACGTACTCGATCTGGACATCAGCTTGCAGGGCGGGACGCTGGTGCGCGCCGACCTGCCCACCTATCCAGCCTCCGTGGACCGACCCGATCAGCCCGTGCGGTTGTTCGACAACGGCGAGCGCGTCTACGTGGCCCAGAGCGGCTTGCTTACGGTAGATGCGGACGCTGGACGTGCGCCCAGTCACCACGCACGCTTCGAGACGGACCAGCAGCGATACACCTTGGCCGAGGGCGAGGACATCCTGCGTGTGCCACTGGTATGGACCGGCCCCGACGGGGTGCGGGTGCTGAAGACCTACGTGTTCCACCGCGGCAGCTTCCTGGTGGAAGTGGTCCATCGCATCGAGAACGGCAGTGACCAGCCCTGGCGGGGATTCGCCTACCAGCAGTTGCGCCGTTCGCCCCCGTCCCAGTCCGGCGGCTCCAAGTTCTTCGGTATCCACACCTTCACCGGCGCCGCCTATTACGACGGCAGCTATCGCAAGGTGTCCTTCTCCGACATGGAGGACGAGCCACTGCGCGTGACCATCGACGGCGGCTGGATCGCCATGCTCCAGCATTATTTCTTCTCCGCGTTCATCGGCCGTCCTGAGCTCAAGTACACGGTCTACACGCGGGTCGTCTCCGACACCCGCGGACCGCAGTACATCATCGGCATGAGTGCCCCGCCGGTGGAGGTGGCCCCCGGGGCCAGCATGGAAGTGGACACCCGGCTGTGGGTGGGCCCCAAGCTCCAGAAGCAGCTCGCGGACATCGCCCCCGGGCTGGAGCTGGTTACCGACTACGGGATCTTTACCGTGATCTCCAAGCCCCTGTTCTGGCTGCTCGACAAGATCCATGGCGTGATCGGCAACTGGGGCTGGGCCATCGTCCTGCTCACTTTGTTGATCAAGCTGGCCTTTTACAAGCTTTCCGAGGCGAGCTACCGCTCCATGGCCAAGATGCGGGCCGTGCAGCCCCGATTGGTGGCACTCAAGGAACGCTACGGAGACGACAAGCAGCGCTTGAATCAGGCCCTCATGGAGCTGTACAAGACCGAGAAGATCAATCCGCTGGGAGGTTGCCTGCCCATCTTGGTGCAGATTCCAGTGTTTATCGGGCTGTACTGGATGCTGTTGGAGACCGTGGAGCTGCGTCAGGCCCCGTTCATGTTCTGGATCCGCGATCTATCCGCACCGGATCCGTATTACGTGCTCCCGGTCCTTATGGGCGTGACGATGTTCGTCCAGCAGAAGCTCAATCCCGCCCCACCGGACCCGGTCCAGGCCAAGATCATGATGGCGTTGCCTTTTGTGTTCACCGTGTTCTTCGCCTTCTTCCCCTCCGGGCTCGTGCTCTACTGGCTGGTGAACAACCTGCTGTCGATCCTGCAACAGTGGTGGATTACGCGGCGCGTCGAGGCACAGGGCGCCAGCGCCTGAAGTCGGTCGGGTGCGGTCAACCGGGAGGCGGAACACGCGGGAGTACCCCACGTCTCCGGTCATGAAGTGCGACACCATTGCCGCACTGGCCACTCCGCCGGGTCGGGGTGGGATCGGCGTGCTACGGATCTCGGGGCCCGAGGTCGCCAAGATCGCTACAGGCGTCCTCGGCACCCTGCCCCCACCACGGCAGGCCGTGGTGCGCGCCTTTCGGGATGCGGACGGTCACGTGTTGGACACGGGGCTGGCCCTGTATTTTCAGGGCCCCGCCTCCTTCACTGGTGAGGACGTGCTGGAGCTCCATGGGCACGGTGGGCCCGTGGTGCTCGACCTCGTACTCGGCCGGGTGCTGGAGCTGGGAGCACGCGCGGCGCGGCCGGGCGAGTTCACGGAACGCGCCTTCCTCAACGGCAAGCTCGACTTGACCCAGGCCGAGGCGGTGGCCGATCTCATCGACGCAGACAGTCCGCAGTCGGCCCGTGCCGCCATGCGTTCGCTTCAGGGCGCCTTTTCGCAGGCGGTGCAGGCGCTGTCCGAGCGCTTGACCGAGTTGCGCGTGTACGTGGAGGCGGCTCTGGACTTCCCGGAAGAAGAGATCGACTTCCTCGCCGACTCGGCGGTGGCTGCCCGCCTGGACGAGCTGGACCGGGCGTTGTGCGCGGTTCAGGATCAGGCGCGGGAAGGCGTGCGTCTGCGGGAGGGTTTGCAAGTGGTGCTCTGCGGGCCGCCCAACGCTGGCAAGTCCACGCTGCTCAACCGGCTCAGTGGCGAAGCGTTGGCCATCACCAGCCCGGTGCCGGGGACCACGCGGGACGTGTTGCGCGCGGACCTGCAGCTGGCGGGCTGCGCAGTGCGCCTGCTGGATACGGCCGGTTTGCGTCGCAGCCGTGATCCCGTGGAACGCGAGGGGGTACGCCGCGCCGAGGCCGCCATCGCCGACGCCGACGTGGTGGTTTGGTTGCTGGACGCCACTTGCGGGGAGGAGGCCGCGGTGGCACCACGTGTGACACCAGGGGCGCACCTGATCCGCGTCTGGAACAAGACCGACCTGGCCGCGCCGCCCCGCGAGGCCCTGCGCCCCGAGGACCTCTGCCTCAGCGCCCACACCGGAGCGGGCGTGGAGGCGCTGGTCGAGGCCCTGCGCAGCCGCGCGGTCGGAAATACGCCGCAAACTGGGGTGTTTCTGGCCCGCCGCCGCCATCTGGACGCCCTGGAGCGCGCCCGGCGGGCATTGGTTCGCGCCCGCGGTGCGCTGGAGCTGGGGCCGGAACTGGCCGCCGAGGAGCTGCGTCTGGCCCAGCATGCCCTGGGAGAGATCACGGGCGCCGTGACCACGGAGGATCTGCTGGGCCGGATCTTCTCCAGCTTCTGCATCGGCAAGTAGCGTCGCCGGCTCCGCGCCGTTGTCGAACGAAGACGGCGGGTCCATCATGAACGGATCGTGTTTCTGGGTGGAGGGCCCGAGAGGAATCATGGAATTTCCGGAGCACTTCGACGTGATCGTGGTGGGCGGTGGACATGCCGGCACCGAGGCAGCCCTGGCTGCGGCCCGGCGTGGTGCACGCACGCTACTGCTGACGCACAATCTGGAGACCCTGGGCCAGATGAGCTGCAATCCGGCCATCGGTGGAATCGGCAAGGGGCAGCTGGTGCGTGAGATCGACGCCATGGGTGGCGCCATGGCCCTGGCTGCCGACGAGGCGGGCATTCATTTTCGTGTCCTCAATCGCCGCAAGGGACCTGCGGTGCGTGCCACGCGCGCCCAGACCGACCGACAACTCTACCGGCGCGCGATCCGTTCGGCTCTGGAGGCCCAACCCGGGCTGAGCCTCTTTCAGCAGGCCGTGGACGATCTCGTGCTCAAGGCCGACCGCGTGGTGGGGGTGGTGACCCAGACGGGGATCGTGTTCCGTGCCGCGGCGGTGGTGCTCACTGTGGGCACGTTCCTGGGCGGGCGCATTCACATCGGCGATGCCCGCCATCGCGCCGGCCGTGCCGGCGACCCGCCGGCTCTGGCCCTGGCCCGGCGGCTGCGCGAGCTGCCGCTGCGGGTGGGTCGGCTCAAGACGGGCACGCCACCCCGCATCGATGGGCGGAGCATCGACTATGCCAAGCTCCAGTCTCAACCCGGGGACGAACCCGTCCCGGTGTTCTCGGTCTGGGGCTCGGCCGAACTGCATCCGCCGCAGGTCTGCTGTCACATCACCCGCACCACCGCCAGGACCCACGAGATCATCACCGCGGCCCTGGACCGCTCCCCCTTGTTCAGCGGGGCCATCGAAGGGGTGGGCCCGCGCTACTGCCCCTCCATCGAGGACAAGGTGGTGCGCTTCGCCGAACGCGACGGCCACCAGATCTTCGTGGAACCGGAAGGACTGGACACCCACGAGGTGTATCCCAACGGGATCTCCACGAGTCTACCCTTCGACGTGCAGTATGCTCTGGTACGCTCCATACCGGGATTCGAGCGTGCCCACATCACCCGTCCAGGCTATGCCATCGAGTACGACTACTTCGACCCCCGGGACCTGCGACCCACCTTGGAGACACGTCCGCTGCGGGGTCTCCTCTTCGCCGGCCAGATCAACGGCACCACGGGCTATGAGGAGGCAGCCGCCCAAGGGCTGCTGGCCGGCGTCAACGCCGCGGCCCTGGCCCTGGATCTCGAGCCCTGGGTCCCGGCACGCGCCGAGTGTTACATCGGTGTGCTCATCGACGATCTGGTCACACGGGGCACGGACGAGCCCTACCGCATGTTCACCAGCCGCGCCGAGCACCGGCTCCAGCTGCGGGAGGACAATGCCGATCTACGGCTGGCACCCCTGGCCCGCCGGCTGGGACTGCTGGACGATGCGCGCTGGAGACGATTCGAACGGTTTCGCGAAGCGATCGAACAGGAAACCGCCCGACTGCGGGCGCTGCGAGTGGATCCGCGGCGGGTGCTCCCCGATGCCGCGGAGGGTGCGGAACCGGTCTGCGCCTACGATCTGCTGCGCCGTCCCGGGGTCGGCTATGCGGAGCTGGTACGGGCTGGAGTCGGGGATGCGCAGACCGCGCCGCGGGTGGCCGAGCAGCTGGAGATCGCGGCCCGCTATGCGGGTTACATCGAGCGCCAGCAGGCGGAGATCCGCAGATTGGCGGGCTATGAAGAGATCCCGATCCCCGAGGATTTCGACTATGCCCAGGTTTCGGGCCTGTCCAACGAGGTGCGGGAAAAGCTCCAAGCGATCCGTCCGGTGAGCGTGGGTCAGGCCAGACGGATCCCGGGCGTGACGCCTGCGGCGGTGACCCTGCTCGCGATTCATCTGCGCCGGCGCCAGGCGGGCTCGGCACGTCCAGACGTGGCGTGATGTCCCAGGAGGCGGTGGAGGCCGCAGGTCTCGAAGCACGCATCGAGCAGGGGCTGGAGGCGCTGGGGCTGACCCGTTCCGCCGAGCAGGTGGCGTGCCTGGCCGCTTATCTGGAACTGCTGGTGCGATGGAATCGCGTCTATAATCTCACTGCCGTCCGGGACCCGGAGCAGATGGTGACGATTCACCTGCTCGACAGCCTCTCGGCCCAGCCCTATCTGCACGGCAAGCGTGTGGCCGACGTGGGCAGTGGGGCTGGGTTGCCGGGTATTCCGCTCGCCGTGATGGATCCTCGGCGAAGGTTCCACCTGGTGGAGCCCAGCGCCAAGAAGTCCCGGTTCCTCGAACAGGTGCGCATCGCGCTGGATCTGGGCAACGTGGCCGTCCATGCGGTCCGCGCCGAGGCGCTGGAGACGGGGCCCGGCTACGACACCGTGATCTCACGTGCCCTCGGTCCGCTCGGGCGCGTCTGGCGGCAAGCCGCCCATCTCCTGGCGCCGGGCGGCCGAATGATATTCATGAAAGGGCGGTCCCCGCAGGTGGAGCTGCAGCAGTTGCCCATACAGCCGGAGGCGGTGCGGATACAGCGCGTCCGCGTGCCCGGACTGGACGCAGAGCGCCACATCGTTACCATCGACATGCAATGACCGTCATCTACGCCATCGCCAACCAGAAGGGCGGGGTGGGCAAGACCACCACCAGCGTCAACCTGGCCGCCTCCCTGGCGGCCACCCGCAAGCGCGTCCTGGTCATCGACATGGATCCCCAGGGCAACGCCACCATGGGCAGCGGCGTCAACAAGCATGCGGTGGAATACACTACGGCCGACGTGCTGCTGGATCGCGCCCCGGTCCGGGACGTGATGGTGGAGGCACCCAACGGGGGCTATCGGGTCCTGCCGGGCAACAACGCACTCACCGTGGCCGAAGTGGAGCTGGTGACCGAGATCGCCCGCGAGTTTCGCCTCCGTCAGGCGCTGGAACCGGTGCAAGCGGACTTCGACTTCATCATCATCGACTGTCCGCCCTCGCTCAACACCCTCACCGTCAACGCCTTGGTGGCTGCCCACGGCGTGATCATTCCCATGCAGTGCGAGTACTACGCGCTGGAGGGGCTCTCGGCCCTGGTCAAGACGATCCAACGGATCCGCCAGACGGCCAACCCGCGTCTGCGCGTCTCGGGGTTGCTGCGCACCATGTACGATCCCCGCAACAATCTGTCCCACGACGTCTCCGAGCAGCTCACCAGGCACTTCGGCGAACAGGTGTTCCGCACCATCATTCCGCGCAACGTGACTCTGGCCGAGGCACCGAGCCACGGCAAGCCGGTGCTCCAGTACGACAAGTCCTGCCGCGGGGCGGCCGCCTATCTGGCCCTGGCCGGTGAGCTGCTGCGCCGCAACGCGGCCTCCGGAAGCAATCGGCAGCCGGCTCCGTAGGTGCCGCTGAGGGAGCGCATCGATGTCCAAGAAACGAAAGGGATTGGGAAGCCTCGGTGTGGACGTCCTCTTGAGCGCGGTGTCCAAGCCCGCCGAGGAGGGGCAGCCCATGGCCCCGGACCCGGGGTTGCGGCACGTCCCAGTGGACAAGATCCGGCGTGGGCGCTATCAGCCACGGCGGCAGATCCACCCGGAGGCGCTGGAGGAACTGGCCGCCTCCATCCGCGTCCAGGGGGTCGTGCAGCCGGTGGTACTGCGGCCCCTCGGCGATGGCTACGAGCTGGTGGCAGGTGAGCGCCGCTGGCGGGCGGCGCAGCTGGCGGGGCTCGGTGAGATCCCCGCCCTGGTGCGTGAGCTGCCCGATCAGGCCGTGGCGGCCATCAGTCTGATCGAGAACATCCAGCGTGAGGACCTCAGCCCGTTGGAGGAGGCAGCCGCCTTGCGCCGGCTGATCGACGACTTCGGCCTCACCCACCAGGCAG